>Ga0209712_10005378_pt1 | contig 10025 bp, 6 predicted proteins | sample ArcOceMetagenome_FD_187443 | JGI IMG/M metagenome (GOLD analysis project Ga0209712, IMG submission 187443) | Marine eukaryotic phytoplankton communities from Arctic Ocean - Arctic Ocean - Greenland ARC118M Metagenome (SPAdes) (version 2) | ecosystem: Environmental > Aquatic > Marine > Oceanic... | reverse complement strand
TGGGAGAGGAATCCTGTGTTCTTTGTTGACATGTTTAACATCAGGTGAGCAGCTACTCTTCTTGATGTCATCGTGGGACTTGACCGCGTCAACCAGGACGGTGACCGCACAGCTTCTCATATGGCAGGCCATAGCAGCTGCAGTACCTCCCTCGCAGGCACGCGCCACCTCGTTTTGGTACAGCTGCAGAGAACGAGCTTCAGGAACAATATCAACGCCAACCTTGTTCTTGACTCCAAGTAGCAGTTCAGCATTGAATGCTTTGATATAGCTAAAGAGAGAAAATAACTCAGGCCACAGCTCAAAGATCTCTGCAGTCAATGTGAATTGGCCACCACGGAATGGACTTGTGTACTTGCAATGGGCAGCCATACGATGCGTCTGCTTGGGCGCCGGTGAGATGTAAAAATAGTCGAATGCGAGGCCGTTTGCATTCTTCACGATCTTGACCTGCACATTGAAAGCAAGTTGAGAGCAAGTTAGTTCAGGAATAGAGTAGTAGCAAACAGATACAGACACATAAAACAAACACTTACAGCATGGCGGGATCGGGGCAATGCACCTCTCTGTTGTCGCAGAAATGACATCGTATCCGGGTTTAACACTGCAGTACCAGCGCTACCACCTGTACGTCGCACTTCATTGCAATCACGTGAGACCGCGGCCGTTACACTTCTATAGAAGTGAAGTTGGACTGGACCGTAGTCAAGTTTGTTCTTCTTCTTCCTGATGGCCGTAACCGGGGGACGAGCCTTCTTCGCCTTCTTCGCCTTCTTATCGTCCGGCGGTCTTGTGTCTGGCATCGTTTCCGGCCACTTGGGGACTCGGTACCTGGCTCCAGTGAAGAGGGAGGACAGTAAGAGTGGGGCCGCATCTGGGAACTGATTGTCCCTCAGATACACCATTACCACGTCAATCTTGGCGGAGAAGGCACGTTGTAACATCACGGTGTCATGAACGGCCATGCAGGTTCGTAGTAGCTGCGGGTCTTGGAAGTGACTGCCTCCCTTGGAAACATCTTCAAACAGGCGGCCTTCGTCTGCTAATTCGAGTAGCCAGACTCGCAGCAGTTCCGTGGGGCCAGTGCGAAGGGGACAGTTTACCGCCACGTTCTCAAGTAGTACATTGCGGAGCACACATCTCGGTTTGACATCACCAATACCTGGTGATGGTAAGGTCGTCACGCCATCCGCAAGGTGGGAGGCTGCAAGGTACCGGTCACACACGCTATGGCGCCTTGGGGGACAATACCCCTCCTTGTTGGGCTTGCTTTGTTGGGCAACGGCAAGGATATCGATGCAGCCCTTCGGCGTCTTGAAAACAGCGGCCACGTTCTCGTAACGCAGCGCGCCATCCAATGACATAGATCGTCGTCGCTTTACTTTCTTCCGCTTCTTCGCCGCTTTATATTTGATTGTCTGTAAGAAGATAAGAAGAGTGAAACAAACACAATGTTGAGAAATAGTGATGATAAAGATACTCAATATAGTAATCCATATCGTGGTTCTTCATGCATTCTTCTTACCTGTTCCTTCTTTCTTTTTACTTGCCCTTTTTTCAAAGCATTTATCTCATCTTTGTGTTCACAGCAGTGCCCGACTGCCGTGTTACACACGAGAACAGCCGTGGAGCTGCACTTGTTTTCTGCTACGGCTTGAAGAAACGCCATACCCTGACGCCACAACGTATTTGGGTCGCAGCCCGATTGCTCCTTCATTTTCCTGATCAAAAGACCTACGCATATATTACACGCAGCCCGACCACACTTTTTACAGTGCATGAGGGCGGAAAAGTCCTTGCTGAAGCTCTTGGGAACTGCCTTGCTGAGGTTTGCCTGCTCATGCGTTGATGGATCGCAAAACACGCACAGGTCGGTGACCAGTGCGCATTCGCTCCGAATCTCCAAAGCATCATCACCATCCAACTTTATCTTGATACCCGCTATGCCGCAACATGGGTTTAGAGATTTGGAGGATAGAGGTGACTCTGCTAGAGGAGATTCGGCCATTCGCAGTCGCTTGGTGTTACCGACAAGGTCGTCCGCCGGAGATACATCAGAAGTGATGCAACGCTTTGCATTCTTCATCAGGAGAGAATAATGGAGAATTCCAACAAGATGAATGGATCTGAAGAAGAGAAGCGGATAGAAGAGGAGAGGTGATTAGAAGAGGTTGGAGAGTGATAGTAACCATTAAAGGCGTTTCGAGTGGACTTCGAGAAATAAGATACAAGATAGCATGCAAAAAAAGACTTACGATGTGTTACTGGATCTTTTATTGATATCGTGTGAAACTTTCAATGAGAAATGAAGGAAATTGGGCGAGATATGATCGTTCGATGCCTTCCTCCGTCGCCCATTGTTGAGGATGAAAGTCGACGAAAGCGACGAAAAGAGTTGGAAAGGAGCGGGGGAGTTCGGCGTGCGTTGACGAAAGCGCCGAAAAGAGTTTGGAAGAGGGGGGAGTTTGGCGTGCGATCCTTTGATGGGCTTGCGTCGTGGTGTTCGAAAAGTATAATCGATATTCCGTCTTTCATTAATCTACACGTCTAACTATTTGTGGGGTACACGTTGGGTTAGCTGCTGACTACTTGTTATTACTCGAGAGATGAGACAGAATATCTCTCTGTACCCCTTAGAGTACCGTATGTAATTGGAACCGGAGTTAATTCAGCACGAAGCCGAGTGTTGGACTTACTCTTTTGTATCGCTACATGCATTACATTTTAAGCTGGTCCAGCGAAACCCGGATTGTACTCTATATTTAAAATGCTAAATGTTTCATTGTGGGGGGGAACTTCTGTTATGGACTTACAGTCTTTATCACTCCTCTTCTACGAGTAATGTACTGTAACTTAGATAGTACTACACTACTGTAACTGAGATACAGGTGATCCCAACGGACTCTGGCTAAATGTTTCATTGTGGGGGGGAACTTCTGTTATGGACTGGAAGTCTTGATCACTCCTCTTCTCTACTGTAATGTACTGTAACTGAGATAGTACTACACTACTGTAACTGAGATACAGGTGATCCCAACGGACTCAGGCCATTCCACGTAGTACGGACAGCAGCAACAACACAATGGCGAAAACAAACATGGTTAATACAAAGACAACTAGTAGATCGACCCCAGCTGAGTTAGCAGCAGAAGCACTCAGAAAAATGTTAGCTAGTAGTGCAGGAGAACGCACCAATGCTTCGGAAGCGGCGGAGGCAGAGGCGAAGGACGCAGAGGCGAAGGACGGAGAGGCAGATGCGAAGGACGGAGACGCGAAGGACGGAGAGGCAGATGCGAAGGACGGAGAGGCGAAGGACGGAGACGCAGAGGCGAAGGACGGAGAGGCAGGAGAGGCAGATGCGAAGGACGGAGAGGCAGGAGAGGCAGATGCGAAGGACGGAGAGGCAGGAGAGGCAGATGCGAAGGACGGAGAGGCAGAGGCGAAGGATCGAGAGGCAGAGGCGAATAAGGGAGAGGCAGAGGCGAACAAGGGAGAGGCAGAGGCGAACAAGGCGACGGCGATGCCTGAGGTGTCCACACCCGGACAACAAACAAAAAAGACTCAGCAAGATGTGGACAAAGAAGCGCGGGCAAGAGCTAGTTCGTCGTTGAAACCCCTGCTGCAAACGACTAAGGCTCGGGCTGCGGCTGCGGCTACTGGTAAGAGAGACGCTGCGGATACAGTACGACCCACAGAAAACGTAGCAAAGAAGGCCCGCACGGATAAGTCGAACGGCAGCGATGAGGAGGAGATCAGCAGCGATGAGGAGGAGATCAGCAGCGATGAGGAGGACTGCAGCATCAGGAGTTCGACTAGAAGCATGAGTTCGAACAGCGGTGAAGAGGAGGAGGAGGAGGCGGAGGAAATGGCTGAATCTGACAATTCCCAAAGGTAAGAGAATTATCCGAGCGGTAGTCACTTTTTGCTATGTGCACCTTCTAACTGGCATTCAATTTCTTTGATACATAGAAAGCAGCAGGCCGAGCTCACCCCACACAACATGAGTAGTGAAGAGGAGGAGGATGAGGAAATGGCTGAATCTAACATTTCCCAAAGGTAAGAGAATTATCCAAGCGGCAGCCAGTTTTTGCTATGTGCACCTTCTAACTGGCATCCAATTTCTTTGATACATAGACAGCAAGAGCAGCAGGCCGAGCTCTCCCAACTGTAAGTATGTTGGTGTTCTTGTTGCTTTATTTTATATCCTCTAACAATGACTTTGATTTTCTCATTGACAGAAGTGAAATTGACCGGGATACCATTAAAGACGCACGCGCCAAGGGTGAGCGCGCGAAAACCGAGGAGTTCAACAGGGCCGTCGAGGGTCATCAACTCAAGGTGAGATAATATTCCCGGGGACAAGTCTGTATCTGTTTGTTGTGGGCAATTGCGAAAACAAAAGTCTGTGTCTGGTCGGGCATTTGTGTCTGGTCGGGCATTTGTGTTTTCGCAGACTGAGTCTGCGAAAACACAAGTCTGTGTCTGGTCGGTCATTTGTGTTTTCGCAGACTGAGTCTGCGAAAACACAAGTCTGTGTCTGGTCGGGCATTTGTGTTTTCGCAGACTCAGTCTGCGAAAACACAAGTCTGTGTCTGGTCGGGCATTTGTGTTTTCGCAGACTCAGTCTGCGAAAACACAAGTCTGTGTCTCTTCTGTCGGAGTCTTCCGAAACACAGTGCTTTACTCCTTGTGCCCATCTCACAGTTTTGTTTTGTCTCTAATTGCAGACAAAGGTTAGGCCGCTCAAGGACATGGATCTGTCTGATTTGCGGGTGAAGATTAACTCGGAGACGGCTCGGGATGAGGACTGGTTTTATGTAAAGGGTAAAGTAAGTCTTTTCTTCGAGCAGTCCCCCCTGATGTATTTGATGCTGGTGGCTCACTCTGCATTTATCTTATTGCTTACGTCGGTTTCTTCACAGAAACTACGACTGAAAGTTTTTCTTCAATTTCCAAGTACAAAGATTGCCTTGAAGTGGTGTAAGGATTCTGATCCCACTGCACGAGCATGGAAGCTTGACATTCTTCCCTACTGCCAGGGGCAGCTCGGCGGCGCCGTTCGGTACGAGGGGGACGGAGACGTAAGCGACGGAGACGGATATCCTTTGACTGAGATCAACCAACCGTTTACGAAGAGGGGCGAAACACAAAAGCTAATGATCTACCGTGTTGGACAAACGTCTTATGGCAGCCAAACTGTTCCCGAATTCGCTCCGTATCTTCATGAGCTTTTGTGTTTCCAGGAGGGTGAGGGTATGGTGGTGCACGAGTGCGTACGGGAGCATCGACCGAACTTTCTGTACATTCCACTGTTGGAAGGGGGTGATTTGCCTATTCGGATTTTTAAAGAAACGAAGGATGGCGAGATTTCGGATTTCATGAAGGATGCGGTGGATTTAAGAGATGGTTTAATGGTGCGAACGTTCAACGATTTCTTGGTGTTGTCGGCCTTGGTGTGCGAGGCTTATGGCTTGCCCAGGTTCTTGACTTCCTGCATTGACAGTCCACTGACAAACGGCTCCTTTTACTGTTTGGACATGATATCCCAGCATTTTTTTTGGGCGGTCCCTCTTCACCAGATTGAACAGCTCTATGGACTGTTGGGGTTGCCCAGACACGAGGACTACACTGACATTACATTCGAAAAGAAAGATGTCAAAGAAGTGGCGTGCCACGAATTGACGCAAAGCTGTGTCCGGGATGTGAATGTCATCTCAAGTGTCACCAACCAAAGTATTGATATTGATCTAAATTCGTCTGAATTGACTGATATGCTTACAAGTGATTGGAGAAAGACACACTACTTCAACCTGGCTGGAACTGCCGTTTCCTTTCCAGCAGTGGGTTTGTTCACAGCCATGCAAGCTTTGGTTACTCCTGTTACGTGCGGGCGGGGCCACCTGATTGTGCCCCAGTTTGTTTCCTCCCCGACTTTCAACCAGCGCAGTTTCGACAGTGGAAACGTAAAACAGCGCATTTATGACGGGGACTTGAGTAGGGGTAACAAGAGCCCGCCCATGATGAACACGATGCTTGGAACCACTGATTATTCTTTCCGTTGTAACAAGATGGTCGGGGCTGTGGTGAAGCGGGAAACCGATGGAGAGCTGACTGGCCTGCTTGACTGCAAATTGACACCCTACACCTTGAACGAAGGGCTTGTTCGGTTTAAGGAGAGGATTCCAGATGTGGCCCTGATGAAATGTCCGCTTACCACCTACAAGACCCTGGATGTGGATGAATGTTGGATTGGAGATCGGATGTCTCGTCATGTCGAGAAAGCCTGTGTCGAAACTGCCTGGGAAAACTTGTTCGCTGGTGCCATGCCTGGGGTTGCTGCCTCCTACGGAGATGGTAGGGAAGCCCCAGGGGAGGGCCTGCACAACCTCCGTGGGGTTCTGTGCTTTGCAAACCTCCTCAGCACCATGAGCAAGACATTCTCGTTAGGGTCTCCAAGCACTGATGTTGTGATTCTGTTGGGCCACCTGACGTCCAGGCTTCGTGTTTACATGGATTTGCCGGATTTCTTCTGGAAGCCCCAATCGATTGAGTCCGGGCTCCTTCTTGCCCGAATCTATACGCAGGTCCTTTCCGGACAAATGTCGGTGCCACAGGTGGATGGACAGGGTCGTCTTCTGTGTTCGATTCTCTCCCAGTACAGACTTCCGCCTGATGTGGAATGCGAAATGGCTAATATTATGATGAGGGAGCCAGATGATGACGGTGCAGATAACTGGAAACCCCTTCCTCCTCCTGATTGGGTTATGCTGGGACAGTCGTTCGATATCGACTTTATGGTACTCCCCAAGCTCCACAAGGGTGAGCTGGTGGCCTCACACGACGTAAAGGTCTGCCAGCACATCAGCCAGAAGATTCAGGCTGGTCAGTCTGCGACTGCTAGCACTTCATGGGGTGACATTTCCAGAAAACTTCTCTCGGATCTAGCAGAGACAGATGGAAAAAAGCTGGCGAAGCTGTTCCCAAACACAGCAGATTATACTGGAACTTTGTCCTGGCTGTCCGAGTATCTGGTAAGAGTTTTTGGCAGCAGCCCAATGGTTATGAATGCCCTACTTGCCTCCAAGCTGGGCCAGTTTGAAGATAAAAAGGACAGGGGAGAGGACGCGCGGCTTGGAATACAAGGCAAGAGGTACTCCACTGGTATACGGAGTTTCCCCAATATCAAGACCCATGGTTCATATCTGGAAGTTCTCAATTTGTGTATCTTTGCCACCCAAGTCCTTCTCTATGATCCGATAAAGAAGACACTCTGTAACCTCCAGCCTCTCCAGGGTATTTGTCAATCCCAAGGCAGGGCGAGCACCAGAGCTGGGGACAGCAAGGCCCTGACAGGTTTGCATGATAAGTGGGACCAGGAAAAGGTTGAAGATGTCTGGCGCTACAGTGGGAAGAGAGATTTCTTCATTGTAAGTATTTCCGCAACACAGCTTGCTGGTAGACTACTGCCACAAAGATCTCTCACCATATTCATTGCTTGACAGGGTCTCTTTCCCCAAAACAGGGACGACGGTCTAGCTTTTCAGCTCTTTGCCGCGGAACCAGCAAGAATGCTGGCTACCACGATGGCGAAGATCTTAATGGGTTTTGCTTTCAGAGAGTCCCGTGACCGCTGGTACCGCCTTGTCATTCCAGCTTGCTATAGGATGGTGTTCAACCTCTACAAGAACGGTCCCATTGTTGACATTCCCTTGACCCTGAAGAAAGCGTGTCCTAGCATGTACCATTTCCTTACTTGCAATGCAGCCCCCAAGAACCACAACCTCAAACAGAGGCTAAGTCATCTGGACGATAAAGACCTTCGGCAGGCCCTGCTTGGGTACAATACGAACATCCCCCAGGTATGCTTCCTCACCTGCTTCATCTGGCTGACCGCCGAGATGTATATACGCCAGCAGGAAGATGGAGATGGTGAACCAGATAAAGTCGCGGAGAAGGCATTAACACCAGAGCAGACATTAAACCAAAACCGCTGGCGTTTCATGCGGTTCCCTGTGGAAGAGTACCACTGCTTGGTCGAACGGTCTAAGGACGGCCCAACCCTGGATTCCTCAGTCTACGAATTGTACCTGAAGACAAACCCAGAAGATGACTTGTCTCAACTCTTTGCTCCCCGGTTCCAATTCAGTTTGGAGGGCAAGACAAAAAGGAACTTACCGAAAGCCAAGAGCTACGCGGCTAAAAGCGCACTCTTCCGAATTAACGGGAGAACAAGAAACTGGACCAAAAACGTTGATTCCCAGACAGTTGAAAAGTTCTTCACCTCCCTCACCAAGCATGTGAAACCAATGAGTCGCATTGCTTGGCTGGAAACCCAGCTTGAAAAGTTCGACCTCCAGAAGGCATACGAAGATGCAACTGAGAAAGGGTCGCATTTCTTCACTAGTATTTACCTTAAAAAATCCTCAACAAAGGGTATGACCAAGATGATGGCAAATATGTCCCGTGATTTGGCAAAGAAGTTCAGTAAGGAGAATCCGGATGGTGGAGCGGATATTGCAGGAAAAAAAACAAAGACGGCAAAGCCCAACAAAGAGGCAAAAAAGACTGCCGATGAGGGGGAGGAGGAGGACAAGGATACGAATGATGGGGAAGGAAAAAGCAAGGAGGCAGCAGAGGAGGCGGCAGCGAAGCCCAAACAAAATCCACCAAGGCTTGGGGTCCCCCAGGCTTTCCTTCTGACAGGCCCCGATAAAAACCTATACAACAAGGTCAAAGACAAGACCAAAAATGCCAAACTTTCACCTTACCAGAAGGCGGCAGCACCTGCCCTCGCTTTGGCCCAGATTTATGCTGAAAAGTCAGCCTATTTACTTTCTGTGGCTCACCAGAAGGCCATGGGGGGAGAGAGGAAAGACCTTGACACCGCTGATGGAATTGGAAAGGCTATGGCCAAAATGGGATACATCAAGGGGGGGAGGCCGATCTTGTATGGAGCTGCTGCACAAGGAGTAAAGGCGATGAGTACTCACATCTATGGCATTTTCACCGCTTGTCAGGAAGGCGGAGACCAATTTATGGAGGAGGCCGTTAAGCATTGCAACACCGGAGAGTCCGGTGAGGCAGAATATTTGCGTGTGATCCAGGAGGGGCCCACCAAGGAGAAGGATGATGTGGTGCATTCAAAGCAGCACGTCCGTGCCTTCAGAATTCTTGGAAGCACTGCGGAGGCAATTCCCACAGCTCATCTCGATCCTGACGGGTTTACTGTACAAGTTCCAACCGAGGAAACTCAGAGGGAATTCGGGTACCCATTCAATGTTAATACAGAGCGTGGTCTGTGGGACACAGAAGAAGCTATCACCGACGAGAAAGATGAAGAGTTTATCAACCTGCCCACTGCAGGAGTTTAAGATGAGCAGCAGCACTCTATGAACTGCAGAGGAAGAGGTTTGGTGTGGGTCCATTCTATCGTATGCGTTCATTCATAAGTATTACCTAATCTTTCTTAAATATAGTCATATTCTGATGTGACTCAGTCATTCAAAACACAAGTGACCAACGAGAAATAGACTTGTGTTTTCGCAGACTCAGTTTGCCAAAACACAGATAACCGACCAGACACAGACTTGTGTTTTCGCAGACTCAGTCTGCGAAAACACAAATGCCCGACCAGACACAGACTTGTGTTTTCACAAACTCAGTCTGCGAAAACACAAATGCCCGACCAGACACAGAATTGTGTTTTCGCAGACTGAGTCTGCGAAAACACAAATGCCCGACCAGACATAGACTTGTGTTTTCGCAGACTGAGTCTGCGAAAACACAAATAACCATATTCCGATTTGTGTGTTTTGGCGGATTTGTCCTAACCTTGTCCTAACCCAACTTGCAAATGCCCGTTTTGGCCCTAGGTACATCGATGTCCAACAGACGGATGGAATAGACTGGGTTCTCCGCTACAAAAACAAAGATCACCTTGTGAGAATGAAGTTCCCTCTGCTCTGTGTCATCGGTGATACAGAGGGTCATGACAAGTGCTGTGGAAGAAAAGTTGGGCGGTCCAA
>Ga0209712_10005377_pt1 | contig 10025 bp, 8 predicted proteins | sample ArcOceMetagenome_FD_187443 | JGI IMG/M metagenome (GOLD analysis project Ga0209712, IMG submission 187443) | Marine eukaryotic phytoplankton communities from Arctic Ocean - Arctic Ocean - Greenland ARC118M Metagenome (SPAdes) (version 2) | ecosystem: Environmental > Aquatic > Marine > Oceanic... | reverse complement strand
TATTGGATTTGGAACTGGTTTGAGTGCACTTATGACATTATTGGAAAGTGAAAAGTCGAATTTGAATATTCATTATACAGGAGTTGAAGCGTATCCGATTACGTTGGAAGATGCTGGACAGTTAAACTATTCCAAGCAATTGCAACTAACTGAAAGTCAAGACATTTTATTGAAAATGCATGAAGCAAACTGGAATGAAACGGTTTTAATTAATAATCATTTTCAATTGACGAAAGTCAAAAAAATGTTTCAAGAATTAACTTTTGAAAACCAATTTGATATTATTTACTTTGATGCTTTTGCTCCAAATTCGCAGCCTGAACTTTGGGAAATTCCCTTATTAACGACGATGTATAACGCCCTGAAAGCGAATGGTGTTTTGGTGACTTATTGTGCGAAAGGACAATTTAAACGTAATCTAAAAGCAATTGGTTTTGAAGTTGAACCTCTGCCCGGTCCTCCAGGAAAACGAGAAATGACGAGAGGTAGGAAGTAAATTTATTATTCGACGATTATCACTGCTTGGCCATTGTTTCATTGTTGTTTCAAACGTAAGGTCAAGCTTCTGTTTGGTTATTAAAAACAATGAAACAATGAAACTTAATTACGCAACATTTCTTCAATCAGTTTAACTGCATTATTTAATCGATTGCTCCAATATCCATTAATTTCATGATAATTAATATGAAATTCCTTTAGTGTTTTACGATGAGATTTATCGAGTTCATTTCGCATTTTTTCCGTCATTCTACTTTCATTTTGTACGAACGGAACATCATTATTAAGGAATAAATACAAATTTGCACGATGTAATTTATAGACTTTAGGACTTACGTCCAAATATTCACCGAATGTATATTTTGCGTAAGATTGTGTGATGTGAATGTCGGTATCCAATATGATTAAAGGTTTCGCCTTTTTCTTCGCTTTTTTTATTTTGTGTCCATGCTGTTCAATAATAAATTCTAAATCGAATTTAGTAAAACTCGTAGAGTTATCAACGACTTCTCGCCCAGTTTCGGTTACTAAGTTTGCATTGAAATAATGTGATAATGTATTGCAAAGTGTGGATTTTCCTGTAGATTCTGTTCCTAATAAGACCACTTTTTTTTGGAAATATGGCTTCGCGGCATCAGCTATATAATCCCAGTATTTGACGGTATCTTGGCGAATCATAGATGATGAAATAGCGTGTTTCGTTCGCCGTTTATCAAATAAGATATGCGGAATTTCTAAATACTCTGCAACGTATTCACCATATTGTTCGGATGTAATGATGACGTCAAAAAAAGGGAGAATTTCTCGGAACTTTGAGGCCCAAATTTGGGAAACACTTCGGGAGGGTTCGGAAGTATTCGGAAGTTCTGATTCTTTATAATCGAAACTTTTAACAATGACTTTACTATTTTTCTTAAAAGTTTTTTTTATCCAACTTACTCGTATATCAGAGGTAATATGTTCTTTATCACTACAGCAAACTAATACAATTAGTTCATCACATTGTCTTAATGCGAATCCAATCAACGCTTTATGTCCTTTATGAAAAGGTAAAAATTTACCAAAAACGAGACCTCTCTTCATCTATTATTTAGTGCTAATACTTAGTAAGGAAAGTATAAATATACGGTAATTTCGGGATTAGTGATTAGGAATTAGGGATTAGTTCTGTTTAATAAACATGTTAGACCATTTCGTTCTCAGATAGAAGATATTAGACCACCTCATTTAAGGTATTTTTCCAAATTATGTTTAATAATTCATAATATGAATGTCTAAAATCCCTAACTGTCCAAATATTTTGATTGAAACTTATTTTTAAAAAGTATCAAAAAAACGAAGTATAGAATTATGTAAATTATATCCACTAAATTCCTAATTCCCAAGTCCTTATTTTATCAACGTTAAGCTTCCACTATCGGTATGATCAAACTTTCCATCGTTATAAACAACTTTCCATATAAATACTCCAGTACTTAATTCTTTTCCATTGTAAGTTCCGTCCCAACCATTATCTTGATTCGTAGAACGATAAAGAATAGTTCCCCAACGATCAAAAATAACCAATTCAAAACTACTTAAAGTACAAGAAGTATAAGCTTTGTAAAGATCATTGTTACGATCGTTATTAGGCGTGAAAGCGTCAGGAAGGAAAACTTTACAGCAGCTTTCAGACTCTTGAACTTGAATTACTTTTGAACGTTCGATGCAACCATTTGAAACGGTAACGAGATAATCGCCATATTCTGAAACCTTGATGACTGGTGCAGTTTGTCCTGTATTCCATTTGTACGTTAAGCCTTCATTCTCAAAGTTTTTACCAATCCAAGCTGATTCACCATCGCATATAAAAATATCATTGTGATAGATTAGCGACAAAACATCATCAGTATATTTTATGTCAATAGAATCTTCAACGGTCGCACAGGCATTAGAAATAATTACTTGATAAACACCTGTTTGCTCGACAACGAATTGTGGATTGATAGAACCATCTTGCCACAGGTAATCGCTTGTATTTTCATCATAAGCATCCAAAACGAGAAGTCTACCTCTGCAAAGTGTCGTATCGTTACCTAATTCTAATACAGGAGCTTCAATATAATCCACAGAAATGGAATCAAAAATAGATGTACAATAATCAACGATAGTTACACCATAATTTCCTTCTGATCGGACGGTAAAAGTAGTATTCGTAGAACCATCTTGCCAAGTGTAAGATAAAGCGGTCGGCTGACTCACATCAAATGATAATTGTTCGCTTGTACATAAGATAGTATCATTGCCTAATTCCACCGCTATTTGACTTGCAAATAGTGTATATTCAATTGTATCAGAATCTGTAAAATCACAAATGTCAATGATTTCAGCAATATAGATTCCACCTTGTGTAACGTCTAAAATTGCATCATTAGAACCTGTACTCCAAGAATAAGTATCAACATAAGGTGTCGTAATATCCAAAGTTTGTGTATCGCCCGGGCATAATATGAAATCAGAACCCAAAATAAGATTTAGGTTAGAAGTGTAAACCAGGACATCAATAGAATCGGAAACGGTGCCACAATTAGAACTAATCTCGGCGACGTATAATCCGGTTTGACTTATTGCGAATATTGGATTCGTAGAACCATTTTGCCAGCTATAACTGATTGCTAATGGATCTGTTATATCTAAATTTAAAACTTCACCATTACAAATCGTTGTATCATTTCCCAAATCAATAATTGGTAACGGATCGAAAGTAGCGATGATTGTATCTGAAGAACTACCGCAATAATTACTCACTTCTACGAAGTAGGTTCCATTCGTTGTGGTAGAAAAAGCTGCGGTATTATTCGTTGGATTATTATCCCAAAGGTAAGTAATCGCAGAAGGTGTATTCGCAGATAAAGTCAATGTTTGTCCTTGACAAAGTGTTGTATCATTTCCTAAGTCGAGTACGGATAAATTATTTTGCGAAAGCAAATAAAGCGTCGTTACCGAAACTGGACTTACTTCTGTTCCGGAATAAGCAAGAAATGAAATTTGTCGTTGACCAAAACTTGGAATTGCTGATGTATTTTGATATTCCATTGCTAAAAGAGCATCTTGAAAATCAAAATAATCGGCTGAACCGGTTTTAATTAAAGTAACATTAGCCGTTCCATTTCCTGTAGTTGTGATATTATTTATGGTAGAAGTAAGTGTTAGAGTCTCGTTTGTTCCATCCAAAAGACCGTTAGAAATTGAAACCGTGATAGAATCTATCGCATTAGGAGAATAAACGAAAACATCACTATCTACAATGTCTAATGTGGCAATACACGAGGTATCCGCATCATAATGATTTACCAATGCTCCTGAACTATTGTTATAATCTAAATCAATTTGAAGCGTACAGTCGGAAGCTAAATAATCATCCGGACTGGAAAGTCCTGTGATGGAAAGTCCTAATGCACAAATCAAATTGGTTTGTGCATTAGCTGGGTTTATGGTAAATAAGGAACCATTTCCTCCTGCTAAAAATTGAGTAACTTGACAAGTAGCTCCGGTAGCTATTAAGCCATAAGGTAACTGTCCATTCCCGACATTCAATATCCCAATACTCGCACCACCGGCAGGATTCAAAGGGTCAACTCTGAAGAGTTCGCCAGCAACATCGGCTAAATATAATTCACCATTGAAAAATGCTAAATCTCCCGCTGCCCCAGCTGCCATTACACCTATCAATGTTGCTGCTCCTGTTGTAACATTGATCGTATAGAGATTTCCGGAGCTTGTCGCCGCATAAACATTTCCATTATTATCACTCGTTAGAGCCGTTACACCACTATTGTGCGTACCGATGTAAGTTGCGGCACCAGTTATCGTATCGATTTGATAAAAATCATTGGACGTAATACCGTATAAGTTTCCATTCGGATTGAACGCAAGATCCAACATACCAGTTACTGGTGCAAAACTTCCGACCAATATTGAATTACAGTTTCCTAAATAGACTTTATGTAAATCATTATTAGTGGAAATGAATATTGATTGAGCATTCAGGGTTTGATTGGCGAATAAGAAAGCGACACAAAGCACTGCAAATATTATATTTTTCATTGTCAATAGTTCTAATTGTAAAAGGAAATAGGACTTTTTATAAAAAAAATGTTTTGTTTTAAACAAAACGCATTGAGGTATTTGATACATTCTATATCAAATACCATTATACTTTAATACCAACTTTTTCCTAATTCCCTTATGTTTGATTGGATAATTCTAAGCATTGAAACGTAATCTTAGTTCCATGATTTTATCCGATCAAGATTAATAAATAACCTAGCAAAGGTAGAAACTATATACGTAAGGAACGATAAAACGATAATTTCCTCACACTATGATTGTCATTTAATCCGTGCGTTCTAAAAAAGGAGAATGACAGTTTTTATATCTAAAATCATTAAGACGACATTCTCCATTTTCCATTTTTAATTAAATTACGGGAGGATAGGAATTCTACCGATTCATTCCGGTATCCTCCAGGTAGAATGTCAAATTATTAATATTTTCCAAATGTTCATTTCTTGTAAATTGCTCTATCGTGAAAGTGTATTTTCCGATTTGATTAAAAAAAGCATCTTTCTGTATGTAAGTCTCTACTTTCCAAGAATTGCCCGAACTTTTGCCATACCACTTGCCAGACTTATCTGCTAAATCAATATTAACACGCTGACTGAATCGTTTTCCATCAGGGAATTTTGTGTGAATTCGTAAATAGATATTTTGATGTAAATAATCTTTTGAATGATTAATATTCAGTCCAATGTTATAGCGTTTTAAGGTATCGTTAATCATTACTTCAAAATCAGTCGTATCGGAATATTTCCACGTTGCATTATCAAAATCTATTTTTGCTTTGAAATGATAATTAGTATTATCACAACTCCCTAATAATAAAAGGATTACGCCGACTCCAAGTATTGTTTTTATACTATTCATAATTGTTTGGTAATTCGTAAGGATATTAAGTATTGAATGAAAATTAAAATTAAAATTTGAAATCAAAATCATTTTAATTTTGTTCCCTTCTAAAGTATTTAAAATGAACTAATATTTTCATCAAATATTTGTGACAATTTTAGGGAAAGTTTCTAATTTAGCAAATTGAAATGAAAAATGTTCATTAATAACGTTGCGTGTTTGGGTATTGAGGTAATTATTATAGTACCAATTACTCTTATTTAGTTAGTAAAAGCGTACAAATATCATTAATTATTGCATCAATTGTCGCATTAATTATTTGATTTTTATACGATTTGCTGAACTATTTCAATACAGTAACACGATAACACAATTTTTTTTTAAAACTAATTCTACCACAAATTAAATTTTAGATTAATGGAGTTGGATAACAGTACCATATTTTCACAAGAGGAAGTTGAAGCATTTGTAGCTAACCAGTTTGGTTATAAAGGGTTTTCAATAACACAAATCTCAAACCGACATTATAAAAATCGCACTTTGCCAAAGGGAAAGCAGCTTATTGATGTTCAAATCGGTTATATTCAACCCGCTAAAAAAGCTGGTGGACCTTCAAAAATTAGAAATATTCAAAACTTAACATTGGTCATGGATATTTTATAAAGAGGTGATTTTTGCGATGGGTATATAGTTGGTCGTATTATTATATTATCTATTTTGATAAGTGAAAATCTACCACTTATAACTTGAGACGTTATAATGCTAAAAGGAGTTATACAAAATTTGTATAACTCCTTTTTAGTATCTGAATTGTAGATTTTTGTTTTGGTGTAATTTTATAGTATTTAAGTTGAAAAGCATTTTTTTAATACTTTATAAATCAAAAATGGCCTATTCTCCTCCTTCTGCTGTTAAAGCTGCTTTATTGGTTTTGTCAATTTCTTGGTCAATATAATATAAACTTTGAGGACCAGAACCAATCAATTTTATCTTATCAAGGATTGTACGCATTAATGCTTCCTCTTCCTGTTGTTCGCCTACGTACCATTGCAAAAATAAATGTGTTGCATGATCATTTTCTTGGTTAGAAAGTGTAACGATTTGATTGATAGAACTGGTCACTTTTTGCTCATGTGTATAGACCATTTTGAATAATTCTTGGATAGAATTAAAAGCAATGGGCACTTGAGCAATCGAAGGTGTTAGAGCGTGTCCATCTTGTTCGCTGATATAATCATAAAGTTTCAGCATGTGTTCTCTTTCCTCATCGGACTGCCGACGCATAAATGCTGCACAACCGGATAATCCTTCGCTATCACACCATGATGACATAGATAAATATAAAAACGAAGCGTAACCTTCTAATGCAATTTGATTATTAAGTGCAGATAGTATTTTTTTTGAAATCATTTTCTAATTGTTTAAGCTTAAAGGTGTTGTGGTATAAAGGTTTTAATATAAAGATCAATTCTTCTGAATCTTTCTTTATTTAATTAATTGTTCTAATAAATCACCGACAAAATAAGAAACTGCAGCCGCTAAAGCTCCTAATAGCAAGGTTTCTAAAATACTTTTTGTTTTACTGGTTTGTGTAACCGAAGATTTTAACCAGCCGATTCCGATAAAAGCGAACATTGTTAAAGTGCAAGAAATCCAAAATACGTTATTCAGTTGTTGGACAGCATAATCCCAAACATAGGCAATCAAAGGAATAATTCCAATAATAATAAAAGAAAGATAAGTCATTCCACCAATGGTCAATGCAGATTTTTTATCAGGAATCAGTTCTAATTCTTCCTTCATCATTACATTTGCCCAGCGGTCTTTATCGCTACAAATGACATTCACGACATCTTCCAAAAGTTTACCTTCAAAGCCCTTATTCTGATAAATCTCTCGGATCTCTTCCCGTTCGACTTCTGGCATATTATCTATTTCCCAATATTCCGTTTGTAGATGTTTATCGTACATCGCCTGTTCGGATTTTGAGGAAAGATAACTTCCTACAGACATTGCAAACCCATCGGCTAAAAGATTGGCAAAACCTAAGATAATAACAATAGAGGAATCTAAATTTGCACCGGTTGAACCAGCAACGACAGCAAAAGTCGTGACACTTCCATCAATTCCGCCATAAACAAACTCACCTAAATAGTCCTGGATTTTCGTGGAAACGGTTGCATGTATTTTTGACTCATCGTGTTTCTCATTCATAAAAAGTGGTGTTAATTATTCATCTTTGATTACATAAATGCTAAATGTAAGTAATTTGAAAGGTATTAACAATGATATATAATGTAGCAATTAAAAGACAACTAATTTTGGAATCAATCTTAATTAGAAATAGTGTAATTGGCTATCTTATTTTATAGATAAAATTAGGTAAAATATATTTTTAATATAAAAAGAGCCTTAATTTTTTGAAAATTTGAAATTAAATTAGATATTCGTTGAAAATATTATAAAAAATAGAATCTCAAAATATGAGCAAGGTTTCAGATATTGATAAATTAGATAAGCAGATTCTTTCAGTATTAATGAAAGATGCAAAAACGCCTTATACCGATATTGCTAAAAAATTATACGTTTCGGGTGGAACGATTCACGTTCGGATGAAGAAATTGGAACAATTAGGAATTGTGAAAAATGCTAGTCTTGAGGTAGATCACGTAAAGTTAGGTTATGATATTTGTGCGTATTTAGGAGTTTATCTTGATAAGAGTTCTTTATATACGGATGTTTCAGGGAATTTGGGCAAAATTGCAGAAGTCGTAACGGCTCATTACACGACAGGTTTATACAACATTTTTGCTAAAATTATATGTCGAGATACCGATCATTTACGTTTAGTATTGAATAAAATTCAGCGTATAGATGGAATTCAACGAACAGAAACTTTTATTTCCCTCGAGAATAGTATCGATCGGCCAATTCAATTATTGGAGGAGGAAGAGGAAGGTTAAAACTTAGGAAGGAGATACAAATAAGGTTATATTTTGACTCGTATTTTGTGCCTAATTTCATTAAAGATGCTCACTAAGCGGTGTCTGTTTTTTTCGTTTTATGAAGCACAAAAATACTTTGCCAAAACCTGCAAATTTATTTATGCTTTATTCCTTACTACTTAGCTGCTAATAACTTCCGTAATCCGGTGCAAATTATTAGTAAGCATAGAAAAAGCCACGATTTTTTAATTAAAAATCGTGGCTTTTCTATTTATATCATTATTGATAAAGGTTACATTTTATATCGACTTCTTTGTTCTTTATCTGGGTTTATACTTGGTGGCTTCTTTATTGTATAAGTGTTTCGTCTTGGTTTAATTAAATCAGACATAATTAAATAATCTATTATGATAGGATTTTTTGGAGCAGCCATGACGCCGAAACGATATCCTTTGAGTAGGGGTAAAGAACAGGTTGCAATTAGATGTTCATTAATAAAAAAGTATAATAATTTATTGATTGAACGAATCGTCACTTTATTGAAATCTTCTTTATTAATATGAACGGTATTCACTTCATTTAGCAAAGGAATTTTTGTATATCCTTTGATAATATTGGCAGCATAACTTCCTTCTGGCATTATCTCGAAAGCTATAAACTCATCCTTTGAGCCGGCAAGGACTAATGTTAATGGTTCTTCTATTTTGTCTTTTTTAGATTTGAACCGTACTTCGATTTCATAACCATCTTTGTCCATAATTAAATCTTGCCAGATAATCTGATTCTCTTTATTCGCTGTTAATGTACATTTATTTTCTTTGACTTCAGTTATTGTTTTCTCAAAATTACTTTTTTTCCATTGAGTCTCTGTGTCAGAGAATCCGTCAAAGAAAATCACCTTTTTATTTGCATCCGGAATACCGATATAGTGGTCAACTATCCAATCTGTTTGGTTAGGTAGTATTTGAAGAGGTAACAAAAATAATAGTGTCGGAATATATATTTTCATAAGTAATATCATTTGTATAATAATTTCAAGTACAAATCAAATATTGAGTAGTATTTATTATCCAGAGGCTAAACATAAAGTTATTGATTATTCGGGAGTTTATGAAATTTGGTTTTACTATTATTATTTTATCCGGCATATATTTTCTAATCAATACATAAATCAATTTGAGTCAGCATGTTGCTTTTATTATGTGAGAATCATTAGTACATTATTTTATAGTTTTTTATCAATATAATTTTTGAATATACAGGTGAAAAAATCAGGTAGTGAACTTGAAATTAGATGTTTTTTCATGATGATACATCGTTTTATTTTTTTAAAAGATGACAAAAAAAGTAGCTACATATATATATAATTTTAATATTTTTGAAAAAATTATATATATTTGTGTGGAATTATATAAGGAATAGCAGACTCCCGGATTATCAAAAATTGCTCCTAAGGATATTAAATTGAATATTATCTTGCTATAAAGAAAAGACATAAATATCGTGTAATACTGAATTTTAAACGGTTAAACGCGTCAAATTGTTTCGTTTAATAATTGAATTCAATATTGTTTCTCGCATTAAATTCTAATTATATTAGAATTATATTGTCAATAAAATTTATTTTTTTTGATA
>Ga0209712_10005376_pt1 | contig 10026 bp, 8 predicted proteins | sample ArcOceMetagenome_FD_187443 | JGI IMG/M metagenome (GOLD analysis project Ga0209712, IMG submission 187443) | Marine eukaryotic phytoplankton communities from Arctic Ocean - Arctic Ocean - Greenland ARC118M Metagenome (SPAdes) (version 2) | ecosystem: Environmental > Aquatic > Marine > Oceanic... | reverse complement strand
CCCTTCGTACATTTGAGGTTTAATAGTGTTTCTTCGACGTTCGCTTTTTTAAAAAGCTGGGATACATTATGTTAACCACTCAGACTTTAAAAAATTGCTTACTCACTAATCGAAGTCGCCCCATATTGCATATAAGCCCCGGAATTATACAGGTAAATTTCAAAACTTAGAATGCTACAGACCAACTAAGCCGACATAAGCCGACATAAGCCGACATAAGCCAATATAGCCTGAGCTGGCTTCTTTAAGCGCCAATGGGCAGCAACTGCGCCATAACGGCCCCTTGTGTGCCGACACCTATGCCTAGAGTTAAAACTTCGTGCCTATTTATTGCTCCCCTGCCTAGCATGAGCTGTGCCATGAAACGCGGCTAGCAAGCAACCTGCACAATGCATTTTTTGAACTAGTGTTAAGTGTGGGTTGTTTTGCCTGGCACCCTTAAATAGTGGTTTTAGCTGAAAATGAAAATAGTAATGATTCAAATCACCTCCAGCAAAAAAACGGAGCCTTTTATGCGTTATTTAATCACCACATGGACACTTTTATTGCTCATAACACCTCTCCAAGTCTTGGCAGTGGAAGTGGTTTGTGAAGGCGATTACGAAATTCTATCGATGGAGCAGATGCAACATTTACAAAGCTGCAATAAAATTACTGGTGACTTAAACATTGGCAAGTTTGGCCATGAAAGTGACATCACAAGCCTAAAGCATCTAGCACAGCTGAAAAAAATTGGCGGCTATTTGTATATACAACACAACAAAAATTTAACCAGTCTAGCTGGAATAGACAATCTAACTCAACTTGGCGCCTTTTTATGTATTAGTCAGAATAGTAGTTTAAGGACCATATCCAGCTTACATCAACTTACTAGCCTTGGTGGAGGCCTAGCCATTTATTCGAATGCACAGCTTTCCAATTTATCAGGCCTAGAAAATATCACCAAAGTATCTGAACATGTGCTTATTAAAGATCATGACAACTTAACCAGTTTGGCCGGCCTCAACGGCATCAATAGTATTTCAGGAAATTTACACCTAACACACAATAAAAGACTAGCCAGTTTTGTCGGTTTAGATAACCTAAAAAGAATTGGTGGTGACGTGCGCATCCTCCATAACCCAGCGTTTAAGGGCCCCTTGGGATTGCCCAAGATCAGAACCATTGGCGGAGACATAATGGCCAAGAATAATGACCCCTTGAGTGGGTCGGAGATTGAATCATTTATCGCCCCACTCAACACCCCGGGGACTTGCCTCGGTAGTTTGTTTGCCCAATCGATGGCAGATCTTGATCAATTGAGCCAATGCACAAGAATAACAGGGCATTTATCTATTGGGGGCTGGGACTGGAACGCTGGCTGGGATCAAACCACCAATATAACCAGCTTAGAAGCCCTAAGGTACTTAGTGAGTGTGGGTAAGTCGTTATCTATTGCACATAACAACCACCTAACTAACTTATCGGGCTTGGAGAATTTAACCAATATAGGAGAAGCATTATGGATTCAACACAATGCTAGCCTGACCAGTCTTGATGGGCTCTATCATTTGAATAACCTAGGTACCCGCTTAATAATAGAAAATAATAAAGCCTTAACTGGGGAAGAAACGAGCCTTTTTAAACAACAACTCTACATCAACCACATGACTGATTAAGCTAGTTTTTAATCTAAACTTACGCAGGTTAGTGGGTCCCAGTTATACAGCTTTGGACTGTTCATAGGCCCGTACCTGAGGTAAAGCTTTGAATGCAGCAAGGTATCGAGTCATTGCTGGATAAGCATCAAGCGCCTCTTTTGGCACATGGTCAATAAAATTGAGCGTGAAGCGTTCCAGGGCGGGTGCTAGGCAACAATCTGCCAGCGTGGGTGCCACACCACAAAGGAACGGCCCACCCGACATTTCAATCATTTGGGCAAAGAAGCTACAGTACTTAGGCATTTGTTTAGCAAGAAACGCCTCGCGTAGTGCCTTAATGGTCTGGCCTAGCTCAGGGCTGCCCTTGATGAATGACGCCGTTGCAGGTGCAATACCATAACCCAACATCTCTGGCTCGAGGGCTAGACCAACACAGGGTCGCCAAGAACGCTCAAAATCATCCACCAAACCAATGGCCTCTTGCACCTGTATAAACCGATCCGTAGGACATAGCTTAGGCGCAAGTTTACCAGCGTATTGGAGCATGGCGCCGCTCTGAGCGATGTAAGGCCCGCCGTCGATGGACATTATGGGGAGCTGCCCATAGGGAGTCTGCGACTTAAGCTTGGGCCACTCAGCTAACGGCACACGCACATCGTCAAAGGCAATCCCACCCAGCCACAGTGCAAGCCGCACTCTCTCAGCAGCACCATGGATTGGAAAATAACTTAGAACAATGTGCATGGACTCTTCCTTGATGCAAGGATGTGTTGTTGGGTAGCTTTTATTAAAGCTTTGCTTGGGTCATAAAGCGTCATCTCACTCTCCATTGATTAAATGTCAATTCTAGCGACGGGGCCAAGATGCTAAATAACTATATTAACCGCTTACGAATATTAACTACTAAGATTTCCGCAAGTACGACGACAGTAAAAATCGCCAGTAATGACATAGCGACTTCCTGCCATTGAAATAGATTCATAGAGTCATTTAACACGACCCCAATACCTCCAGCACCTACTAAACCTAACACTGCAGACTCCCGAACATTTATGTCCCAACGAAAGAGCACGATGCTAAAAAATGCTGGCATCACCTGTGGACAGTAGCCCTTTAACATTACCGCTCCCCATGGTGCTCCTGTTGCACGCAGGGCCTCTACAGAACCCATGTTCACTTCTTCTAACGCCTCACCAAGCAATTTGCCAACGAAACCAATTGATCTAAAAGCAATCGCTAGAACCCCTGCAAGCATTCCAGGACCAAACATCGCCACAAATAACAGAGCCCAAACCAATGAATTAACGGAGCGTGATGAAACCAGAAAGAATCTAGCAATCCAATGCACTAATGGAGATGCAACCACATTCGATGCATTCATTAAGGCTAAAGGAATAGCAAAAATTAATGTCAATAAAGTGCCTAGAGTCGCTATATTCAACGTTTCTATTATTGCATCATGCACAGACAAGGGATAAAAAGCGTAATCGATAGGCCACATACGTGACAATAAATCCATCATCTGTTCTGGAGCATCGTAGAGAAACTCTGGAATGACTTCTACTGAGCGTATTGAATATAAAAAGCTAATAATGAAAAAGAGATATACGCTAAATCGTGCCAGCTTTTTCCCAAAGCTAAATCGCTGCCAATGATAATCTATAGTAGTCATTAGAAAACCCTCCGCACTAAGGTAGACAAAAATTCCCACACCAGGATCAAGGAGATAATAGTGATCAATATGGCGGCTACAAAGTCATAGTCAAAGCGCTGAAAAGCCGAAAATAAAGTACCCCCTAAGCCACCGGCTCCAACGATACCGACCATTGTAGAGTTGCGAAGGTTTGAGTCAAATTGGTAAGTCGCAAAGCCGATAAATCGTGAAAACACTTGTGGCATTACCGCGTAGATCACAACGCTACTAAAACTTGCCCCTGTGGCGCGAATTGCTTCAACTTGTTTAAGAGAAATCTCTTCAATAGCCTCTGCAAACAGCTTAGCGATAAAACCAATAGAGGCAATAATCAAGGTTAGAATACCTGCTAGCGCACCAAATCCGACACTTTTAACAAACAAAATTGCAATTATTACAGGGTGGAATGACCGGCATAGAGCAATAAAACCTCTTATGGGCACACTCACCCACGCGGGCATCAAATTTCTGGCCGCTAATATGCCAATAAATAGTGACAAAAATATTCCACTTACGCTTGAAATCATGGCTATCTCTAAACTCTCGACTAAGCCTGACAGCAGTAATTCCCAACGTTCGAAATTGGGTGGAAACATGCGATCCAGTAAAGTACCCGCATGACCTATTCCAGAAAGAAAGCGCTCGCCGTTTAACCCCATAGCATCTACTGAATACACAAGATAAGCGGCAACTAGGACCCACAATCCAATATTCCACTTACTTCTGCTAAAAGGATTTTTTTTATCGCCTTCAGCTATAGAGTTTAATCCAGCCATGACTCTCCTCCATATATTTCCTTTAGGTGATCATCACTAATGCCCTGTGGCGGCCCATCATAAACCACATCCCCATTTGACATGCCAATAATGCGCTTTGCAAAACGTTTAGCTAAATTAACATCGTGCATGTTTATCAGAACTGGAATGTTTTTTTCCATAGAGAATTTTTCTAACAATTCCATAATTTCAACAGCCGTCTTTGGGTCTAAAGATGATGTAGGCTCATCTGCCAAAATGATACTAGGGTTTTGCATCACGGCCCTGGCAATGCCGACTCTTTGACGCTGCCCTCCTGACAAACTATCCGCACGCTGTGTCGCATGTTCTGCTAAACCTACCGAACCCAATAGCTCATAAGCTGAGTTAATGTCTTGCTGGGTATAGTTTCTGCGCCAAGCTTGCCAAGTCGACATATAACCTAAGCGGCCACTTAAGACGTTTTCCATAACGCTTAAACGTTCAACTAAATTGTATTCTTGGAATACCATCGCTATTTGTCTGCGAAGTTTACGCAGAGGCCTTCCCTTTGTTTTACAAATATCTACGTCATTGACAATAATTTGCCCTTCAGTCGCATCAATCAGGCGATTAATACAACGTAGCAATGTGCTCTTACCTGTCCCCGATGGTCCAATAATTGCTACAAGACCAGCCTCTGTTATACTAAAATCGACACCTTTTAAAACAGGGTTCCCACTTACGTATTCTTTCTTTAACTCCTTCACCTGAAGCAGCTTTGGCACTGATGACATAATGTTTCCCTTGTTAATAGTGCACTACCCATTCACTTTGCACAGTAATGAGTAGTGCAAATATAAACTGTCTACTTACTTGTTAACCAGCTGCTGCAGCTAGGGCTTTAGCCCGCTTTTTAGCAGCTTTAGCAGCATCTTTTTCAGCTAGTTTTTTAAGGCCTTTTTTAGTGTAAGCAGTACCTGTTGCATGTGCTATATCACGAATAACGGCCCAATCTTCTTTGTAAGTGATAGGGTAAAAGCGGTCAGCCCCACCAAAGGTTTTTGACATTTCAGCAGGGAAGCGGAAGCTATTGAAAGCCTCTTTTATTTTAGCCACAAGATCAGGCTTTAAATCATGAGCATAACCAAATGAAGAGGTTGGAAACCGTGGGCTGGTGAATATAATTCGAAAGTCATCTGCATTGATTCGACCCGCATTCGCCATGCGACTAAAAACATCAGAAGCTACAGGTGCAGCATCGTAATCCCCTGACGCAACGCCCATTATCGATTGATCGTGCTTACCAGAATACTTTACAGTGTAATCTTCATCAGGAGTGATACCAATCTTGGGGAAAAGGGCCCGAGGGGCTAAATTACCAGAGTTAGAAGAGGCTGAGGTATGCGCTACTAGCTTGCCTTTTAAATCCGCCATGGATTGAATTGAACTATCTTTTCTAACGATTGTAATTAAGTTATACCCTTGGAAACCATCTGCAGTTCCCTTTACTGCTAAAGGCACATAACCACCTAAGTTAACCGCATAGCCAGTAGGCCCTGTTGAAAAACCAGCGATATGTAGGCGTCCAGAGCGTATAGCCTCTACTTCAGCGGCATTGGAGTGCACCGTGTAATAAATAACTTTTTTACCAGTAATATCACTTAAGTGTTTTTGAAAGTCAGCAAAAGCATCTTTATAAACAGCAGGATCTTCAACAGGAGTATAGGTAAAAACTAAAGTACTGGGGTCTCTTAACTTACTTAGATCGGTAGGTGAATCAGCCACTAGGTCATTATTTAAGTCGCAAAACTTATCATCTAAGACGCCACGATTAGTGCATTCCTCAGCCTGCACTGCGGTTGCTGCAAATAAGAGCGAACCTGTAAGAAAGAGTCCTGGTATTATTTTATTTATTTTGAACTTAGTCATTTTTATACCTTAAATTAATTGATACTTAGTTTTGTGGTTCTACAGTGATGGTCGGGGTTAATATGTTGATGCTCATTAAAATCCAAAAGCCGGGTTTACTTAACCTTGAGCAGATTTAAACAAAGATGATCAACCATTGGCTCCTGATTTCACAATGTAAGCACGGTTTCCAACTTTTCGTTACAGCCTCAACCATCTCAATTGGCATGATTACCTAGCTGAAAATCGAAAAATTTTGAGAGATTGGTTGTAGAAGACGATCTTACTCTTTTTTGTCTAATCCAAAGTTCTCTCTTGCCTATAATGCAAATCTAAGGCCAAAATTAAAATACATATAGATATCAGAGAGTTAATAAAATAAATTGTAGCGCCAATAATATAAATAAGACTTTTTTGTCCCTTTTTTATAAAGGGTTTTAGTCAAAAATGTCCTGTTATTTATAAGTATTTTTATCTAATAAGTGTTTTTTCATTTTCCGGTATAAGGTTTTACTGGTCATATTTAACAATTCAGCAGTTTCTTTAATTTGCCCATGACCAGTTCTTAATCCTTCTTCTAAAAGTTGACGCTCAAATTGGTCCATACGTTCATCGTAGTTAATCGTGCTTTCATCTAATTCTGGAGTTGCACAACCGCTACTCTCCGTTATTCCTAGAATAAAGCGATCTGCTGCATTTTTTAATTCTCTAACATTGCCTGGCCAGCTGTGCGATAGCATTGAGTGGGCGTATTGTGGAGAAAGCTCTGGCATTTTTTTATTGTATCTAACACAAGCTAGCTCAGCATAATGTAAAAACAGCGGCAATATATCACCCCTGCGCTGACATAAACTTGGTAAAGAAATACTGGCAACATTGAGCCGGTAAAACAAATCTTTTCGAAAGAGGCCTTTATCACTTAGTGTCATCAAATTATCTTTGCTTGCCGCTATGACCGTCATTTTCACATTAATTGATTTACTACTTCCTAGCCTTTCAATGCTGCGCTCTTGGAGAACTCGTAATAACTTTATTTGCACAGATAGAGGCATACTCTCAATCTCATCAAGAAATAAAGTGCCTCCATTGGCTGCTTCTATTTTTCCTATGTGTAATTTATTAGCGCCTGTAAAAGATCCCACCTCATGACCAAAGAGCTCACTTTCTATTAAACTTTCGCTCATCCCTCCACAATTAATTGCGACAAACCGTTTATCTCTTCTTGGGCTATATAAATGCAGTGCTTGGGCCACCACATCTTTGCCGGAACCAGTATCACCATAAATAATCGTATCTACATTGACCTGAGATAGGGCCAGTACACTCTGCCTGATACTAACAATTGACGCAGACTTACCAATAATAAGTTTTTCTATGCCGCTGAGCTGTTTCAAATCTTGCTGTAAAGTACGAGATTCAAGAACAAGTCGGCGTTGTTGTGAGGCTTGATTTAGCACTGACACTAACTTTTCTGGGTCTAGAGGTTTTTCCAAAAAATAATGAGCTCCCTTTTCCATCGCATCAATCGCCATCGGGATATCACCATGGCCACTCATCAATATAACGGGTAACGCACTGTCTAATTTTTGTATTTGCCCTAATAAAGATAGCCCTCCCATTTTAGGCATTCTGACATCACTTAAAATAATTACAGGGCTATCTACATTTAAGGTTTGCAGCGCTTGTTCAGCACTATAAAACACAGCAACAGTAAAACCCTCTAATTCCAACATTTCTGACAGAGCACTAGCGACTTCTTGGTCATCATCAATAATTACGATTAACATCTTTTACTCTTTTTTTTATTTGCTGATCTTAAAACTAATACAAAACTACTTCCCTTACCGATCTCTGATGTCACTGTTATTTGACCACCGAAATCTTGTACTATGTTGTAACTAATAGATAAACCTAAACCCAAGCCTTCTCCAATCTCTTTTTGAGTGTAAAAAGGATCAAACAAATAGTCCAACTGTTCAGGCGCTATACCTATGCCACTATCCCGAACAGCAATCCAAACTTTATCTTTTTTGTTATACACTTCAATTTTTAATTGGCGCTCTTGTGAGTTTTTTACAGCGTCAACACCATTACTTAACAAATTAATGAGCACTTGTTCTAGTCGAATCGGTTCTGCATATACGTACAACTCTTGGTTAAGAGGCTTAAAACTCATTTCACAATTCACTTCTGCGAATCGATTAGACATTAACTCAAGCGTATCTAATATGACATTATTCACATTTACTGGAACTATCTCGGAGCCTGCTTCACGAGCAAAAGATTTTAAATGACGGGTAATAACAGACACTTTATTTAGTAAATGCTTTATTTTGTCATGACTTGATTTTACTTCATCAATTTGAGACGCTCTTAGCCTAATTCCTGCCGAGTGTAGGTGGCTAGAAATGGCGGTTAAAGGCTGATTAATCTCATGGGTTATGCCCACACTCAACTGCCCCAGCGCTGCCAACTTGCCAGCTTGGATTAGTTCAGTTTGCGTTGTTTTGAGTTGTTTTTCAGTTAATTTCCGATCCTCTATCTCTGCCGCAAGTCGTTTGTTGGTTTGTTCTACTGCAATAGCCGTTTTTTGAAAGTGCTTCAAATCCCTAGCCATACTAGATACTTCATCATTGCCAGAAATGCGAATCTCTGTATTCAGTTTTGCTGAGGCAATAGAGCGCATATTGTGTTGCAACTCTATAATCCGCTGCAATACGTTACGTTTTACGTAAAACCACGATATAGCCCCTGCTACCAGAAAGCTAAAAATAGTAAGAAACAAGATGCCTTTAATGCCACGGTTAATTGAGTTAATAGCCCCCTGTAAAGATAAGCCAATCCTACTGTTCGCAGAATCTGAATAAAGATTTATTTGCGCAGCCAATTGTTTGATGTGGTTTTGACTATTCTGCAACAAAAAGCTTTGTTGATAGCTTAGGTCTAACTGCTCATTTTTTAATAAAAAAAGCTTCCCTGTCCTAGTTCCAAACTCAAGAAATCTGACTAATTGCTGATCACTGTAACCAGGATCGGCAGCAAAATTATCTTTTAAATGCGCGCGTATATTTGAGCCAATATTTTCCAAGCGTAAAACAGTTTTATCCAAATCATGAAATGAAGTATCGTTCTGTAATTTTTCAACTAGCCCTGAAAAGTAATATAGTTGATTTATAATGACAGCTCTTGATTCCATAGGCATCTGTTTGGATGGCGTTCTAATTAACTCAAGCACTTGATTAAAGCGAGGTGCTATTTGATAAGTTTGCTGGAGTAACTCTTGATGTATTTCTTCTCTGCGTGTGACACTTTGATTAAGAAGCACCAAACTATTGTGTATTTGTGCAATCAAGTCTCTAAAGTAGCTATCGTAATCAGCCAAATTTTGCATAAGCTCATCCATTTGCTCAATAGCTACATCAAGCTCTTTCATTGCCTTTTCACGAGCCGCGTTAGAACCTGCGGTCACTAACAGTGGAGCTTTAGTCGCAATCAACCTACTCTTATCGTTTAATCTAGCCGCAGCATCAAGCACTGGAATGTATTGTTGTTTTAATACATATAGCTTTTCAGACAATTGTAAATAGGTTTTGGTGGACAGAAAACTGACGGCTAGTGATATTGATGATATCAAGACAAATGCAAGCAGTAACCGCCCACCGATACCTATTTTATGGAGTAATAAAAAATGTAAAGTTTTCAAAATACAGCTCTCTTTTGCAAGCATCAAAAGAAGTGGTTATGAGGGGACTTGTCTCACTATTATTTTGTTTAATGTTCATGCCTGTCTCCTCGACACTTTGCGATGCTAAAAGATATTACTAATGTGAGATCATTATAGATATAGAAAGATGTCTGAAAGTCTAGAGACAAGTCATTAATCGGCTTTGCTGGGAATGATGGGTGGGGGGGTTAGCCTTATCACAATTACTGGTGCTTATGGAGAGCAAATAGTTAGGGTCATAGGACTGAGTACTGCTCATATTTAGTTTAGAGACGCTTTAAGTTTATACATCATGGTTATGACCGTAATTAATATCTAACGATG
>Ga0209712_10005370_pt1 | contig 10032 bp, 6 predicted proteins | sample ArcOceMetagenome_FD_187443 | JGI IMG/M metagenome (GOLD analysis project Ga0209712, IMG submission 187443) | Marine eukaryotic phytoplankton communities from Arctic Ocean - Arctic Ocean - Greenland ARC118M Metagenome (SPAdes) (version 2) | ecosystem: Environmental > Aquatic > Marine > Oceanic... | reverse complement strand
AGTTATAGATCCAGAATTTACTGCAATAGGTTTATCGGACTCAACCAGTACACCTATCATCGCATTATCGTTGTCTGGATTAAAACTAGTTGGTTGTATAGCGATTACATAACTCTCTCCTGAGTTTAGTAGAATATCATTAGTAGCTGCATTATTTATAATTGTAGCGCCATTAGGGAAATCAGAAAAATTAACAATGGTATTATCTTCTGTAGCTAATACACTTACAAAATTCAGAAAATTACCAGCTGGATCACTTCCTACACTTTCAAAAGTACCAACCCTAAAAGTTTTTCCAAGAGCTGCTAAACCTTTACTAACCAGCCCCGCTGCTTGATAATAAGCATCACTTGTAAATAACCTAGCCGAAACATATATTAAATCTTCTCCTTCAATTATAAAACCTTTATTAATATATACCTCACCCGAATCTCCAGACAAGGCTATAAAATTAGTATCATTCCCGTCGCCGATAAAATATTCGTATGGTTCCGAGTTTGAAACAGTTACAGCTAATGGGGTTCCACCTATGGGAGTAATAATAACATTAATAGGATTTTCATTTGGAGTAGAAACATATAGATATTGAATCTCAGGCGAAGATGAGCCCTGACCACTAGTGCTAATTGGTGGTATATAATGTGTTTTACTAAACTGAGAAAATGAGTTTAGAGAAAATAAAAAGAATAAAGAAAAAAACGTAAGTTTAATAAACTTTAATACTGTCATTTAATTAAGTTTTGAATTAATCCAGTTATTGATTTTGTTTTCTAAAAGAGCTAAAGGTACACATCCAGATTCTAAAATTTTATTATGGAATTCAGATATGTTGAAATTATTCCCTAGTTTTTGTTGAGCTAAACTTCTTAACTCTTTAATTTTTAATTGTCCAATCTTGTAGGAGAGTGCCTGTCCTGGCATAGCCATGTATCGTTCGATTTCTGAAATTATACCAGCTTCACTTTCTGCTTCATTATCCAATGAATATTGAATAGCTTCTTCTCTAGTCCAGCCTTTAGAATGTATTCCAGTATCTACCACTAATCTAATAGCTCTGTGCATTTCTGCTCCAAGCATTCCAAAATACTGATATGGATCATCATAAAGACCTAGTTCTTTACCAAGTGATTCACAGTATAAAGCCCATCCTTCACCATAGCCACTGTACCATAGTGTTTTTCTAAACATTGGTAGTAAATCATTCTCCTGAGTTAAAGAAATTTGATAGTGGTGTCCAGGTATTGCTTCGTGTAAAAATAAAGATTCATCAGAATATGTATTATATTTTTTAGCATCAGGAATTGGTGTGTAAAATATTCCTGGTCTAGATCCGTCTAATGAACCAGGACTATATTCAGCACTTGCAGATTTTTCTCTAAACTTTTCTGTTCTTCTGACTTCAAATTTTGTTTTGGGTTTTAAATCAAACATTTTTTCAATTTGAGGTTTCATTCTATCATGAATAGAATTAAAGTTTTTTAATACGTCTTCAGCAGTTTTAAATGGCATCAATGTATCATTTTCTCTTACATAATTAAAAAACTCTTTTAAGCTGCCTTTAAAGCCTACTTCATTTTTCACCTCTATCATTTCTTTGGATATTCTAGAAACTTCAGATAGCCCAAGATTATGAATTTCATCGGCTGTCATGTCAGTCGTAGTGAATAATTTGATAAGATGCTTATATAGTTCTTTTCCATTTGGCACATCATCTATTCCACTGGATAGCCTCCCTTGTTTAAGGTATTCTTTCTCTAAGAATTGATACAATTTATCGTGAGCTGGAATTAGTTTTTCCTGAATTATGTATGTGTATGTTTTTTTTAGCATTGCTCTGGTTTGTACGTCAAAATCAGAGGGAAATTTATTTATTGGACTATAAAAAAGATTGTTTTTTAAATCACTGTTTGTTATCGCTTTAATTTGCGGAATTACTTTAGATATTAGTGATTTTGGTAATATGTATCCATTTTTCACTCCTTCTCTCATATTTGTTTCAGCATTTGCTAGCCATTTTATATATCCTTCTAACCTAACTAGCCAATTGCTGTAATCAGAAACTGTTCTAAAAGGTTGAGCACCCTCAGCACTTGCTAATTGCCCAACTATTAAGTGAATTGACCACATCTGGTCTATGGGTGTATATTGAGTATTATAATTTAAGGATTCAAGATTAATTTTACATTCCCATTCTAGTATAGATTTACTCATTTTATCAACATCCGATAAATCATTTATTTCAAATTTTGAAACCTTATTTAGATATTTATTATAATATTCTGCTTGCTTATTTTTATAATTATCTGTAATTAGCTCAGGAAATTTATCATTATACCTCGAATCCCCCTCATTGGTTGCGTTAATAGGGTTAAGTTTTAAGCCATCTTGGTAATAGTTTTCAAGAATAGTATTTAACTCTACATTATTTTGAATATTTTCTGGACTGAAATCACATGATAAAATTAAAAAAAGCACCAAAGAAGCAAGACTGAATTTTTTCATAGGGAATGATTTAAAGGATATAAATATAACACAATATAGTCCATGTGTTAGTTAAAAAAGATATAAAAAAACCCGTTACTAAACTTAGTAACGGGTTTTTAGAACAAAAATTTTAAATGATTATTTAATTATCTCATAACTTCTTTTTATGAAGTTGGTTAGCTCTTCCCCTTTTAAAAGGCCGTGAGATAATTTTGCTAAATCTAAACTCTGACTAATTAACCTGGATTGTTTCTTCTTAGTCTTAGTGCCGAGTATCTGACCAACAAGTTCTGAGTTAGTATTAACTGTAAGGTTAAACATTTCTGGCATATTACCCATTCCAAACATACCACCACCGCCAGATTGCTGCATTTCTTTCATTCTTCTCATAAATTCTGGTTGCGTAATTATGAAAGGGTCAGCATCACTATCCATACTTTCTAATTGTACTGTAAATTTCTCAGAAGGAATTTCTTCTTTTAATACATCTTCCAGTGTTTTCTTTTCTTCATCTGACAATTTTGAAATTTTAGTATCATCTTTTTTAATAAGATTATCTATGTGATCAGAATCAACTCTTACAAACGATATTTTTTCTTTTGAAGATTCAAGTTTTTGAATCAAATGACCTATAATAGGTGAGTCTAATAATAAAACTTCGTAACCTTTATTCTTAGCTGTTTCAATATAGCTGTGTTGTTCAATTTTGTTAGAAGTATACAATACAACTAACTTATCATCTTTATCAGTTTGATTATCTTTTATTTTTTCAGTTAATTCGTCTATTGTAAAAAACTCATCGTTGACAGTAGGGTACAATGCAAATTTATCCGCCTTGTCGTAGAACTTGTCTTCACTAAGCATTCCGTATTCAATAACAATCTTGATGTCATTCCATTTCTTTTCAAAATCTTCACGATTTTTTTTAAATATTGAGTTAAGCTTGTCAGCTACTTTTCTGCTTATGTAGGATGATATCTTCTTAACAGCTCCGTCAGCTTGTAAGTACGACCTTGAAACATTCAAAGGAATATCAGGCGAGTCAATAACACCCCTTAACATTGTTAAAAATTCAGGAACAATCCCTTCAACGTTATCAGTTACAAAAACTTGATTTTGGTAAAGTTGAATTCTGTCTTTTTGAATATTAAGATCATTATTCATTTTTGGAAAATAAAGAATACCAGTTAAGTTAAAAGGGTAGTCTACATTTAAATGAATATTAAATAATGGATCTTCAAATTGCATTGGATACAGCTCCTTATAAAAACTTTTATAATCCTGTTCCTCTAAATCTTTTGGTTGCTTTGTCCAAGCTGGATTTGGATTATTAATAATATTGTCAACTGTTACTTTTTCAGCAACTGCATCTTTTTCAGCATTTTCAGCTAAAGGAAGCTCTTCTTCCTTAGTTCCAAATTTAATTGGAATAGGCATGAATTTATTATATTTAGACAGTAACTCAGATATTTTTGAATCTTCTAAAAACTCTTTAGAGTCTTTGTCTATATGTAGAATTACTTCAGTACCTCTTTCTTTTTTGTCAGATTTTTCTAAAGTAAAATTTGGAGAACCGTCACATGACCAATGAGCAGCCTCATCACCTCTGTATGATTTTGAAATTATTTCAACTTTACTAGAAACCATAAAAGCAGAGTAAAATCCAAGACCAAAATGTCCAATTATACCTGAATCTTTTGCAGAATCCTTGTATTTTTCTAAAAATTCCTCTGCTCCTGAAAAAGCAACTTGATTTATATATTTCTCTATTTCTTCAGCTGACATCCCTAGGCCTTGGTCAATAATATGTAATTTTTTACCTTTTTTATCGACCTTTACTTCAATAATTGGGTTGCCAAATTTTATCTTTTCTTTTCCTACACTTGATAGATGTTTAAGTTTTAATGTTGCGTCAGTAGCATTACTGATTAGCTCTCTCAAAAATATCTCATGGTCACTATATAGAAATTTTTTAATTAGCGGAAATATATTTTCAACAGATACATTAATATTGCCTTTTTTCATTATTTAATTATTTTAAGTTTACTTTTAATATTCAATAAGAATGCCAAACCTCATATACTGACAAACTGACATTTTTAAAATAAAATAATTTACTATATTCATAAAAAAACATTTAATGTATAACTCAAAAATTACTGGACTTGGTTATTTTGTTCCTGAAAATATTGTTACTAATAATGACCTATCTAAGTTTATGGAGACTTCAGATGAGTGGATTGAAGAAAGGACAGGAATTAAAGAAAGACGTTGGATTGATCCCAAAACAGGTGAGACAACTTCAACTATGGCTGTGAAAGCTTCTAAAATTGCAATTGAGAGATCTGGCTTGAAAAAAGAAGATATTGATTTTATTATTTTTGCAACGCTTAGTCCAGATATGTATTTTCCAGGAGGTGGAGTTCGTGTTCAAGATATGTTAGATATGCCAACAATTGGTGCCCTAGATGTTCGAAACCAATGTTCTGGTTTTATATATGCGATTTCTGTTGCAGATCAGTTTATAAAAACTGGAATGTATAAAAATATTCTAGTAATTGGTGCTGAAAACCATTCTGGTGGATTAGAGAAATCTACAAGAGGTAGAGGTGTGACTGTTATTTTTGGAGATGGGGCAGGAGCAGCGATTTTATCTAGAAGCGAAGAAAAAGGAAAAGGAATTTTATCTTCTCATTTACATTCAGAGGGGAAACATGCGAGAGAATTAATGCTAGATGGGCCTAATACTGGAAGATGGATTCCGGAAATATTAGCAGAAAATGATCCAGAAGATCAATCATACTACCCACAAATGAATGGACAATTTGTTTTTAAACATGCAATTACACGTTTTTCAGAAGCGATAGTAGAAGGTTTAGAAGCAAATAATTTACAAAAAGAAGATATAGACATGTTGATTCCTCACCAAGCAAATTTACGTATCTCAAAATTTATACAAAAGAAATTTAGTTTATCTGATGATAAAGTGCATAATAATATTATGAAGTATGGTAATACTACTGCTGCTTCTGTAATTATTGCGCTTACAGAAGCTTGGGAGCATGGTAAGGTAAAAGACAACGATTTGGTTGTTCTTGCTGCTTTCGGTAGTGGGTTTACCTGGGGGTCTGTTATGATTCGTTGGTAATATTTTTAACCTTTATAAGGTATAATCCAGTAAATGTTATTAAACCATTTATTGGTAATAACTCATAACCGAATTGATAGAAGTTGCTTTTAGCAAAAGTTGATGCATCACTCCAATTATTTATTATGCAGTCATTTAAGCTTAGCTCTAAGCAAGTTTGTAAATCCACGCTAACCATAGCATATATTGTAGGAGAATAATTAACTAAAAGTGTTAACAAAGGTGCAAGAATTACAACAGGAATTAATTTTTTTTCATTTATACCTAGTTTGGTAAACAATCCAAAAGAAAACAAGCCTAGTAATGGTCCGTATGTGTAACTGGCTACTCTTAATAAACTGTCTATAACATTGGAGCTTAATAAATACTTGAATACAATTATGATTATAATTAAAATTAAGCTCATTAAGATGTGAATCCTTTTTCTAATGGCTACCTGTTCCTTTTCACTCTTTTTATTGATGTCAATAAAATCTATGCAGTATGAGGTTGTTAAAGATGTTAGTGCGCTATCAGCACTACTGTAAGCAGCGGCAATAAGCCCTAAAATAAATGTAAGAGATAGTATGACACCAAGTTCTCCATTAAGTGCAATTTCAGGAAATAATAAATCGGTTTTTATTTGCCCGTCTAGTAATGGCATATCTATACCATTTTCAGCTTTGTACACAAATAACAAACTCCCTAATATCATAAATAAGGCAGTAACAATTACAAGCACAACACTAAACCATAACATGTTTTTTTGAGCATCTTTCAATGACTTACAAGCTAAGTTTTTTTGCATCATATCTTGATCTAATCCAGTCATGCAAATAGTGACGAATGCACCACCTATAAAAGATTTAATAAAATGTTGTTTACTGTAAATATCTTCGAAATAAAATATCTTGTTATATTTAGAAAACTCTTCAGAATATAAATAATCAATAAAAGTTATGTCTAAACTATTTAATATTCCGTAGATGGATATTCCAACAGCTAGAATCATAAATAGAGTTTGTAAACTATCTGTCCAAATGATTGTCTTAATGCCACCTTTATTTGTGTAAATCCAGATCAAAAGAACTGATATAATAACCGTCACAAAATAAGGGACACCCCATTTATCAAAAACAAACTGTTGTAATACAATAGCTACTAAAAAGAGTCTAAAGGAGGCTCCAAGTAATCTAGATATAAAAAAGTATACTGCTCCAGTTTTATGAGCTGTAGAGCCAAATCTTGTGTTTAAAAATTCATAGATAGAGGTAACATTTAATTTATAGTAAACAGGTAATAAAACATTACTAACGACTATGTATCCAGCAAAATAACCTAATACCACTTGCATGTAGCTAAACTGTGAGCCTTCAATCCATCCAGGAACTGAAATAAAGGTCACTCCAGACAAAGACGCTCCAACCATTCCGAAAGCAACTAAGTACCAAGGGGCTTTTTTACCTGCTTTAAAAAAATCTGAGTTATTATCGTTTTTGGAAGTTAATTTGGATATTATTAATAATAACCCAAAATACAGTGAAATAACAATTAGTATTTGTGCTGAACTCATATTTGTAAATATATCAAAATACATATTTAAAAGTTATATTTCTAAAATATAATTTACATTACATTTATAATTCAAACCATTTAATTTGTAAGTTTGTTTAATGGAGTTCTCGTCAAAATTAATTCAAAATGCAGTAAATGAAATTTCGCAATTACCAGGTATAGGTAAAAGAACTGCTCTTAGGCTGGCTTTACATATGTTACGTCAACCAAAGAACCAAATTCAAGACTTAGCTTCATCATTAGTAATGATGAGAAATGATATTAAATTTTGTGATAATTGCAATAATATTTCTGATTTAGATACTTGTGAAATTTGCTCTAACCCAAAAAGAGATGATTCAATTATTTGTGTTGTAGAAGATATTAGAGATGTGATGGCTATAGAAAGTACAAGTTCCTTTAAGGGTTTATATCATGTTCTGGGTGGTAAAATATCTCCAATGGATGGTGTAGGTCCAGACGATTTACATATTAACCCATTAGTACATAAAGTTAAATCAGGGTTAGTTAAAGAACTTATTTTTGCATTAAGCTCTACTATGGAAGGGGATACCACTAACTTTTACATTTATAAGTTGATAAATAAATATGAAATTGTAACTTCTACAATTGCTAGAGGGGTTTCTGTCGGAGATGACTTGGAGTATGCTGATGAAATTACTTTAGGCAGAAGTATAACAAATAGAATTCCATTTGAGAGTTCTATTAAAATTTAATCAACTTGGTTTTATCTGTAATCATTGTAAGCTATAATTCAAGTTCATTTCTAGAACTCTGCTTATTTAGCGTTTCACAATCTCTCTGTGGAATGAAAATTAAGTCAGAAATTATTGTTGTAGATAATTATTCTTCTGATAATTCATGTGATATAGTAAAAGACAAATTCCCTTTAGTAACATTAATCAAAAATGACAAGAATGAAGGTTTTTCTAAAGCAAATAACTTAGGTGTTAGTAGGGCTAAGGGCAAGTATATATGTATTTTAAACCCTGATACTGTGTTAAAAGAAGACACCTTCAGTAAAATATTAGAATTTTATAAATCTAATCTTAAAGTTGGTTTTGTTGGCTGTCAGATGATTGATGGTAATGGAAGATTCTTAAAAGAGAGTAAGAGAAGTGTGCCTAGTGTATTTAGTTCTTTTATGAAGCTTGTTGGAGTTTCTAAATTTTATTACTCAAGTTTAGATCAAAATAAAAGAGGATATATTGATGTTTTAGCAGGTGCATTTATGTTTGTTGAAAAGCAAATATATGATTCGGTTCAAGGTTTTGATGAGGATTATTTCATGTATGGAGAAGATATAGATCTATCTTATAAAGTGCTAAAGAGTGGTCATTTAAATTATTATTTGGGAGATGTTAAGATAATCCACTTTAAGGGGGAAAGTACAGATAAAAATTTTATCTATGTTAATAGATTCTATAATGCTATGTATATTTTTTATTTAAAGCATTTTAATAAGTTTTTAATCCCTAAAATAGCTGCATACTTTTTTTTTAAATTAATAATTTCAATTAAAAAATTATCTGAATTTGGTAATGTTAATTTTAGAGTATTAGGAAGTGAAATAAATTACGAAAATAAATTTCTGATCACCAGATCTTCCAATGATAAATTCAATATTAAGGCAAAAAGAATTAATCCAAAATACTTAGTTGCCAATAAAATTGATAACTCATTACTAATATTTGATTTAAATTCCACTTCGCTTTCTGAAATTATAAATCATTATGAATATTTATCAAAAACCAATAGTCTTAGAATTATAGTGCCAAATACAAACTTCTATATTGGTAGCGACTATGCTGAAAGAAAAGGCCAGGTTATTCGATTCTAGCACAAATAAATTATAGTCTTCATCCTATTTTTAAGCGAATTTTACTTAATTTTGCTTAACAATATAATTTGATCTTGATGTCTAAATTTGAATTGAAATTGCCAAAAATGGGTGAGAGTGTTGCTGAAGCAACTATAACATCTTGGTTGAAAGAAATTGGAGATCAAATTGAAATGGATGAAGCTGTTTTGGAAATAGCGACAGACAAAGTAGACACGGAAGTTCCTTGTGAATTTGAAGGTGTTTTAATCGAAAAATTTTTCGAGGTAGATGATATAGTCCAAGTAGGACAAACTATAGCTATTATTGAAGTTTCAGGTGATGATTCATCAAAACAAATAATTAATAATTCTCAAGATAGCTCTGCAAAAGAAGAAGAAATAGATTTACCACCAACTTTTGACCTCAATATCAATACAGAAAGTGAAATAAAGCTTAGTGATTCTGAAAGGTTTTATTCCCCTCTAGTTAGGAATATAATTAAAAAAGAAGGTATTGATTATAAGGAACTAGAACAGATTAAGGGCTCAGGTAAAGATAATAGGATTAATAAAAATGATATACTTAAATATATTGAATCAAAAAAGACTTCAAATGAAGCTGAGTTAACTCCGATTAACATAATTTCTGCTGTAAATATCAAAACTAATTCAAACCTACCAATCAACAGTAATGATGAGGTAATTGAAATGTCTAGAATGGGTAAGCTCGTTTCAAAACACATGGTTGACTCAGTTAAAACATCAGCACATGTGCAATCATTTATTGAAGTAGATGTTACTAAGGTTTGGAATTGGAGAAACAAAGTTAAATATGATTTCGAAAAAAGAGAAGGAGAAAAACTTACTTTAACTCCGATTTTTATGCAGGCAGTGTCAGTAGCCTTAAGAACTTATCCACTAATGAATGTTTCTGTTAGAAACGATACTATAATATTAAAAAAGAATATAAATATTGGTATGGCAACATCTCTTGCTGATGGCAATTTAATAGTGCCAGTTATAAA
>Ga0209712_10005367_pt1 | contig 10034 bp, 7 predicted proteins | sample ArcOceMetagenome_FD_187443 | JGI IMG/M metagenome (GOLD analysis project Ga0209712, IMG submission 187443) | Marine eukaryotic phytoplankton communities from Arctic Ocean - Arctic Ocean - Greenland ARC118M Metagenome (SPAdes) (version 2) | ecosystem: Environmental > Aquatic > Marine > Oceanic... | reverse complement strand
ATATAGCCATTACAATAACCAGAATGACAAACCATTTCGGCGCTGTGGTGTTTGAGTTATTCATCGTGACGTTCATATATATTCTCTTGTTATTTCTTTAACTCTCAAACCAATGTTAACAGATTGTAAAATCACAGCGGGTTTTCAGTTTTAATTTTCGAATAGCTGATTGAATGTCTTCGCTAATTTGTTCACACTAATGCTCTACATAAACGTGGATAAATTTGATGAGTGTTTTAGGTTCAGCTGTGATTTTTTTAGCCGCAACAGTAATTGCGGTACCTATATTCAAGAAACTCAAGTTGGGGGCTATCTTAGGTTATTTGGTTGCGGGGTTAGTGATTGGCCCGCAAGTAATGAACTGGGTAAATGATCCGGTAACCATATTGCATTTTGCTGAACTTGGCGTGGTGTTGCTGTTATTTGTGATTGGTTTGGAGTTGCAACCTGAAAAACTCTGGCGAATGCGTAATCAAATTCTATTTACTGGCGGCGGACAATTACTGGTAAGTGCTTTGGTGATTGCACTAATTCTGCACTTTTTGCTAGGATTTTCTTGGAGTATATCCTTAGTAATAGGTTTGGCGTTGGCCTTGTCTTCAACTGCATTTGCAGTGCAGCTAATGACAGAACATCGCATTCTCAAATCGCCACCGGGTCAACACGGCTTTTCTATCCTGCTAATGCAGGATTTGGCGGTTATTCCCATCTTGTTGTTAGTCGAAAATCTTTCTACTACAAACAGTCATTCTACTCCGCCTTGGTGGATAAGTGTGTTAGCAATAGTCGCAGTCTTAGCCGTGGGTCGTTACTTAACTAACCCGTTTTTACGCCTAGTGTCTAAGTATGGTAGCGAAGAAGTCATGACGGCGGCTGCGCTACTCATTGTTATCGCGACAGCAGTAGGCATGCAGGAAGCAGGCTTATCAATGGGCATGGGCGCATTTGTGGCGGGTATTTTGTTAGCTAATTCAAGTTTTAGGCATCAACTCGAAACCGAAATTGAACCATTCAAAGGTTTATTACTTGGGCTGTTTTTTATCGCTATAGGCATGAACTTAGATTTGAGTTTATTGGTGTCTAAGCCGCTGTTTATTGTGTCTGCCAGTGTAATTCTGGTGTTAATTAAAACGGGTATTATATTTTCAATCCTGAAAATCGCCAAACAGCGTAAAACCGATGCAATACGTGTTGGTTTGATGTTATCCCAAGGTGGTGAGTTTGCGTTTGTAGTGATGGCTCAGGCCTCAGGTAATGGGTTGTTGCCGCTGCAAATTAGTAGTGAAGTGACTCTGATAGTCGGCATATCAATGGCTCTAACAGCGCCTTTGGTTATTCTGCATAGTCTTTGGTTTACTAGCAGAAACTGTCCCGCTGTATATGATACTTCAGCTGATTTGCATGAGCCAGAAGTGTTGATTGCTGGTTTCGGCCGATTTGGTCAGGTATCAGCTAGGATTTTGGCTGCTAACCATATTCCTTTTACTGCACTTGATAAAGACGCTGAACATATTGAATTTGTTAGACATTTTGGCAATAAAGTGTTTTTTGGCGATGCGTCTCGATTGGACTTGTTGGAGGCTGCCGGCATTGCACACGCTAGGGTTATTTTAGTGGCGGTGGATGATGAAGATGATGCTCTCAAAATTGCCGAGCTAGTGACCGAAAATTTTCCTAATGTCAAAGTTATCGCCAGAGCAAAAAACCGTTTTACCGCTATTAAACTGGCGCATCTTGGTGTTCAAACCAATGTCAGAGAAGTGTTTTCGGGTGGTTTAGAAGCCGCCAGAATGCTGTTGCAAGCTTATGGTCTGAGCGATGCTGAAACAAATAGTTTGATTGATATTTTTGCCGCTCACGATAAAAATTTATTAGAAAATACTATGATGCAAAATATGGATCTTGATCAATTAGTGGCACTCAGTAAACAAGGTCGCCAAGAGTTACAACATCTATTTGAAGAAGATAAGCAGAATATTGACTAGCAGGCTTCTTAGTTAGTGACAGTGGATCTGGCATATTTATCAGTAGTTATATTTTTAAAAATCTAAAGGAAGTAATATGCAGTGCTCAAGTTGTAATAAAGGGACATTGACCCCCAGTTTTATAGATGGGTTATTCAGAGCGCACACCTGTTCGGATTGTGGTGGTGATTGGGTGTTAATAGAAGACTACGCAGCATGGCGCGAACGTCATCCTGATTATGAGTTTGCCAAAGACATTCACTTTGAAGAAATTAATATTGCCGACACTAAAGAAGCAATGTTATGCCCAGCTACAAAAACTATTATGCGCAAGTTCAAAATATCCGCAACCAATACCCATAGATTGGATTATAGTTCGGCTGTAGGCGGTTTGTGGTTAGATAAAGGAGAATGGGAGTTGCTAGTACGCGGAGGGTTAGCAGGTAGTTTAAATGCGCTAGTCACCGATGTTTGGCAACGTAAAATTCGCCAGACCAGTGCTAAAGACAGTTTTGCGGATATCTATCATGATAAGTTTGGTAACGATGCTTATGCCAAGATAAAAGAGATGCGGGAGTGGCTAAATACTCATCCACAAAAAGCCGATTTACGTGCTTATTTGCTGGCGGAAGACCCTTATTCTGCTAATAGGTAGGGGCGCCAGATCAACCTTTTGCGCAGTAGTATAATTTTTCACTACAGCAAAAATTGATTATAGATACAGCTGCAGTAATATTCATGCTTCTCTGATATTGTGCCTACGGCAATCTTTGTTGCATTTGTAACATGATTTTTTGTAGCATAGGTACTTGCTCATAATCGCAATGTCCTGCTCCTCTTACCCAAGTGAATTTAGCATCTGAAGCAGGCTCTTTTTGTGTGTTTAGCATCTCCTGATATAAGTGCATGGCGTTATTGAGATAAAAGTTATCCATATCACCCATCCATATATTCAACTTGCCTTGTAACTTTGGTCCAAGCAGCTGCCAGTTTTTTTCCGTGTACAGTCGTAAGTCATATTGGGTCCACTGTTGCGCAATATCTTTGTCAATTTCACCCGTAAGGGGATCCCAAATAGTTGATGGAGAGCCATCTTCAAGTTTGGGCCCAAACACCGCATTCCAGCCGCCCCACTGACCACCACTATAAGCAAAAGAGTCATTTCGACCGATTTGGTTTTCCATCATAATTTCACGTTTAATACTAAAAATTATCTCGCCATCTTTTGCTCGATATGATGGCCTTTGCTGGCCGTTTTCATTTATAAAGGCATTGTCGTCATTATAAATATTTACTAACTGAAAATATTTAAAATCCACACCATCTGCACTAAACGACCATGCGCCATTAAACAAATCTGGATAGTAGGTTTGTAAAGCCAGGCTCACCCAGCCGCCTGTTGAACATCCAGTGACAAATCGTGAGTTAGCATTGTCAGCTAGATTAAATTGATTAGTTAAATACGGCAAAAACTCTTGCCAAGTTGCCTGGCCATAAGGTCCATTGTTTGCTGAATCAATTTGGTATGAGTCTCCTAATGGGGCTTCGCCGTCTAAAAATACTATGACCATTTGTGGTGTGTCAGGTGTCAGCCAAAACTTTCTAAATGCCTCGTTCTGATACAAGCTTTCGGCTCTGTTATATCGCGCTTGATAGCCTCCGATATTAAAAATCACAGGGAAGTCTTTAAGAGGGTTTTCATAATAACTGTTAGGTAAAATCACCCCCGCTCGAAGATACATGTCAGCACTCCAAAACTCAGACAGTATTCTACTGGGCATTTTTACAAACTTTAAAAACTTATCGCCGTCAGGTAACGTTTCTTCTGGTAGACGTCGATTTAAAGATAGGGTTAACGAGATGTCGCTGGAGCCATCATTTACAAATTCAACAACATCTGAATAGACATTCAGCGGTGAGTTAATACGTGAATCAAGAAAGTCGCTATCGTAAATGGCTTGTACATACCACTTACCTGCGGGCACATCTGCTAAGGAGTCGAAGGGGAAACCTTTGGTTGATGCATCAAAGGTAATGGTTTGTCCGTTTGAAAGTCCCGCTAAGTCTCGAGAAAATAGTGGTTCTATATCTTTGGTGGGCCAAGCGTTATACAGCCTTGGCTCTTGCTCCATTGAACTAGAAAACATCAAGTGCAGACGACCTTCTTTCTGCTCTGCTTGTAAGCTAGTAATAGTTACCGAGGCCGCTTTTGCAATGGCGCTTCTGACCAACCCCTGCTGTAAACAGAAGAGCACTAAAAGGGTGACAAACATAAATGGGAATTTCATTTTAAGAACCTGTTTACGAGCTAGAGCTGTTATTAGCTTTCTTACATAATTGTATACTGACAAGCCTGAATTGAATGTAAAAAATAAATTAAATCTTTGGATAAAAAAAACGGCTCATTGCGAGCCGTTTTTAAATTTCTAAGTCTCAGTGTTTTAAGCTCTCTGCCATTCTGGCAAATTATTTTCAAACTCAGTGATTTTAGCATCTAGCTCTAAGGTCTGACCTATCGCATCTAAACCTTTTAGTAAGTTGGTTTTATGTTGTTCTGCAATATAAAAACTAAAACTCAGCTCACCCACAGTTACTTTTTGTTGTTGCAAATTAACTGTGATTTGTACCGAAGCATCGTTTGCAACTGCGTCAAACAATTGATCCATTTGTTCACTGGCAAGTTGCACAGGTAACAATTGGTTATTGATACAGTTATCATAAAAAATGTCGGCAAAGCTAGTGCCAATCACTACTTTAAAACCATAGTCGTCTAATGACCAAGGAGCATGTTCACGGCTTGAGCCACAGCCAAAGTTTTCGCGGGTCAGCAAAACACTGGCGCCTTGGTGCTGTGCTTTGTTTAGTACAAAGTCAGGATTAGGCACTTGTTCATGTTGATCGAGGTAACGCCAATCGTGGAACAAGTGTTTACCGTAACCGCTGCGAGTGACGGCAGTTAAAAATTGCTTAGGGATAATTTGATCGGTATCCACATTCGCTTGATTTAAAGGCACCGCGGAACCTGTATGGATATTAATACCTGTTGTTGTCATGATTAATTCCTTCCTTATTGCCAATGGACTTATTGATAGTCGCGCACATCGGCGAAGTGACCCGCCAATGCTGCTGCAGCTGCCATTGCTGGGCTAACTAAGTGAGTACGAGCACCACGGCCTTGACGGCCTTCGAAGTTACGGTTGCTGGTAGAAGCACAGCGGTCACCTTGTTTTAGGACATCGTCATTCATGCCTAAACACATAGAACAACCCGGTAAACGCCATTCAAAACCAGCTTCAATAAATATTTTATCCAGCTGTTCTGCCTCTGCTTGTTGTTTGACCGATACTGAACCTGGTACCACAATAGCGGTGACACCTTTTGCTACCTTACCTTGTTTGGCAATAGCGGCAGCGGCGCGCATATCTTCAATACGCCCATTGGTGCATGAACCAATAAACACATTATTAACGCTTAAGTCAGCTAACTTTTGACCCGGTTCTAGATCCATGTATTTAAGCGCTTTGTTGGCTGAGTCTTTATCAATTGGATCTGAAAAGTCGCTCGGTGCAGGCACCGGTTGATTAACACCTATCACTTGCCCTGGGTTTGTTCCCCATGTCACTTGTGGTGTGATATCAGCTGCGTTTAACTGAATAATTGTATCAAAAGATGCATCTTTATCAGACTCTAAGCTAGCCCAATAAGCCATTGCTTGAGTCCAATGATCGCCTTTAGGTGCGTATTCACGTCCTTCAAGATAGTCGAAAGTGGTTTGGTCTGGGGCAATTAATCCGGCTTTAGCGCCAGCCTCGATACTCATGTTACACACTGTCATACGCTCTTCCATTGATAGCGCAGAAATCGCTGCACCACAATATTCAATGACGTGGCCTGTTGCACCAGCGTGTCCAATTTTACCTATTATAGCCAAGATAATATCTTTGGCAGTAATGCCAATAGGCAAGCTACCGTTGACTTGTACTTTCATGCTTTTGGCTTTGCTTTGTTTCAGTGTTTGGCTGGCCAACACATGTTCTACCTGAGATGTACCGATACCAAAAGCCAAAGCGCCAAAGGCACCGTGGGTAGCAGTGTGAGAGTCACCACATACTACTGTCATTCCCGGTTGAATAAGGCCAATTTCAGGACCCATTACATGCACAATACCTTGTTTTTGATGACCTACTGGGAATAGCTCGATACCGTGTTTTTCGCAGTTATCAGCCAAGGTCTGTAGTTGTAATTTGTTGGTTGGGCCACATGCATCTAGGGCTAAAGAACGAGTTGAAATGCTGTGATCCATAGTGGCGAAGGTACGCTCTGGGCAACGTACTTTGCGACCCTTTTCATGTAAACCGGCAAATGCTTGAGGTGTTGTCACTTCATGGATCAAATGTCTGTCTATGTAAATTAACTTTTCTTCGCCAGTTTCTGAGGTTTTTTTCGCATCAACAATATGCGCTTGCCATATTTTGTCATATAAGGTGGTAGCCATGACTATTTCCTAAATTTATTAAATTAACGCGGCGATGTAGTCGCCGACTTCACTGGTGTTTTTAGCTAAATGAGACTCTTCAGTGCCAAGTAAATCGCCTGTCAGTATACTATCACCTAAGGTCTTCACAACTGCTGCATCAATCGCATCAGCGGCTGCAGTTTCGTTTAAGCTAAAACGTAGCATCATTGATGCTGAGAGTATTTGAGCAATGGGGTTAGCAATGCCTTTGCCAGCGATATCAGGAGCTGATCCGCCTGCAGGTTCATACATCCCAAAGTTGTCTTGATTGATACTAGCTGAAGGTAATAACCCCATAGAGCCTGTGATCATCGCACATTCATCAGAAATAATATCGCCAAACAGGTTAGAACATAACATCACGTCAAATTGACTTGGGTTGCGAATCAGTTGCATCGTGGCATTGTCGATATAGATGTGCTCAAGTTCTACTTCTGGGTAGTCTTTAGCGACTTCTTCAACTACTTCGCGCCATAAACGGCTACAAACTAGTACATTTGCTTTGTCTACCGAGGTGACTTTTTTGCCACGTTTCTGAGCAGCGTTAAAAGCACTTATCGCAATACGCCGAATTTCTCTTTTGCTGTAACGCATTGTGTCGTAAGCAAACTGTTCTTCGCCTTCACCTTCCAAACCCTTGGGTTGACCGAAATAAATACCACTTGTGAGTTCGCGTACTACTAATACATCAAAGCCACTGGCAGCAATATCCGCTCTAAGTGGAGAGAATGCTTCAAGGCCTTGATAAATTTTAGCAGGGCGCAAGTTACTGAACAAATCAAAGTGGCCACGTAAGGCCAAAAGCGCAGCACGTTCTGGACGTTCTTCTAAGGGTAAGCTGTCCCATTTAGGGCCACCGATTGAACCAAATAAAATGGCGCTAGCGTCTTCACAACCTTTTAGTGTCTCAGCTGGCAACGCTTTACCATGATTATCGATGGCAAGGCCACCCACATCGAAGTCGTTCAGTTGAAACGAAATATTAAATTTTTTGGTTACTGCTGCTAATACTTTTTTGGCTTCGAGCATGACCTCTGGGCCAATCCCATCGCCTGCCAATACTGCTATGTTGTAGTCAGACATTCTGTTTTATACCCCTGCAATCTTTACTTGTTCTTTTTGCTGGTCAATCTGATCAGCTAAATGTGTGTTGTTTAAAACGTAGATTAAAGCTTTTACCCCTGATTCCACTATATCTGTTGCTAGACCAATACCGTTGAAACGACGACCATTGTATTGTGCCACTACCGATACTTGCGCTAAGGCATCGGCACCTTCGCCTTTAGAATCGAGTTTGAAATCGACAATCTCTACTTGGCTATGACCAACCACTTTAGTGATGGCGTTATAAGCCGCATCAACTGGCCCGTTACCGATAGCAGACTCGGTGATTTCTTTATCACCCACTAGCATGCAAACTGTGGCGCTAGGTATGATTTCTTTACCTGAGTTGGCCTGCAAATATTTTAGTTTGTAGTGCTCGTCTTCTTGTTTTGTTTGGTTGAAAAACAACAGCGCTTCTAAGTCATAATCAAACACTTGGCCTTTTTTGTCTGCTAGTTTCACAAAAGAGGCGTAAATAGTTTCTAAATCAAAATCGGTTTCTTTGTAGCCTAACTCGAACAAGCGATGTTTAATCACATGGCGGCCAGAGCGAGACGTTAGATTCAAATTATTTTTGTTGATACCAACACTTTCTGGGGTCATGATTTCGTAGGTATTCTGGCCTTTTAAAACGCCGTCTTGGTGAATGCCTGATGAGTGACTAAAAGCATTCGCGCCAACAATCGCTTTGTTAGCTTGCACTGGCATATTGCACAAGTTACTTACCAACTTAGAGGTGCGAGAAATCTGTTCGCTTTTGATATTGGTATGAAATCCCAACTTTGCTTGTCGAGTCTGCAAAATCATCGCAATTTCTTCTAATGAACAATTACCCGCTCTTTCACCTAAACCATTGATGGTGGCTTCAACTTGCCTTGCACCTTGTTCTACTGCAGCCAAGGAGTTGGCTACGGCTAAGCCCAAATCATTATGGCAATGCACCGAAATGACAGCTTTGTCGATGTTGGGCACACGGTTAAATAGATTTTGAATAATGCCACCAAACTCTGTGGGCGTGGTGTAACCAACTGTGTCGGGGATATTCACTGTGGTTGCACCAGCGTTGATCGCGGCTTCAACCATACGACATAGATAATCTATATGAGTACGCCCCGCATCTTCACATGAAAACTCCACATCGTTGGTATAACGACGAGCGTGTTTCACTGCTTGCACGGCCATCTCGACCACTTCGTCTTGAGACTTGCGTAATTTTGTATTCACATGAATATCAGACGTAGCAATAAAAGTATGGATCCGGAATTGCTCAGCTACTTTTAATGATTCACCACAAGCATCTATATCTTTAGGTAAAGCACGAGATAAACCACACACCGTCGCATTTTTTATTTCACGTGCAATGGTTTGTACCGATTGAAAATCACCGGGAGACGAAACAGGAAATCCCGCTTCAATAATGTCTACTCCAAGACGTTCTAGAGCCAAAGCAATTTTCAGTTTTTCCTTAACGCTTAAACTGGCAGGTAACGCTTGTTCGCCGTCCCGCAAGGTGGTATCAAAAATTATGACCTGGTTGGTGCCAACCTCGTTAGCGTTAACTCCGCCTGACATACCTTTCTCCTAATAGCTCTGTTGGTTTTAAATAACTGGGGTCAGAACAAAGTTAAATTACCAAATTTAACTTTGTTCTGACCCCAGTTATTTGCTGTTTAAAATTCACATACAAAAAACCCGTGCTTAGCACGGGTTTTGTAAACTGGTTAACGCTCGCTTACAATCTACCCGTGCAGTCTTGCTGCCAGCAGTAGTAGAGTAGAAAAAATCGCGTTATTCATTATTTAAATTCTTTATTTTGTACATAACAAATTTGATGTGTATTTGTAACGCGGATAGCCCCATTGCGTCAACCACCGTTTACAAGAAAACATAGAACTTAAAAATATAAATCTAAATTTTTAAGCTGTTTGCAGATTTATAGGGTATTTGTGAATTTATTATTTTGGTGAACCTGAGTTATTCAACGTTTACTGCGTGTATTGCGAAGATAAATTAACGAAAGGTATCCCAGTTTATTGATAGCGATAGCAGTAACTCACGCAGAGAGAGCGCCCGTTGTTGACCCTTGCCTTTGTGATCCCATTTATGACCACAGCATGCAGCAGTTAAAATAGCTTTTGTTGGTTTGAGCAGCCTGAGGCTGAGAACATCGGCTTGCCTATAATTATCTTCGGCAAATTCGCCACCAATATTGAACCAACCAAATTTATTGGTATGTACACGATGACTGCTTAGTTCGATTCTATCTATTGAGTCTAGCTCTATATGTTCACAGCCAAGCTGTTTAACGTGAACAGCAATACTGCAACCAATCTGAATATTGCTAGAAAACCACTGTTGAGTTTTCTGAGCAACATAGTTGTTAGCCATGCACTTTGCAGCTTGTTTGGCTTGCCAACTGGCGTTGTGTACATCCACTTGTAATGGTGATT
>Ga0209712_10005366_pt1 | contig 10034 bp, 8 predicted proteins | sample ArcOceMetagenome_FD_187443 | JGI IMG/M metagenome (GOLD analysis project Ga0209712, IMG submission 187443) | Marine eukaryotic phytoplankton communities from Arctic Ocean - Arctic Ocean - Greenland ARC118M Metagenome (SPAdes) (version 2) | ecosystem: Environmental > Aquatic > Marine > Oceanic... | reverse complement strand
TTTTTTTGTTGATTGCCATTGCTGCCTTTTGAATTGGAATTGGAATTTCCTCCTTTGCGCTTTCCCATTGCGTTAGTCTATTAGTGTTCGAAGTTGCACTTTTCTCTGACTATAATATTCAATATTCAATTTCAGTATTCAGTATTCAGTATTCAGTATTCAATATTCAATATTCAATATTCAATATTCAATATTTAATCTTTGGAGGCTGGCTTATGAGTGGATGGTGGATGGTGGATGGTGGGTGGTGATGGGCGGCGGTTGTTACCTGGATCCTGCTGGTCACCAGTCCCGTTCGCCATTTATGTTGAACAACGAGACAGATGAGACTGCCTCGAGTGATTTCATTGGCTGCAAAAGTGTCTCATCGTGGAGAAGACATTATTAGGATTCCTATCCAAGCGCGGAACATAAAATTAGAAACGAACATAAGAAAAAAACTTGAAACTGTCATCTTTGTCAGCACCAGGAAGAAAGAAAACTTCAACAAGAACAAAAACTGGAAAATACTACACGTACCAACAGAGATTACACAACTGATGTTGTGGGGGTTCGTTTCATGCTTGACATCAACCTGACATATGTTTGAAAACAACATCACATCAACTAGAAGCAATCCCAAATACAAACTGAAACATCTCTGAACAAACCGCACATTCGCTTGAAACATCTATTCAAGTACTACATCAAATCTTTTCAACGGCACTATATTATTGTTTTATAAACTAGACTGCCAAGATATCAGGAATTAGAATATCAGAGCCGCTCCCTGCCATCGAATACATCAAAGAATACATACTGCTTCTCTATCATCTTTCCGAACTCTTTTTCGCTGCATCTTCAAAGCAACCTTGAAGAAATACATCACTACAGATAGTTGACACCCCCCCATAGATTTTTTAGAACGAAGAATTCTTCGAAATTAATATTTTTACGTGAACAAACAATAAGCTCCATTCCCACTTCGAAGCATTCGCATCTGCATCATGGATACTGAAACACAAGGTAAGATTACTGCTTTGAGAATTCTGCCCGACGTTTTGAATTTGTATTTTCATTCAGGAATTTCCAAATTATTCGTGAATGGAATTGAATTAATTAGCGCTTCGTGGGAAGAGTGTTGAATGTATTGTACTGTTATATATGATGGTGGTATGGTGCAACATTCCCATTCTCACTTTCTATGGCACACATCGCCTCTAACACATTTCATACATGAATCATATTTATTTAGGATCACGTGCTGAAGCATCAATTCCTCTAGGCCTATCTGGAACAGTGACTCTCAACTGGCACGGAACAAATACAGAGGAATTATCAATATCGCCATCATCCATCTACTCATTCTCTCCATCGTCGCATAGGCAACTACCTTCCCTTGCTCCGAGGCTGGGTGCTGCTTCTCCATCGTCCTCTTCGACAATTCCTTCGCTTCTCGGAAGTTCCAATTCAACCACGATGTCAAATACCTTGTATTCCATGAATAGTCGAAGCCTGCCATCACAACCTTCAAGTGAAGCCCAACTCGAAACTATGGCATCTCCAAACCTACAATCTATTCGTTCGAGGTCTCGTTCAAGGGATGATGATAACTGGAGCCCTCCTCTATCCCCTGTCATGCGAAGGGGCAGATCACTCAAGGATAAAAAGAAGTACAGATCGGAAGATGAAATTCAAAACTCTCTCTGTCGTGAACTTTCAAAGACTGCAAGGAAAGAAAATGATGCAATGGTATATTTGGACGGTCCAAGGGTTTATACCTGTGGAGAATGCAGAACGCACTTGACTAGCCACGATGAAATAATTTCCAAAAGTTTTCATGGAAGACATGGTAAGTGTTCTTTTTCGCGTGTGCTTCTGATTCCATCGAATTCCAATTCCAGGACCGCTCAGATTTTCATATTTCCTCATCTAGGCCGAGCATATCTATTTGACATGTGTGTGAATATTACCACAGGTCCATCAGAAGATAGAAGACTCATCACTGGTCTTCATAGTGTCAGCGATATCTCTTGTAAACGATGCAAGACCGTGATTGGCTGGACCTACGCAAAAGCATACGAACCTTCTCAAAAATACAAAGAGGGGAAATTTATCATTGAGAAGATCCATCTTCACATGGAAGAGAGCGATAGTTATCAAGTGCACAAACCTGCAGGGGAACGCAAAGACAGATGGAAGATGAGATCACTGAGTTGGGGGGACGAGAGTGCATCGACTCGATCACGAAACGGCGACGAATGCCATAGTACCATTTATGAATATAGACCTCGAGCTCGAACATCATCCTCTTCGGGGTCTTGGACGCTGTCTCCCAATTCCCATGGTGGTCGATCGCATGAGACATTGCACACTCCTCGTCTGACGGGGGGTTCTTTTCCACCGCCATCACCAGCATTGTAGGGACAGGGCCGTTCACACAGTTGCCTGAATTGAGATGATATTTCTCCCTTGTTCGTTTTACATATATTTTGGAGAAAGTCATCGACTCGTTGTGCCTCTCGTTAAGAGATGAATTAATAATTCGAAAAAAGAACAAGCATATGATTGACTTGGTTTTGAGCCTCGTGTTGAGAGTACAAAGTTCTGAAGTCTATTGTAGTCATAATAATAATGCATGTATTGATAAACAAGAAGGCAATCCTCTTTTCTCTGCACGCACAGCAGTTATTGTACTACTAGGTTACATTTAAAGTTGGGTTGCGTTCCAGTTCTAATCTAGAGATTGGAAGCTCAAAATATTGTGAAAGAAAACACTACACGCCACTGCCTGTGCATTGTCAATGGCATGGTTATACGATTGTCGAATATCGTTTGTAGACACAATCAACCAACCATCAATGATCACGAATCACGATCACAACACATAATAAGTCAGACAATCACAATACTGGGATTGACCAAAAGGAAGTGACCAATGCCGGATTTGAACCGACGACCTTTGGGTCTGGAATCCAATGCTCTACCAACTGAGCTAATTAGTCGCTGCTAACAGATGCTATTACATCTAAAATTTTGATCTAATATTACAGAAGGAGGAGTATCTTTTTCCAGAGGACTGTAGTCTTGAATACTGGTACATTCCATTACTCTCGTCTCTAGATAGTATTGCATCTCCTTCGATCAGCCATACTCACTGTTTTTGTTAAATGCGCCATTTATTGTATCTTGAATCTATTTTCAGCCCTCGGAATATGCATACGTACAGTTTGGCATCATCAAGAGGAGTACATCTGTGATCCTCATTCTGTTCTGTATCGTTAATGCATACTTTAGTAGTAGATTCAAGTAGACTATAGTACCAACCTACCCTACTGCGCACGATTATAATGCAAAGAATCAGAGTACAGTACTAACAAACAATAATAACATAATAACCCTTTGGCACCACCACCCACAAACACTCAAATTCTCCTCGTTTCTGCCCCTTTTTTACTAATTTTGTTTTTTACAAAAATAATTATTAGTCTTGAGTCTTGAACACCTTCTGAACCTTGATTCGTGGCGATATAGCGATTCCGATCTGGGACTCACCTAATTCAAGCAACACACTTGGAATTTCTTGGCGAAGAAGTTGATACAAGATAGCCCCAACAGACAAAAGGCAATTTACAAGAATCATATTCGATTTTATTTCTTTCACGATTATACTTTTGAACGATACATCATAATATACTCATACACCACGATTCGAGACAAAGCCTCATCATATTATCTGCTTCCTGCTCCCTGCATCCTTCCAAGTGCTAAGTGCTAAGCTGCATAAAACGTAAAACCTACTGATCATCATTCATCATGTCATCCTCACGGCGTACTCGTAGATCATATAGGAGGTACGACCGCCGCGACGAGGACGAGGACCATGGCTGCAGCGGTCCTATTAATGCACTCCTCTACATGGTGTCTGCTTGCTCAGCTATAATGAACATGGATTCGCCACGAAGCAGCAGCAAATATAATAGCGATGATGACGATGTCACAGAGGTAACTGAGATGTCGTCGCATTCAAGTGATAGAAATAGGAGCGCGAGCAGGAGTAGACGAGATCGTTCCTCGACGAGACCGAGGAGCAGCAGTCGTACGAGACAGAGAGAGATTCCACGATCGAGATCTCATTCCGTCCGACCGGATCATCGCAGTCGCAATGTAGAGAGGGAAAGTCAGGAACGAATCAGGTCGCGATCTTTTTCTAGATCGCATCATCAACCTATCCCTGACCCGGTTCTTCCGGTTCGTGAGAATACAGTCGTTCAAGTGAAATACGACGATGATGATATAAGTGCTATTTCTGCAGGAACTCTGGAGCATATGGAACGACTGCAGATTCTTCAACAGGCAAACACGAACCTGCACAGGCGCAAACAACAAACTCCTGATGCTGCTGTCTTCAAACCCGTGATCACTATGGGCAAAGAGAATTTAAAAAACTTTTCATCTCCGGATCGAAGTAAGGACAGTACTGCGAAGAGTCAAAGCAGCCAGAGTAGTACAGGAACTTCTGAATTTGAAAGTGTGTGGAATACACCAACTAAATCAGAATCTTCCAGGCGGAGGAGCGATGAGTATGGTGCAAAGGTTGATAATTACCATTTGCAAGGGAAAAGGTCTTCTCGGGTCAAGTCTGGATCCAATTCGCATCGCGTGCCGTTTGAAACGCCAAACACTAGAAAGATGAAGAGGCAGATTCAAAGAGATTGGATAGGTACCATTGAAGAAAAAATGTATTCTGACGAGGAAGAGATTTAATTCGTGGACAAACCATTATGCTTTATAAAAAGTTATGTTCAATGTACCGATTCGCCACGTAGGCAGATTATAAGTTGAAAATAATTGTTATTTTAAAACACTTCTTTGTAAAGCTGTGTTTGGTTCCTACTTACGGGTATCAAGGTATGTTCAAGATTTGTCTACATGCTGTTTTGGGGTGTCCTGACATCCTAAAAATCTTTAATAAATTAATAGACCATCATGCTGGTTATGTACAAGTTTCCTTTTCGAGGGAGACGCATCTGTATTTCGAATCGACCTTCGCTGTTGGGAGGGAAGAAAAAACCTTCCTCGCCGTCGCCGTGCTTTAGTACATGGCACCTTTCTTCGTGTACATTGAATCCATCGCTCACTTTAATACCATTGATAATTATCCCTGCATTTACCGTTCCATTGTACAATTCGGAAATTTTCACATAATCCGATGGGAACTTTCCATATGCCCCTACAAGTGTACATAACATAATGGCACCATCTATGTCGTCTAAATTGAAATACTCCTTCTCTGCATCATTGGGGATGGTAGTAGTCACCCAGTGGTCTTCTTCGCGGACATAAAATAAATCTTTGAAATCAAGATTTGCCTCTGAACATGCTGAACGGCTTCCTTGGTGGTTCATCACCAACATTAATTCAGTGCTATTGTTTTCTGGTTCGGGGTCTGGGAGTGTTTTGAAATCATATCCTTCATCCTTATAATCAGTTTTTCCAGCATACAAATAGTTGGCTGGTTGGTATTTGCCAGTGACGAGTCCATCATACCTTGCTTGATTGGGAAGCAATGAAGTACGGCAGAAACCCTTGGATCTCTGGAAACTTGTAAAGTTACCATGGTGCGTGAGTCCATGCTCAAAGATGGCCGTGGGCGGCGTACTGTTAAAGAATGCGCGCCTATCCTTATTTTCAAACATGTGCAATTCATCAAGGTACCGTGAACTAATGGCAGGTTGAGTGGGTGGCAGTACAACATTTGGATCTTCCAAAGCCTCTTGCAGTACACCATCAGTGTTGGTGGAATTGTCTCCCCCTCTTCCTTGCGATAACTCATCAATGGCTTGCAAGAAAGTTTCGAGAATGAAAGCAGCAGTAATTCGACCAGTGAATAAATGATCTTTCCAGCCAGGGTGCCACGAGACCTGCGCCCTCATATTTGTCCCGCACGTTCCACTTGTATTCCACTTTGCGTCAAGACAAGGTTCACCAACTTCTGCATGTCCACCACACATGTAATCCTTGATAGCAGGTGGAAGTTTGGATTTATCTACATCAGAATCATCCGAGTTTGGAAAGATCAACTTTGCATTGACAAAGTTTTGCTCGAACCCGGCTCCACCTGCATTTTCTGCATCACCGTGGACCTTCTCAAAATACCTTTGACCAAAGGAGAATAGTATAGGTCTGGTAGGATGTACTCCAGCCCTTTGTGTCCAGAGATCATACAGTTCTATTGCTCTCCCGTCAATCATTCCAAAATCCCATGAAATGATATCAATATCTGTCCCATAAACGGATTCCATACAAAGAGCCATCTCGGGTGCGGACTTCGTACCTCCCATGGCATAGTTCTTTACACGGAATTTAATTCCCAAGGATCCAAATATGCCCTGAAGTGACTGTTCAATGATACTGCCATACGCCTGTCTAAAGAGGTTCCCATGACCAGCAGATGCGGAATGTCCCCCGACAGCCCAAGTAAAAGTAGTGGTACCTTCGCTAATCTGACTCTCAATGATTTTGATTTTCATCCTCCTCTTGAGCCTTTCTCTTGATTTATCCAAATTGTCTTTCTCCTCAGCGACGTCATTAACTGTCTTGAAGGACCTCAATACCGAGACTGTGTCAAAGACTTGTTCCGCATACTCCCCATATTCCTTCTGGACCAATTCATCAAAATCCTTTTTACCCTCTAGCGCTAAAGTCCGCAATTCCTCCACTGGTATCTTACCAATGATTTCTACTTCATCTGCAATGATCATGAGTGCCATTAAATCTTCTTTGAATAATGAAACTATGGCGCATAGGGCTAGAAGGCAAATGACTAGAATTTGTTTACGGAGATACTGTTTGGATTTGGGTCTTTTGGGGAGCGTGTCCTGCGCACCGTTTTCAGCAGCAGATATGAGGGAGCGGGCTTCGAGTTCGTCCCATTCGGAGACTCGGGAGTGGTGGGAATCGTCCATCATCAGTGGTGGTGGTGGTGGTGGTGGGTTTCTAGAGTTTAATTTTCAATTACTTCTTCCTCTTCGTTCTTCTTCACAACAACATTCAACAACGCATTAATTATTCTATCGATTTTATGGGGCGTTCTCCAAAATTTGTGACCAAAAATAGTTTAACGTCAAATTGCTTCCTCATTATTCAAGATACCCTTCACGCGTACATTTACTGTTTTTAATATTTGTTAATGACATGGTGGCACTGTGTGTTACGGGCGCAGCACTTTTTCGGTACTGATATGCCATGAACCACTTCTTCACTTGTTGCATCCCTTCTTATGAACTTTCCAATGAGCTTTTTGACATGCCTTCTTACAATAAAACACATCCCCGCACCTGCTACATGCTTTGTACTCTCCAATTGCATTTTCAGTCGAGCTGCATCCTGCACATGTCATGAGTGCAACACGCACTCTTTCCTTCTTCAATCCTTCCCTGCCACTTTCCGTTTGTTCTACCTCAATCACGTTCCTCAGTATTTTCAAAATTTGCTTTTTAGTCAGATTGGAAACATTCTCCGGCGTGGGATGCACGTGGATGGAATTCAATGAACACAAGTATTGCTGATGCTCAAAGTCCAAATTATGCCTAATTTCATAGTCGAGCATTTTACGAAAGTAGGGAATACACTCATCGAGGCAGTCGGTATGAAAACGAACGTTGAACCGAAGAACATAATACTTGAACTCCACGGTATCATAACATTGTAGGTGTTGTGTTTCCTCCACGCCATCAAACAATTCCATGATTCCTTTCCCTTTGAGTGCTCCAAGCGAACGTTTGTACCTGTTTAGTACTTTCTCTTCCATGTCTAGCACTTGGTCGCACATTTTGTACATGCCTCCGCGCTGACGATAAATGGTTGCGAGGGAGCCAAGAATGCCGCATGTGTGTCTAATAGAGATGGGCAGTTTAAAAAAAGTGAGAGGACAGTGTAAAAAAAAATTGAATCAAAACGCTCACAGATGGTGTTCTGATATGATGATGAGGACAATCTACGTGTACTCTAGTTAGCTACACTGACGCGCTTTGAACTTTGAACTTACTCTGCATTCACAAAATTCCGAGGATGGTCAAAAAACGTCATCCATTCGGTCTCATTTTTGAAGATATCATCATAATAATCTCTGTATTCTTTTTCATACTTGAGATTACCCAGCTTCTTGGGCGCATCATATTTGTCATCTTTTGCAGCACCCGTCAAAAAGCAGAATTCAGCTTGTTTCTTCAAATAAAAGTTTGCAGGAACTCCCTCTGGCAACGGCTTTCCGGGCACCACTAGGCCTTGGGCTGTGTACGCAACCTCGAGGATCTCATGGGTTCCCTCCTTTCTTTTTGCATCTCTAAGTTCCTTCGAGTACTCAGCCTCTTCTTTCGTCCGTGTGGTCTTGATTGTATTTCCCGGGCGGTCTGGATAAGGCATGAGGTAGTTTTTGCTTTTGAAGAACTCGTTCTGTTGGGAAACAATTTGCTGGCAGAGTTCTTTGTGTTCTTTCCAGTGTTGACATTGACAGTCTCGGTTGCAGTAGGCAGCGCACTTGCAGCGGCTGCATTTGCGAAGACTCTTAGATTCATTTCCGCAATGATCACAATTGTCAACGAGTATGGTTGTCATGGTTTAGTGTTTGTGAATAATTCGTAACCCGCTATCTTTACTTATCAATAGTACTCGTACGTCGTACGGTACATACTCGAATACCTTCCGGAAATTTCTGTGTATATTTACACGAGGTTTTGAGAATTTTGGGTGTAATTCTACACCTAAAAGGAAAACACGCAAATCTTTTTTACTGTCCACCAACACCCAGATTTGTAGTGGGGAAGATAGCTAAGGAGACTTAGCAACGCAAAATATATAAAAGAAAAATGGGTGTAAATCTACACCCGCTGATAAAACTTCAATAATTTATGCTGCTTCCAAATAAAGAAAGAGTGTTTTTTGTCATTTGTCCCTTGAGCCGTTAAAATGTGAACCATTTTCGTTTTACTCATGAAAACAGATGTGGACCATCAATCATCAACCATCAAACCCGAAAACATATCAAGTAGTATAGAGATGGATTTAGATATCCAAAAGCCGCAGTGATATTATTTGATACATTAGCGATTGCCTGAGCCTCAAGATTTGGAAATTGAAAATGCCAAACAAGGATAGCTGATAAGAACACCTGTGCCAATTCAGCAAAATCAACAACACTCGAAGCAGTGTGGAATTCTTTTGAGAGGGACAATGATGTAGGAGTGATAAGCCGAAGTCAAACCCTATTGACATATGATTATGACGCAAATGCAATAATGAATGATGGCTGTGGTCGCTGGACAAGAACTCAGCATTGCAAATGGTGGTAGCAACTACAACAACAGCCAATAATACATATTAATATACCAGGAACTGACAATAGATCCAAAGTATTGGTGTTGCTGCTGTATAAATTATGGGTAATAGTGTAGGTGTGAGGTATGTAAATTACACTTATTAATATCCCTTTTATTAACAAAATGCCCGCACGAACAACACCTCGAGACATGCATCACAACCGGGAATATTTTCTGTATGAACAAGAGCATATCCACTCCGAAACATAACACCGAAAAACATCATTAGCTCACCAGCCTGACGAAAGCGTAACATCCATGGCAAATCATACATTCTCGTAGCGTAATGAATCTCGGTGCTTATCTGCATGGGTAGCATATGCATCATTCCAGTCTCCCTGCTGGCATCATTCACCATATTCAAAAGGACAGCTTGAAGAACCTAGCATGCTATGTTGTCCAGAACATTTCCGAACTGTATTTTCAAATCGACCTTTCCCCATCCATCAACAACAAAACCCAGATACTTCGTCATTTAAAAGACGTGTCGCGTGAAAGTCAACATGGTCTTCCATGAACTTGGCAACAAAAAAGTACGAATGATCGAATCCTTGCCGCATATTCAAAGTGACTTTCTGACTGCTCTCCTCAGCAGCTGCAATCATCGCATCAGGTTTCAACTGATCCTCCATGAACGGATCGGCAGATCCTTGATCAATTAAAATATCATCGAAC
>Ga0209712_10005365_pt1 | contig 10035 bp, 4 predicted proteins | sample ArcOceMetagenome_FD_187443 | JGI IMG/M metagenome (GOLD analysis project Ga0209712, IMG submission 187443) | Marine eukaryotic phytoplankton communities from Arctic Ocean - Arctic Ocean - Greenland ARC118M Metagenome (SPAdes) (version 2) | ecosystem: Environmental > Aquatic > Marine > Oceanic... | reverse complement strand
TTTTTAAGGTAAACAAGTGCATACTTTAATACGCTATAGCGTATTAATACAAGTAGGAGATAGTGTTTAAATAACAATATTATGCTCGCGCTTCGCGCTGCGCAAATCTTTCTCCTTTTTCTTTTTCTTTTCTTCTTTTCTTGTTATTTCTCAGCCACCAGCACAATCTAACAGCCCATCCATCATCTATCTCTACAACTATCCAACTTCAATGCAAGCCAAAACACCCATTGGAAAGCTTTCTTCATGGAGGTATTTTTTTACTAATAATATGCCATCAAAATGCTATTCTTTATGTTCAGGTTAGATTTCAAAGCAGCTGTTAGCTTTGACATACTTTGTGGAATCTTACAATTTGGAAGTCTCTGTGAATACTCAGTTTCAAAGCAAGTCGAGATGATCGTTGGAAAGCTCTTTGTACAGAGACCATTTTTTGCACAGATAATATGCAATTAACATGCAATATCTTTGTTTTCTTGTCCTGGCTTTTATGCTGAATTTATTACTGGGGTTCAACAATAATCTGTGGTGTGCTGCTGTTTTTTGTTTGTGTGTCATTTGTATGTCCTCGTGGTGTTGTACCTACCTGGACAATGGAAAGGGAATGATCAGAGAAGAATCATGGGGACAACCAGTGGATGATTTAGCCATTGCTTTCCTTGTATTCAGATCTGTCAATCCAAGTGAATGCCCCACTACCCAACCAGCCAGTCACCACAACACCGGCACAAGCACATGTCCATTCAACAGGCCCATCACATAACTGGAAAGAGCTGGGACTACCACCAGAAATGTCAGTCCCATCGCCATCGCCGACAGCGCCTCGTACAATACGATATGTCACCCGACCCCCTCTGTGCTGTCTGTGATTCTCGATATCCTCCCTCTCCAATGCGTGATACGATAGCTACTCGGCCTTCGCTGCCACCCCAATCAGATCTCGCTCCATACCTCCATCGGTGTCATCATGACATTCCATCGGTGTCATTATGACAATGACATTCCATCGGTGTCACCATGATATTCCATCGGCGTCTCCTTGCCGTTGCCCAAATACGACATCGCCATTTTCTGAGGTGGGGAGAACCTCTGGCCAATTTTTGTCCTAATGCAACAATCAACCACCCATTCTCCAACACGTGATATTGTACCTGAAACTCCACAAAGCTACAGGCTACAGCTAGGTACGGCCACATCATAATCCACATCTCGCTCCCATCATACTACAATTACAATACTGCCTTACGGAGCTTCCGGGAAGGTATTGTACTGTGTGAATTCTGCTTTCTTGTTTTATGGAGCTTCCGGGAAGGTATTGTACCTTGTACGAATACAGCACAACCAGCAGCCAAATTCAAGTCCCCTACATCTAAACCTTCGCCCTCGTCCTCAACGCCCTCGACAACGTCGCCCTCCGATGACGCGTCAACCGCCTCTGCCTCCAGTGGCCGATTTGGCGGCTAAGGCGAGTTGGAGGGTCAAGGAGAAGAGTCGGGCGAGAAAAAAAGCCAAGTTAGATAATAATGGTGGGAGTAGTTCCAATAGTTTGCAGGGGGGTGATGGTTCGTTGGATGGTGGGTGTGGCGATGAGGGTGGTGGCATGGATTTGACTACTTCCGTCTTCACGGTAGAGCACACTATGTTGGTGCAATATTCATCTGCCTCAAAAGATATTCCTTATTTTACTTGAGACAATGGCGAAACTTCTACTAGCCAACCAATACAAATATAATATACTCGGACGCTACCTCATCTTTGCTAGATAGATGATTGGTCCTCTCTTTCTGTTTTTCTTTCATAGTTTTGTTTTGGACACATGTAAGAGGTCCTCGCTTTCTTCTTTTTGATCAGTACTACTACACAATATTAACCCGCAAGCTTCGAAAGCAGACATCATAACCATGATGTCATCGCTAGGTAAAAAGCTCGGCGGTAATATCTGCTTCCGTTAGAACTTCTGGCTCGGCAATGCGGTATGTGTCAATGGCTGATAAGCAGGTGGCAACACAAGTATTGTCGACTTGCTTTGTGCCAATGCCGCACGTCATCTCATCGGGAGGAGAAATTGAGGCTTGGGAGTTCATATCTAAATCCTTCGCAACACGAAAAATGACAAACTCCTTGTAGCCGTGTTTCAATTGAATCACTTGCTTTTGTTCGTCGAAAAGTACAGTGAAGAGTCGGTTGACGCTGCTACTGCCCTTACTGCCCTTACTGCCCTTACCCTTGCTTGGAATGCTGTAGTGGCCGTCCTCGTCCGTATTAGCGGCTCCAACCTCAATATCATATTCATTGAGCAACTTGATGTTTGCTCCCATGATAGGATTTTCGTACGCATCCAACACAAAGCCAGCAACACCCTGGTTATCTTTGTAGACATTGTTATTCTGCACCGTGCGCAAACCATCTCCGTGAAATCCAGTCGAAGAAAACTCAAACACGCGGCCATTTTGGAGGAGGACCCTCTTAGAACCAGCATCAACAGCATCCTTTGAACTAACCTTGCTATTGTCTGCCGTGGCTAGAATCATCGGATCAGTACCAGAGGCGCTGATGGCGGTCGCGGCGAAATCCCTGACATCGTCGAGGTTGTTGAGACTGACGACAGCATCAGTATCAATGAGATCGTAATGATGCGTAACTGGCTTATCGGGCTTGGCATTGTCAATACCTTTAAGACCAAAGTCGAGGTCGATGCTCAGATGAATAAATCCAGAATCTGGCGTATTCAGATCGAAGACGACCTCTATCACATCACTGTATTCAATGATTGGTTTCTTTATCGACTTTGCTTTTCCCGACTTTGCTTTCAAATTCCTATCCTTTCGATAATCATTGATGGTGATCATGGTGCTATTAGTCTCAAAAAATCTGACGCCCTTTGGAATAAAACATGCTTCTCCATGTAAACCTGGCACTATTTCAAACCAGTCACTGGAATTTCAATCATGGATTTTTCATGTGACGGAAATAATGTAAGTAATATTTGGGCACAGCGCTCACAAATATTCATCAAAATATCTCCAAATATGACTTACTTGGCATACACTGGTTTAGCTCCTCGAGTAACAAATGGGTAGGGAATCTTGATGCTAACAGAGACATCCTCCCCAGGCTCGCCAACATGAAATGCGTGGTAGACAAACTGACCGGGTGTTGTTGAAGTGAGCTTGTATTGTGATTTCTTGTAGGTCACGTCTGGAGTGAATATGGCGTTCATGGTGGCGTCCGTGTACGAGCAGAGTGAAGAATCTGTCAAAGCATCAGGCTCAACCCCAAGAATCATTTGTTTGCACTCATTACGATTATTCTTCCAGTCGGTTGATATCCAAGACCGGGTAGTTACCTCAGGGCAGCAGCCACTAATACCGTCTACGGTGTCATCTGAGTGAAACAAGTACGGAAAACTTATATTTTGGCAGTTGTCAGTTGTACTGGCTTTGCCAGTCTTCTCTGGACTTGTATCGCCGCAAGGACGGATTCTATCAGTTGGACAGTCAACAGTTGGCTTCTCTTGGTCTAACACCTCAACGTCAAAACTGCACACAACCTCATTACCGGCCTCATCGGAAGCCCGAAACTCATTCGTTGTTGTTTCGACTGGAAAAAGAAATGGGGCACTAAATGGCGGGCCTTGAAACTGCGAGGTTGTGGCATTGCAGTTATCCGTTCCCACTGGCGGTGTATAATTGTAGACACGAAAGCAGATACCAGGATCGGTAGAAGCAGTGAGAGCTAGGCCCTCACATGAGATTGATGGGGGTTCCTTGTCGTTAACAGTGACTTTGACACTGCACTGATTGCTACCATTGTCATCATTGTCGTCAGTCACTTGGAAGATGACTTCAGAAGTACCGAGGTCAAATAATTCACCAGAAGTTGGACCTTTGATCTGAGATGTCGTATATTCGCCTAGGCAGTTTTCAGTAACATTGGGATCGGCAACAGTTACTTGTGCACCACAAACGCCTAAATCATTGTCTTGTCTAATGGCCGTCGGACATGTAATTGTTGACTTGGTCGGGTCTGTCACTTTAACCGTAGCTTCACAAGTATCGCTTAGGCCACCTGCATCAACAACTGTCATGATCACAGTGTGAGGTGTATCAGATACTGCATAACTCTTGATATCTTTCACGTTGTCCAGAAAGTAGGACATTTCACTTGGACTGGTCCGATCGTCACTTGTGCCATCAATACTCTGATCTCTAACGTCTTGTATCGTGGCCATCCCGATGGCCTGAGCAAATGCAGATGCTTCGCAGTTGCTCTCTTTCTCCGCTTGGATTTCCACATGACGGCATTTGGCAACAGGTTTCGTGTTCTTCTGCGAGGGGGGATTGGTAAGATCCGGAAAGTTGGCAGATTTAGGGCACTTGGGTTTTGCGTAAGCATTCACAAGATCTGTGACTCCAGTAATATCAACAAGACCAACTGCTGTTCCCACAAGATCACCAATCAACCAGCCCTGACTCTCAGCCAATTCTCTCTGCTGGATTTGCGCCCATCTCCTCTTCACATAATTTGCTTCGATTAGGTCAAGTTTGCTATCAATTTCATTGGCAATTGCTTGAGTTGTCATTTCCTCAAAGTCGTTCGCGAACGCCTGATTTACCAGGTCCCCTGCAGCATACAAAGTAGCAGATACCTTGCCAGCGAGCTTAACCGTCTTGTATATTCTAACTTTTCCGCTAGCTCCTACTCCTAACCTAGCAGCCTTGACTCGTTGGAAGGCAGATGCCCCCTTTTTTAAACCGGCGGGGTTGATAGTCTGTGCTGCGTTCATGGCCTTCACGAGCCACCACAAAAGCTTTCCTGTCTTTGAAGATATTCTCACAGTCTTTCCTGCAACAGTAACTGTGTCCGCAACAGTATCAATGACTCCAGCTCCGCCAAAGGTGGCTATGTTTGCAGCAACTATAATAGGCCCCATGACTTGCTCAAAGACGGCAAAACCACAGCTTGCGCTGTCTGAAGCACATCCTGCACCACAATTTACCTGGTTATCGCCACATTCCTGCCAGCATACTGGCCCAACTCCATCAAAGTCTTCCTCGCATGGGTCGTAGCAAAGACCGGCGTCCTCTTCCTCCCAATCTTTGCACTGCAGAGGTGTGGGATCACCAGGTTTTATATAGACGGCGCAGGACAGGTCGAATCCACCATTATACCCCTCGTCGTCACAATCAGGTATAGGTGATGGCCTACAAATACAACATCCAAATTCGCTATATCCCTCTTTGCACTTTGGATACACAATCAAACCCCACTTCTCACAGCCGTCCTGTCCGTGAGTACTCCTGCAGCGGCTGTACATGCCACTATCATTCAAACTGTCGCCAAATTTCCATGGATACCCAGCACCTCGTCCATACTCAGGCTTGCGACAGAAGAGTCCATCATCCCTCCACGTGTCATCTGTACATTCTTGCTGGCAGTCAAAAGTCCCTTGCCTACTGTAGCCATCTTCACATGGAGTGTAACAGAGCAAACCGACCTGTTCCTTGCCTTCAGGACAAACAGATATGACCCTCCCAACACCACGTCCATAAGAGCGCCTCCAGCAAAATGGAGTTCTGTCCTGCAGGATTTGTGATTTGATCCAAACAAGAATTGCCGATACTTCTACTTCAGAGGTAGAAACTTTCGTTTCGTAGAAATAGGTGTTGTCTGGGAGGGCTTCAAATGTTTGGTAAGTATTAGTCACAAAATTGGGGTCGTTGTTGGTATCAGTCACAGGAATATACTGACATCCTGGGGAAAGTACATGACCTTCCGTGACAGCTTGTGGAAGACAAACATCAATAGTAAGAGTAGAGTTATCGTCACAGATGATGTTCCCAGTAGGTGGATCACATTCTTCACCGCTGCAATTCTCCGCACGCGCCTCGCAATCATCCCCGTCGTCGAAGCAGTTGAGATACTGGCAAATGTTATCTACGAAGTCTTCCACAGTACATGCATTTCCATCATTGCAATCATACTCGCATTTGCTGGAGTTGCTGTCAATGACATTGCAGGTATCAATGGTAATGGGATTGCCATCACCACAATCTGCTGCTGCTGATGCTACCTCACATTCACGCACAGCAAGTTCTTGCGGGACGGACAAATTTCTCAATGTTTTTCCTGCCACTTGTCTGGAAAGAATAGCCACATGAGTGAAAAGGACAAGGAATTTTCTGCAGGAGAACATGGTTCGACCTTGGTTGAGCAAGCTGAAGGGGCAATGATTTGCCAAACATGGAAGAGAGAAGGAAGTGAACCAAAATGCAGAGCATTGAGGAAGATGAAAGTGAAAGAGGGTAGTAAATGTTTACACGAGTGAGTGAGAAATGATATCAAGAAGTAATAATGCATTATCCGTCCTTTTGCGCTTCTGACTGACTCACCTGAACCAAAACTGGATACTATTGATGAAACCTGAAACCTGACACCGCAGCAGTACAAAGAGATCTCAATAGCAGATAAATATTTACTGACTTGATGACGATGATGACAAGATTGAGAATGGCGACGACGATGGTGACAAGGGGACAATGGACCTCGAAAAAGAATTTAGCAAGCGGATTCGCCCTCTCTCATTTAGCTTTTGGTAGTGCTCAAAAATGGGGGAGATGAATGAACTGTGACTTGATACTTGACAAAAGACTGGATCTTGGCTACCCAGTTAATAATCTAGATCCGAGATAGATAATTTATGACATGATTCATAGAATAATTGAACAAGTACAACGTCTTTGTGCTATCATGTATTATATCTAGCTAGGCTAGACCAGAATAGGTGCAATAATGGCTTATCAAACATGTAGTATTGTCCGTTTGTATTGTGCCATGGAAACGTTGGATGAGTTTCAAATTTTGGCCGATTTTTACGTTCAATGAGGTTCAATGGCGTTTGAAAAGCTGAGAATTGTAGAGAGGAATCAGATAAAAAATCAACCACTGCTGAGGGAACGAGTCAAGTTAATATTACGTACTGCTGGTTACACCCTAGACTGGTTTCACAGTAGTTTACGCTCCTTTCGCAGTTGTTCTTTCATGCCACGATAAGATAGGCGATGACGTAGATGTGGATATGTGGAATTTCTTCTAAGGATGACAGAAGGATGAAGGCAGCATTAAGCAGCAGCCAGCGTGGAGCGGAGGAGGCGCAGCGTACATAGCGTTAATGCAAAAGTTGCCACGATTAAATACAAAAATCTTGAAAAAGCGTGACAACATTTTGCGAGTCTCGCAAAAAGCGATAATGAGGGAATTAATACAAGAATTGGCGGGTAATCTTCATCCATCTGAAAGAAGAGAAGAGACAGATTAGATGGTGCCGAACAGCTGCCCGCGGGTCTTCCAAGATAGAAAGATCGTACATGCATACGTAGGAATTAATACAATAATTGGCTGTTGTACTTCATTCACCTATCTGAAAGAAGAGATGAGACAGATTAGATGGTGCCGAACAGCGCTTCCCGCGGTATTCTTCTGTGGGTTTAAGAGGCGGGGGCTGAGTTGGGATTTGAGGGCACAGGGACACTTCGGGTCCAACTCTCGCAACACAAACCCACAGCCGCCGCCAGCGTCACGACGGCGAGCCCAACGACCAGAGCAACCTTCAGCGGCGCCTCCCCGCGCGCCAGGGCCAAGGGAAGAGCCCGGGCAGCGGCCCCGCCATCAGCGCGCGGATCCGCCGCAGCCTCCGCCACCAGAGCCCCGTGCGGAACAACCGGCACCGCCGCCGCCAGTGCCGCCCCAGGCGGCGAGGCCTCAGCCAGAGCCAGATCCTGGGCCGCCCCCGGTACCACCGCCGAGAGCAGCTCCACCCCCAGCGGATGACACTGGGAGGGAGGACGACAGGAGGCGGGAGGGGGCGGCAGAGCCCCCACGTGCTGATGGACAGCACAACCAAAATGCCGGTGAGGAGGAGTCGCAAGAGGGACATGGGGATCAGTCGGGAGGCGCTGTCCCCCCCGCAGATTTCGACGAGTACGGCCTCCCACGAGCCAGGGCGCGGGCAACGGCATTGGAGTGCCTCCTGAACCGGCTCGCGGTGCTGGACCATCTTTCGTTCGCGGAATGCGCCGGGTTCGAGGGAGGCGCATTTGGGGAGGTTCGAACTGTATGGAGATGCCTCCAGGTGCCCTGGGCTGGGGCCATGGGAGATGCGTATCGTTGGGTTACGGAGGCGCTCCGGGCACCACATCCAAACGAGTCGCGGGGAGAGCTCGATCTCGAGCGGGCGCTCAAATGGAAGTTCCTACTTCCAACTCTCCTCCTTCGCAAACCCCCATCGGGTTCGGGGACGAAGGCGAAGCTCCTACAGCCCATCATTTCGCGCCGGCTAGCTATGTATGATGCTGGGGATTTTGCGGGGCTCATCCTCGATTTGGAGAGGGACATCCTGCTCGCCCGATCGGTCCATCGCAACAACAACAGAACGGTCGAGGAGGTGGATATGGCCAAGATCCGCCGGGCGGCGGAGCTCCTCTCCCGCTTCCAGTGCTCCAAGGCACGGAAGTTCCTCCAGTCCAATGGTCTGGGCGACCACAACGACCCGGCAATCGTGGAGCAGATGAAGTCGAAACATCCGAGGCGGAAGGAGGAAGTTACTCCGCTCACGGAGGCAGAACTGAGGGTGCCGCGTAAAGGAATCTGTGGCGAGGTACTGCGCACCAAGCTGGGGCAGTTGACCCATGACGTCGCGCCGGGCCTTGGAGGTCTGCGTAACGAGCACTTGCACTCTCTCATCATGAACGAGAAGAGGCAACAAACCCCTAGTGCGGCGGCTGCGGTGGATAACTTGTGCGACTACGCCAATGCAGTGGTTAGCGTCGAGCTGCCGCGGTACTTCTACGTGGCATGGCTAGCGACGCGGCTTGTACCGGCAAACAAAACTGACCCGGACGACCTGCCACCGGGCATGGAGCAATCGGCTCGCCCCATCAACATTGGATACTCTGAGCGCCGGCTCATCACGAGGTCTTTTTTCGATGAGGAACTCCAGGAGGAATACAATACAATCCTCGGACCGGTGCAGAACGGATGCGGGATCAAGGGCGGGATCTCGATCACTACATTCGGCGTATCGACAATGCTTGACGCCAAGCCAGAGTTTGGTGCTATCCAAGGGGATATTAAAAATGGATTTAATGAAGTGAAGCGGGAATCCATCATGGGGGCAATGCGGCTGGCCCCGGGTCTGGCGAATACACTGGTGTTCTCCCACATGCTCCTCGACCCCAAAACATACGTGGGCATGGGCAGTGGCACCAACCTCGTCACAGCGCCATTCCGTAGCGAGGAGGGGTCTCAGCAGGGCTCAATCGAGGGCGGTTGGTTCTTTGCCCTCGCGGCCAACGCTCCGTTCCAAAAACTAAACAAAACCCTGGTGGAGGCGGGTGGTGCTGCGACGGCGATCATGGATGATAACTACGCCATGGGGCCTCCCAGCGTCATCTTCCCCGCCAACGATCGGCTCAAGGTGGATCTCGCTGTTGTCGGCCTCGAACTCCAGCCATCAAACAAATGGGATCGGTTGCGTGGAGATATCCCGGAGGGGGTGCTCAGGAAGGGGGCTGAGGCGATCAGGGTCAATGGGGAGCCCCTGCGAGGGATGTCGGTCTGTAATGTTCCGGTCGGGACGGAAGGGTTCGTCCGGCAATATTTGGCGCAACGCAGCACCTCCATTGCCCGTGGCTTCACGAAGGTCAGAAAGTTGCTTGACCCCGGCCGTTGGCCACACCCGGAAATACCAGCGCGGCAGATGCTCTGGGTATTGACGTTGGTCTGCTTTCAGTCGATGGGGGACTACTGGCTGCGTCACGTTCGGCCGGATCGGACGGGAGAGTTTGCGGCGGACATCGATGCGGGCGTGGCCAACCTTTTTCAGGCTACGGTGGGCATGGACGTCGAGGAGTGGACGCCGACGGCTCGGGCTCGAATCCGCCTCCCAATCAGAGAGAGGGGCTGCGGACTGCGAGAGGCGGTGGATCGACGCTTCGGCCAATTCATTGGTGGGATGGCGCAGAGTGTGCCTGCTCT
>Ga0209712_10005364_pt1 | contig 10036 bp, 3 predicted proteins | sample ArcOceMetagenome_FD_187443 | JGI IMG/M metagenome (GOLD analysis project Ga0209712, IMG submission 187443) | Marine eukaryotic phytoplankton communities from Arctic Ocean - Arctic Ocean - Greenland ARC118M Metagenome (SPAdes) (version 2) | ecosystem: Environmental > Aquatic > Marine > Oceanic... | reverse complement strand
TATGTCGGGGGTTTTCGTTTGCAGTGAAACAATTACAATCGTCACTACGCCTATTGTCTAGTAATAGGCATGAGAGAAGATTTGTATAGGAAAAGTGATACTTAGTATTAAAGTATCTACGTATGTACAAAGATACCTAACACCCTCCCACAATTCGATATCCGTATTGAATTGGAGAAGCTATGCATCCCTGCATGTTAGTCGGATAAGTCGTATCAACTGCTTATCCGAGTAGTGACGCTACCTGTGACCAGGTAGCAAAGAGTGCTGCAGCCGCGGCGGCTGCAGGGTGGCTAGTAATAGCCACTGGAAGTGTCGGGAGGCGGGTTGTTGCACTCGGTGCAACTTTCTCGCCAGAGAACGACATTTCGTATACCCGCTTGAAGCAAGCGGAGTATTGGGGGGGAACATGTCCCAACAGGTAGTCAACATGGCGGTTGAAGAGCGTTGGGCCCAGTTGTTTGGTGAATATGTCCGCCAAATTCACTGACGTATCCACCCGTTCCAATTTTAGGAGGTCCTGGTCGACCCATTCGCACAACACATTGAACTTGATATCCATGTGGCGCGTCCTCGTTGTGGGTTTCTGCGCGTTCGCCATGGCGGTACACGCGTCGTTGTCTTCATACAATACCGTTGCCGCGTCTTGTGGAATTCCGATATCCCACATGACGCTGCGGATGAAAAGTATAAGCTTACCGAAATCAGATGCTCCCATGAATTCCGCCTCTGTCGATGATTGTGCAATGGTTGGTTGTAATTTTGTCTTGTACCCGACTGTTCCGCCAGCTAGGCGGACACCTCCACCAGTAATCGATCGACGTGTTTTAGGGCATGCAGCCCAATCCGAGTCCACATACCCATGTAGATCGTACGGGCCGGGCGAAGGGCGACCGTCCAGTAACAGATCCGAGTACGAGCTCTTGATCTTCGGAAGGTCGACCTTTGGTAGGCTGTCATTGGGTTCCAGGCGCCAAAAGTATATACCATCATCTCGTGTGAGATACAAGTACTTGAGAATATGGCGCACCCCGTGATAGTGTATCTCGTGGGGCGCCGTACTATTTTGTGCGCTCCGGACCACTGAATATGAGAGGTCGGGGCGACATGTCACCAACGCGTAGATGAGCTCTCCAATAGCACTACGATACTTGAAGGACATGGATTTTTCTAGTGCTGATTGCTTTGCCTGGTCCGTATCGCCCGTGGCTGCCAAGAATGATTTGATAAAGGTGGGCCTGGATGGCAGAGGTGTGGGGCGATTCACCGGCACATCAAATTGCCTCATCCAATTCTCCAGGTGCTTCTCCGATATTTTCTCAATATATGTAGAGCAAGATATCTTGACGTAATCCCTCGTCTGAAGTACGTCCAATCCGTTGAACATGTCCACAAGTCCAAGTCTCTTAAGCGGTAACATTAAAGCTTCATCGATCATATCGAACAGTAGATTACATGTTCGCTCCAGACGTGACGCCACCGCGAAGTCGTCGACTTGCCGTTTGAGGAGGACTCGCTCTCCTTCAACAATGCCGGAGTATAGGCATGGTTCGTGCACTGTGGGTTTCAGCCCACATTCGCGAATTATCTTGTCCGCATGTTTCTCCCATAGTCGGGGTGCCTCCGGGTGACCCTGAAACGCGGACAGGATCGGGATGACATGGCCGTAGGGGATTGGCGGACGACCTTTGTGGGCCCACCATTCTCTGAACGGTTTGTCAGGGCGGATGAAGAAGCCTTGCTTTGGTGGCGGGGCCTCGGCAAACGCATTGGAGACGTCTGCACCAAAAATGACAAGGTTTTCCGCGGCGGCCGCAGCGTAAAATATCCGCGAACTCGTCTGATCTACGCAATTTGCGTATGTGAAGTCCAGGTGACGAACTTGCCCACCCCGTGGGGAGCCGTCACAGGCACATCGAGCCTTCTTTCGTCCATCGGCCACTTTGACGTTGTACGTCCATACGAGGTTAAATATTGCCTCTTTCTTTTCGACGAATTTTGGGGCCCCAAACATGCCCTGCGACTCGTATTGGTCCAGTTGGGTATATTCCGAATCCCGCCAATCGTGCCAGTCGTCTTGCTTAAGCAATTTGCCTCTTGTGAGGCGCATTGCCAGCGTGACATAGTGCAGGGCGTCATCGTCCCACACTTTCCGGACTCTGTTCGCTTTGAGTGCGCTCAGTGTCGGTACCTCAAAGTCCTCCTCGTTGAATGCCAGCCGTGGGTTGAGCTGATCCAAGTTGACCTGTGGAATTCCCTCATTTGTCAGGCCATGTTTGATCTCCGGATGCGAGAATGTGAGGAGGCAGTTTGCGATATCCCCCGCTGGGTCCGTCGCACACCGCACAAGGGTTTGTTGCACATCCTCGACGGTGGTTACCTCGTACGATCCTATCTTGACTAGCCAAGCCCGTTTGAGTCGCGACCGCCATCGTGGGATGCGAGCACATGGTGTGCTTGCGACGATGGTATCAAGGATCAAGCGCGAGTTAACGAGTTTGAATCTCATTCCCGCCGTTGGGTCTTTTAGCTCGTCGAACCTACGCAAGTCTACTGGTTGTTCAAACGCGTCGCAGTACGGAGTCGGCGAAATATAAACTTGCGCGATATCCCGCAGCGAAATGCCGTAGTCCTTTACCGCGGCGCCGTCTCTGTCGAATGACTGGAGTACAGTCCCCGCGTATGGGTCCATGACCGTCCGTGCCGCGCGAGCGGCCACTGACCGAGGAGTGGCAGTGAGACGTAGCGGTAGTGGCTGCGTGATTGATCGAAGACGGTCACCCCGCCGCGCTGGGGTTGGCCGGTTCGCACCATTGATCGGTGGGTAGTGTGCCGCTGGAGTGGGCACAATGGGCACCGGTATATTGTAATCTTCTTCCGCAATTAGGCCCAGGTCGTATAGCATCTGTGCTGCCGGTGGCCGAGAACGTTGTAGGTACCAGGCCTCGTCGAAGACTGCGTGATGGCATGTCTTGTCAACGCCCGAGTTGACGTCGATGTACCGGACATTTTGGTCGGTCGCCGAGTACCCCAGGAAGATGCCGGTGAAGTCGTGGTGGTTCAACTTTGCCCGGCGTTTGCCTGTCTTCTTAACGCAAACTCGAGAGCCAAACAATTTGAGGTGTTTGAGGTCCGGTTTGTGGCCATTCCAGCCCTCATAAGGCGTTGATTTTGTTACCTGATGCACACGTCGATTGTGAAGGTATGCCGCGTGTATCAGCGCTGCCGACCAATACTTTGCCGGCAATGCCGAGCCATACAGAATCGCTCGCACCGTCGTAGCCAGGGTGTCATTCCATTTCTCCACCCCACCATTCTGCGAAGGGCTATCCGCACCCGTTGGCTCAACCACGTAGTGGTTAGTATCAAGTGCCACCTGGCGAAAGTCGTCACTCTTCGCCAATTCACCTCCCTGATCGCATCGGATGACTCCACCCGCGGTACGCCCATGTATGTGAAGGAACTCCTTCACTATATCAATCGGTGGCTCCTTCGACTTTCGAAGGAAAACCCAAATGTGTCGGGAGGCCTCGTCGATCACCGCCAGGTATGCGGAGTATCCATCGTACGATTTGACCACGCGGTCTTTGGTCGGATCGGGCCTGCCGTATTCTGCTGTGCTGGCCCTCATGAAGCCAAAGTCCATGAAGAAACGCTGGCCCTTCTGAGTGGCTTTCGTTGCGGTCCGTCTCGCGGCCTGCTTGCGCACTCTGGCCTGTTCCTTGAAGTCAATGTAACGGAACGGATGGTAGTCGAAGGTGTTGGGAATGCCAGTGGCACACCCAGGTATCACATCCAACTGCCACTCTCCGCAGAATCCCAGTCTAGCCGCCCACAGTTCTGACTCGAGCTGCTTCGCCGGCATGGTAGGTTTCCGTGTCAACTTCGTGCGTGGCACTTCGTCCGATGTCGGTTTGGTTGGTGCCTCCGCTGCGTTGCTCTGCATGGCCGAAATGTCCCTCGCCTCAACCGAGATCCGGTTTGCCCAAACCCTTGGGATGGATACCCGTGCTGGATCCACATCCGGCATGTAGCACGAGTGCGAACAGTAGTAGAGGCCGTTCTTCTTTGACAAAGGAAGTGTCAGGAGAACGGAGTCGGCCCGTCCGTAGAACGTTAGTGTCCCCGGCGTGTCATCTCGATGGCCTACCTGGGCCCACTTTTTGAATTTCGCGTCGGACCGCATAATGCATTCCGGCGAGATGATGGTATCCGATGCGTCCGCATGTAGCAGAAACATCTGCATATGGATTGATCCGTCTGCCAGCGGCATGGGAAGGTATCCTTTCCTCACGCACGGTGTTAATGCCGCCGCTGACGCTACTGCCACCCCTACTTGGACTGGTGCGATGTCCTCAATATCCATGAGGATGCTCTCATTGTTGGTGAGGCATATGTTCGACCCTGTGTCAGATAGAGATGTGCTTTGCCCTCCGCGTAGGTCCACTTGGATTTCACTGCAGTACGGCGTGATATGCATAGACTCGCATTCATCAAATACCGCGGTGCTTTGCGCAGTCTGGCTTTCCTCCTCATCTGCCAGGCGGCGATTGCGGATGATCCACTCCGGGTCATCCATACTCAATTCCGGGAAGTCGCGGACATCTGATGGTGATATTGGACGAGCAGGGTCCATTATACTGCCAGGTGGGCAGTCTTTGCCCGCAATAGACTGGCTCTGTAGAAAGTCTGGTATTTCTTGTGTCCAATAGTAGGCCGTCGCGAAGCCAGTGCCTCTGTCCGCCTGCATTTTGTTCGCTAGGAATTTAAGTTCCGATGCCGTTGACGTAGAATCATCATCTCTGGATGTTGTCGTGATGGTGATATCTCCCGGCAATGGATCGTGTAAGGGGTCGATGTCGCCGTTGCCTGCGATGTCGCACTCCGTGAGGTCAAAATCACAATGCTGTGGTTGCGGAAGGTCAGGAATAGACAATTCGTCGTCCGTGTCCTCGCTGGATGAGGTGGTACTGCTGGACCGGAAGGACAGCCCCGGCATATCCAAGTAGCTGTCGAGCGATTCATCATCCCGCAGCTGTGTGTTCGCATCCATTGTTCTCGTTGTGAAGCATCTTATGTCAGAGGTGTTTGCTGGTGGTGGCTCTGGGGGCGGTAGCGGGAGTGCTGGTGCTTCCGAAATGATCTCATCGTTCCAAGTTGCTACGGTGAGGGATGCGACTGCATCGAGCAGAAGAAAAGGGGTCGTGGGAGGGATGGTGGATGGTACATTTTCATCGGCCGATGCCGAGACATAATCATCAGCCGTAGCCGAGTGTAATGTTCCTGTAGCACCAGCGGAAGCTGGTGCCATGTTGGTCGCTTTAGACACTATGGGATAAGTGTAAGGGGGTACAGGCGCACCTGCGCCCCGGGGAGGTCATGCCTCTGGAGGCAACACCTCCGGACAGAAGAAGTTCCAATCGAGCTCCAGGTCCACTTGATCCTCATCGCAGCTGGCTGCCTCGCAATATCGTGCCAGCACCCGACGTGGAGTATGGTCCTTATTCTTACTTGGAAGGAACTTCGCATTCCGCGTCATCCAGTTCGACTCTGCGTCCTTGATCGCGTCGGTGTTCTTCCTATCCGCCATGTAGCGTTTGAGGAAGATGCCCATTCCCACCATGTCGCATTTGACTGCGAGGTGCCCCCAACGGCCGCATGCATCACATCGGCCTTGATACCGCTGGGGGTTAGCCTGGTGTCGACGATCTGATCGTTCTGCATCCGGTCGATGGCGGGGACGGCGATCCGTCGCGGTGTCCCGTGGTCGTGATTGTCCTCTTGGACCCTGCCTATCTCCCGTGAGGCGGTTAACGAAACCCTGGATGTGCACAGTGGCATCGTCAATCGGCGGCTCCGTTGGTTGTTCAAAACGGACTGTACCCGAGGGTTGTGTTGGCGGCTGAACAAGCGAATTAGTGGCATAGGCAGGGGCCAGGTTCAACTCATCCAAAACATCGTCGTCGGCCACTGCCACTAGCCTATCCACCAACGCTGGGATGCGATAGTGTAGCGGGATGTCTTCCTTCTCTCCCGTCAGCGTGAGGAGAAGACTTCCAGCATGGCCGCGATACTGTTCCCCCGTGATGTTACGAAGAAACATCTCGCTCTGTTGTTTTCTGGTATAGGACGAGCCGCGATGCCGTGCCAGGTCGCAGTGCATCTGCACTGCCTTCGCAAACGAGTAGATTTCCGGCCCATCATCCCAAATCGGCCAGGGAGCGGCTTTCGTCTTATCAAAATGTGGGCACAGCTTTTTGGTGAGGTGCCACATGAGATCATAGCCATTCTCTTTCGCATTGTGTGCCCGTTTCAGCATTTCCATTACGACGTGGAAATTTTTCGGTAACACTTGGTCCAGAATCATCAACAGAACTGAACCCATTTTCATGTATCTGCGCAAGCCTAGACCTGGATAGCACATACCATGTGCTGCGTAGTCCACATGTGTGCCTTCGAATGGCATAAGCGCCACATTGAACATGGCCACCTGAACGCGCAAGCTCTTATAGAAGTCCATCCAAGCCACAGGAGTTAAGTTTTCCAGTGGTTTGTAGTTTCGATGGCGAAGTGCATCCGCCACATTAGGTCCACTGCGGCTGTCATACACCGTATACGTAGAGTACGGGTCGTCCGGTGTACGATTCGAGCGGCTCCACGTCGAGATGATGTTAACGTGGGCCTCAATGATGTCAAGGCTGTATTCCTCCGGTATGGCCAGGGACGTCAAGTCGTTGACATTGAGCTCTCCGGAGCCAGACATGACCTCATCTGCCAATGGCATTTGAGGTGTCTTTGCTCCCGTATGCCAATATTTGGCATACGTAGACGTGGCGCCAAGCAGGCGCTCAACCTGCTTCTCTGTAGCACGAGGCGTTCGTTGGATCGGGTAATCCTGGGAATGATCATATCTGTTTGATGACTGCCTTCCCGGCTGATACGAGTTGCCCCCCCGAAGGTGTGAAGGGTACCCTTCGTCCTCCCGGTGGTTGCTGCTTGATCGGTATCCTCCCCGCCCCGGGTGGTATCCTCTACCGAATCTACCCCTCGCCGGGGTGTTGTCCTGCTCGTTCTGCCCTCGGCCCTGAACTCCTCGAGGCACCCTTCCCCTCTGCTGTCGCGTGGGGATGCGGTTGCCGTGTTCGTCCCGGGCGATGTCATACCGGCGCATCGGTCGGCCATCCCGTATCCATTCGCGCTCGAGGCGATAGCCGCTATCGCTCGTATCTACCTCACTATGGTAGTACTCGCTCGGTTCGCGGCCCGCCTGAACGTCCTCCTGTCGACGTCTGAACCATTGTTCAAATGTTAACGGAGCTGGACGGCTGTCATCGGAAGAGCTCGCACTGGTCGATGAATTGTGGGCCTGCACATATCTCTCCCACTCCCCCAAAGCATCGTCCTCCATCATCTCACTTCTACGCTCATGGTTGAAATCCATTTCCTGTGCGTAGTATTGCGAGTCGACGTGTTCCTCCGGTACGTGCTCTGTTGTATCCACACGTTGGCCGGTTCCGGGTTGGTCCTCACCTCGTTGCACATTGGGTGGACCTCTGGTCCGAGGTTGGTCAATTGGATACGTTCCCTGGAACATGCCCTCCCGCTGTTGTTGCTGAGGATCTGTCGCGTTGCCGCTTGGTGATGCACTCGGTGGCGATGCCGCTGCCTCCGAGTCGCTATGACCATTGTCCTCGACATCCGCGTCCTCATCTCTGGCTGAGCGCGTTTGATGTGGCGTCGGGCCTCTCAGATTGTTCGTGAACGCGCTCATTTCATCCCGAAAGTCTTGCAACTTCTGCTCAAACTGTGCGAGATGTGCGGCGTGTGCCGCTGCAAGTTCTTGCTCGAACCTGTCCTTCGATTGCTGGAGCGATGTGGCATGGAGCGTTGCATCTGTTTGCAAACGATCCTGCGCGGCCGTGCATCGCGACTCGAACGTTACCGTTGAGTGCGTAGCCGCCGTCGTCAATGCGTCCGTGCATGACTTTGCAGTGATATCGATCCCCTCGATCGCATCGTTCCAACTGGCCGTAATAGTCGTTGTCGCATTGGTTACTGACTCCCCTTGCAGTGTCTCTACCGCCAGGTCGAGTTCGACAGCAATGCTCTCTTTGGCACTTTGAGTTTGGTCGAGAATGCTCGACGTGGCCATTTCTTGGGCCACTTCAATATCAAATACAGCGCTATGACCAATCGTTTTGCACTCCGCCGTGGTCGTGGCCACCAATTGTTGCTTCGAATCCGTCAGTTGTGTCGTAGCTGCCGACACCATGCGTTCGAATTCGTCCAAGACAGCTGCCTTCTTTGATGTGATTTCCGTGGTCAAGATTTCCCCAACCTGTGCAATCGTTGCAGCCTTTGTCATCTCCAAGGTCTCAGAGGACTGCATCTCGAGTTGCGTCGAAACTGACGTGAACTCGTCCTGGATGCAGGTCTCCGCATATTCCTTTTGACGGATCATATCCGCATTTGCGGTTTCCAACACCGCCGTGATCGAGCGTTGCACCTCCGCAATGCCGAGCACACTTTGCTGGGATATGGCATGTGTCGCATTCCCCGTAAGGGATTCGACGTACGTGGCCATGGCAATCTGATGTGCCTCTACATGCTGCTCCGCTGTCGAAAGGAGCGTATCTGACGCATGTTTTATCTGCTGGTCGATGTGTGCGGATGCCGTTTGAATTTGGTCCCGCAGGGCGGTAGTGGAAGTATCTACCGTCGATCGGAGGGTGTCCAGTTCATCACACAATTTCCTGACCCTCTCAGTTGATAAGAGGGTCTCCGCCGTCGCTGCCTGCGACCTATCGATTGTGGATCGAAGCTGGGCGATTGATTGCGTGATGGTGTGGGGGAGTGCTCGTACCTCATCCGCAATGTGGCCCAGGGACCGTGACATCGTGTCCGATCGTTTAGCAATGGAGCAGATTAAATGTTTGCGAGTTGCATCGAAAGTCCCCTCCTCCCTCCAGTTTGCCGTAGCAAATTCCTCAATGTTGTCCTCACTATCGTGATGATACATTGTTGGAGTAGCCGGTGGGACCGGTTCCTCGTCCTCGAAAGCATCTGTCGTCGCGGCCGTAGCCATTTGTTGTTCCAGGTTGCGGCGCACTGTTTCTGGAAGTAGCATCATATTGTCCGCCTGTTCCGCACGCTGTGGTACCTCCTGCGTGGGTGGATCAATTGACGTCACTGACGTGCGCTCCGTTGCCTGGAGTGCTTGGCGGTGGAGCCGGATCGATGTGGGAAGTGTTCTTCCCCGAGAGCCGGTGGTTTGTTCATCCCCACTCTCCGGGGGATCCCGTCCAAGAAATTGGCGTGGGTCCTCATTGATCGAGTCCACGTCGACACTGGCTGGCGCCATGCTGAGGCTCGAGTCCCCCTGCAATGCCTCGTATCGGTTGGTTGACAGATGGCTTGCTCGATGGCCGGAGCCGGAGGGCGGGCGTCGTCTCGCCCGAGCGGATGCAATTACCGCTGTTTTTCTCGTCGAGCGGAGGTGTGGGTTCTCCTCCGTGAGCGTGTCAGCCCTGCCCCTCTTCCCCCCTCCGACCAATCCTGGTAGGAGTTCCCCGTCGTTATGCTGGCGGGTGGAAGGGCGCTTTGCCTCCTCGGGAGGCTGTTTCCTCGACATTTCGAGATGTCTTTGTGTTATTATGATATTTTGACGGTCGTAGCCCCCAAACTAAACGTCCAATACGAATTCCTCTGTGTTATCTACGTACGTAGTACGTGTCCTTCGGAGCTGGAGCGGGGAGCCAATGGAGCAACTGGGCTCTTCAATTGTTGCCCAATTGCCTTGACGCTGGCGATTTTTGAGCCAGCGGCGCAAGTGGAAGCGTCGTCCCGATGGCGGTTACGGTGACCGTGTTGCCGTGGTCGCCGCCGGGTGAATAAAAGGGCGAATAAACCTTACAATCGTCACTACGCCTATTGTCTAGTAATAGGCATGAGAGAAGATTTGTATAGGAAAAGTGATACTTAGTATTAAAGTATCTACGTATGTACAAAGATACCTAACACTACTTACTACTTTGCA
>Ga0209712_10005363_pt1 | contig 10040 bp, 9 predicted proteins | sample ArcOceMetagenome_FD_187443 | JGI IMG/M metagenome (GOLD analysis project Ga0209712, IMG submission 187443) | Marine eukaryotic phytoplankton communities from Arctic Ocean - Arctic Ocean - Greenland ARC118M Metagenome (SPAdes) (version 2) | ecosystem: Environmental > Aquatic > Marine > Oceanic... | reverse complement strand
TACGGCTAAGTTGGAAAACACATTCGTTGGAACGAAGCTTTGTCCGCCATCAATGCTGTATTTATAAGGGGGCGTTCCTGAAGTTGGCGTAATAACTATGGAGCCATTTGTTGAAACAACAGAGGGAACTGAAGTCGCTGTAATATCGACCGTCGTAAATGTGCAAGCTTCAATTGAAACCGTTTCCTCAAATGAGCAAACTCCCGTCGCGCCTCTTACAAATACATCGTAACTCCCTGGCATTAAATTTTCAAATATGTTAGACTCAGAAAAAGTCTGTCCACCATCAATGCTGTATTGAAATGGACTCAAGCCAGAACTGGTATTCATTGTAATAGTGCCATCATTGGCAGATTCAGAACTTGCATGTAAAACAGTGATCTCTGCGTTGATTTCACATCCAGATTCATCAAGACAAAACACTTCTTGAACGAAATTGTCAAACTGACCGTCATTTGTGAGAATACTATCCTCTGATGCATCCAAAACTTGAAAAGAGCCCTCACCAAAACCACAGCAAATCCCATCCCCATACGAATCATAAAAGTACAAAGAGAAGCAAGATGTATAATTCACACAAATCTCTTCACGGTAAACCTCGTTTGAATCGCTAGAACTTAAAGAGCCCGTGGATATAATTTCGTTGGATTCGTCTAAAAGCTTCCAAGATGTTTCGTAAGCATAATCATCGGCGTTGATAACAAGTGTAATAATATCATAATCTGAATCTAAGGTGGTGGTTGTGGAGGCCGTGTTATTGGTTGAATCTCCATCCGCTTGATTGTTGATGCTTAACAAGTTTAATGTGATGTTATTGTTGTTTGGTTGAAGATTGTTATCGATCATTAATACGACTGTGCCTTGTTCCTGGGTTGGAATCTCAACGTTGGCAGTAATCACCTCAACTTCTTGTCCATTAACTACAACCTCAATAGCCGCTTCTGTAAGAGGTGTCTGGCCAAGGTTAGTAATAATCGCGTCCACTTCAACCGCGCCATTACAAACAACCGCTAGTTCCCCAACGGAAAGCGCGCCATCCAGTTCTTGAACGGTACTTAAAACAACACTTAAAGTATCATTGTTTTCGTATTCATCATCCGTCTGACTCACCGTTACAGTGACGTTATAATCGCCAATGGTTGAAAAATCTTGCGGGGTTAAAAATTGAAAATCTGCTTCACTAAAAGGTTCAATTGCTTGAGGGATCGTAATCGTTTCTACAGATTGGCCGTCTACAATGAGTTCGACATCAAAATTACTCATGTCATTTAAACCTTGATTAGAAATTGTTGCGGTTACAAGCTCGCTGCTTCCTAGGCTAGAAGGAGACTGAGGGTCTACAATTGCGGTTACACCCAAATCATTATCAGCATTAATATTTGCCCAAAATGAAACCCATGGCCTTGCTTGTTTAATGATCAATTGATCTTGTGCGGTGACCTTATATTCGATATCTACTCCAAAACCTTCCGCCCCTACTACATCATAGAGTATTTCAAATCCATTATGAATAACGCTAAGGAACTCTCTCATTTGGTCAATATAGACTTGATCCATTACCAGCTCTCCTGGGTTGACTAAGTTAGACAATCTTAACACGAGGTACCCACCCGCTTGTGTGGGATCTTCATACAATAAAAGTTCTTCTGGCACCGAGTTCGGGTCCGGGTTTGTAATTAAGGACTCTCCTACTTGGGTGTTTAGATAAAAGGTGTCTTCTGTGTCGTATATAGGATCAATACTAATCCCAACTCCATTGGATTGTTCTTCTTGAAAATTGGGGTGACACAGCAGTCCCATCGCTGCTATAAAGTGATCTACTCGATAGAAATCTCTTTCTTCATAGGCTCTAAAATTCCACATACTGGCATAGACCTGCTTAATGGATTTAGAAATATGCCCTTCGTCTAGGTATTGCGTCTTAGAAGTGTATAAGCCTGCACCACTAAATCCGGGTAAATCTTCGTTGTTCGTGCTAGATCGACACCTAACGGCTGTGCCAACAGGAAAATCATCATGCATGGCTTGTAAATTATCCAGCATCCATTGTGGCATTGGCGCATCTTTAATGTCTCTTCTAAAATCTTTTAGCCGCTCAATCCGAAAGTTTAAATCCGTTTGAAACGTAGGGTTGTCTATCATGACCTGCGCCTCTTCATAAAAATTATTGAACTGCATAAATTCATCATAATAGTAAAAAGGAATTCCAAAACCATCAGGTATCGTTCCCGTAGGAAGATCAAAGGACCTCATGGTTGCAACGTTGGAGCACTTTGCTCCAAAGGCCGTAGACATTTGAAAATTAATCTCGTCTAGAGGCAGGATTTCTGTGATGGTTAAATCTCTGATTGGAATTTGTGGTTCTGTGGGCCTAAGGTCTTCATACCAGTCATTCACTTCCGTTAAAGTAGCTTCTCGTAGTTCATACTGCTCGTTTTCTACTTTGTAATAAATGTAGCCTCCTAGCAGATTTGCAATGCCATCAATTGCCAAAGGGTTTGCAATATATGCATTTGGAACATTGTCCTGAATAGCTCTTAGATTAACGTGAGACAGCGGCGTTTGTATAACAGACGTTATAATGCCTCCTACTCTGGGTAGTGAGTTTGGCAAGGCATCATAGAGAACAATGTCTCTACTGCCAGGGGTTTCATTAAGATCCGTCATATGTTTAAAAAAACCATAGCCTTCTGCTTCATGAAAGGGGATGTAATTGATTTCTGCAAAAACATCCGATTCTAAAACAACCTCTATTCTAGACCCTACAAAATCTGATGCATAATTGTTGAGGTGGTTGTCTTCATCAGACTGACCAATAAAGTGGTTCATGTTATTTTGAAGAAAAGGCATGCTCGCAACCAATAATTCATAGGTTCTTTGAGTGTCCTCAAAATCATAGGCATTTCCAAAAGAAAAATTGAACGAATACGTTCCTATTATACCACTTGGAAGGATGTCATTGGGGTTAAAAACAATCTCTCCAGAGGCATCATCTCCAGTGACAGAGGCTCCAATTCCATTCCAAAAGTTGGCGTGAATAGTGTACGTATTGCTATTAATAAAATAGACCTGTGGATTGTCAGTATCTCTATTAAGAATCCCAAACTTAACATACATTTGATCATCAAGGAATGGTGCCCAGCCCACATTATTTACGGTAGCCAAGGTCATAAAGGTTTCCGTATCCGGTATTGAGGTGGCTCCATCAGAAATATCAATAGGTGCTGCAAAGTTGAAAGGCGCATCCGTAGGCATGTTATTAAATTCTGTAACATCATCTATACTATCTCCATCATAGTCGCCAGGAGTTGCTATATCATACGCTGTTATAGAATAGTTAGCTAATGGATATGCAGCCGCTGGCTCAGAGATAACCATGGTTCCGTCAACACCCATTGTCATTGAGGTCGCCCAGTTAAACGTGGCGCTGTGCTGTGCTTCTAATATATAATATTTCCCTGCTTGGGCTTGAATTGATAATTGGGCTTGTCCAAGACCATTTACAGAATAATTATCAATTGATACTGGTTGCGCAAAACAACAAGTATAAACAGAAATTAAACAAAGAAGTGATAAAAAAGTAGTTTTATTCATGATAACAAGCTTTGTTTAAACAGTTTAAAAAACTTAAATATACAAATGTTTCGCGTTGTGTTAAGGAGTTTTAACCTAAAAAACACATGAATTGGTGCTCTTAAGAGAGGGAATTATTGATTGATGTATTTTAAAAAAGATTAAACAAAGATGAGTGTTGAACGCATGGAATTAACAGCAGAAGACCTCTTCATGTCTTTTGCCTGTTTTTAAAAGCTTTACAAGAAACAGTAGTAAAAATGAAGCCGGGTATTAGGGGGCTTTAACAGCGATCAATGTTTAATTAGAGCATTCAAAGGCGGGATGTAATAAATGAAGTTGACGCCTTTTTTTATAAAGCACCACCTTATAGAGGCGATCGTAAATATCTAAATCAAAAGCCCCAATATCCTCACCAACCAAAAGACCCGCTAAAACTCCTGTGGTATTGCTATGCCCAACAACGAGCGCATTTTGATTGCGCTCGATTAATACTTTTGAAAAATCGCTAAGTGCTTGCGCGTTGTATTCGGTAATTTCCAGTCCTTTGGACAGGGCTGTTGGCAGTGCCGTATTTTTAGTTCGATTATAAGCAGTGCTGTAAACAACTTCAATTGGTACCTCTTTAAGAAAACGGCTTAGATTTTCAGACCGTTGCTCCCCACATTGGGTGAGTGGAGGGTCTGAGTAGTTAGTAGATTTTATGTCTTTTTCTGAATGTCTAACTAAATATATTGTAACTATTTCGTTGTCATTCTGAGCATTAATACCGCCTCCAACAGAGCACCCAAAGATTAGTAAAGCGGAGAAAAGAAGTAGTTGTTTCATTGACTTATGTGTGTTTATAAGGGCTATACCCATTTGATAAAGTTAACAAAAGTAAGTTACACTATGATTTATTTCTAATAAAGTTGATGATTTAAAAACAACTATAACGCAGATATTTAAGCTCTTTACGCTTGATTTACCCAGGCTTCAATTGTCTTAAAAACAGTACATAGGCTTTTAGATTTTTTAGTTAAAGAGTATTCTACTTTTGGAGGGATTTGTTGGTATTGTTTTCTCTTTATAAGGTTGTCTTTTTCTAAGCTCTTTAGCTGATCTGTCAAAACTTTTCTTGAGATATTTGGGATTGCCGCTGCTAATTGACCAAACCTAATCACCCCCCTGGTTCGAATAATATTGATAATTATAAGCTTCCACTTACCTCCTAACATATCTGTAAAAGAAGTTACTTGGCATATATGTTTAGTGGCGTTCATACGTATAGTTTAGTTACATTTAAGTATCTAGAATTTTATAGTTACTTAAAGGTAACAAGTTACTTTATGTTCCCAAAAGTATTACTATTGCAGTAACAAAACAAAACAAATAGCAATGAAAACAAAAAATTTATTATCAATCTTACTAATTGCAGCTACAACAACTGCCTTTTCACAAACTAAATTTGATCTAGAAACCGCTACCATCAAATGGACTGGAAAAAAAATTACAAGTCAAGCGCATTCAGGTTCTTTAAAGCTTAGTTCCGCATCATTATCATTAGACAACCCAAACAAACCATTGGGTATGTTTACTGTAGATATGACCTCATTAACTAATGAAGATTTAACTGGAGAATGGAAACAAAAACTTGAAGGACACTTAAAGTCTGACGACTTTTTTTCAGTGGAGAAATATCCTAAAGCAACCTTAATTATCAAAAAAGTAAATTCTCAGAATAACAACGTCTATGAACTCACAGGAGATTTAACAATTAAAAACATTACCCACCCTGTTGATTTTAGTTTGATTATTTATAAAGATAAGGTTGAAAGTAAATTAACTTTTGACAGAACAAAATATGACATTCAATTTGCTTCAGGAAGCTTTTTTGAAAACTTGGGAGACAACCTAATATTAGATGAAATTACGATGGATATAACCTTACAAAAAATATAATTATGATTTATAAAAAACAAGACCGCCCAAAGTGTGGCTGTGGAAATACGCAAGACCCAAATGGATATTGTGACGGCTCACACTCAAATAAATAAATAAAAGCCCTCTTAAAAGAGGGCTTTTATTTGTGATAGGCATACCCTACCTCCTTAAATTTAGCTTGCTTAAACAGGTTAAAAACAAAAGGTTATATTTGGACGAAAACCAATTTATTGATGAAAAACTTACTTTTAACATTATTACTCTTATTTGTTCTTACAAGTTGTGAAAACGAGTCAGAAGACACGCCTTTACCTGCTTATACAATTGAGGGCAGATGGTTATTTGACATGGGGGCAAACATGCCCAGCACTATGTACGAATTCATAAATGGCACACGCTATACCTACTATGCTAATTCAAATGACTTCAGTGTCGCTTTTTGGGAGTCGCTAAGGATCTCTGACGCCATCCCAGGAACCAATAATTATACATTTGAAAATGAGATACTTTCTGTTGATTTGAGCTCAAGCACGACGCAACTCATGCCCCTTATATTTGAATGTAATGGAGGTCGAATTAACTTTCAAGACCCTGATTATCCAGAGCGTTATGACTGGGTGCGATTGGCTGCGGATTGTAACTAAAATTAAATTTTGTTTATGAAAAAAACCATACTGTTCCCTGCCATTGGAATCTTGACAGTCACAATAATCGTGATCGGAGTCAATGAATTTACTGAAATTACCGTCAACTCTGGCTTTGGCTATATGCTTATTATATCTGCAATGCTTTTTGGTGTTTGGCTGTCTAAACGAAGTCGTACTAATAAATAAGTTCATTTAAATTAGTTTTACTTCAACCCTATTTACTTTTTTTAATCCGATACTGCCAAAAATATTTAGTGCGATGGAGACACTGAGTTGGGAGGCATTTATAAACAAATTAATTTTGAAAGCAAACTCCATTAGCACCTCAATACTCTCTTTGATTTACAGAGGACTAAATAACATTTAACTGTTTCCCAACCTTAACAAACGCACTAATTGCTTTGTCTAAATGTTCCTTAGTATGAGCTGCAGATAATTGTACTCTAATTCGTGCCTTATCCTTTGGAACTACTGGAAAGAAAAACCCTATAACATAAATCCCTTCCTCTAGAAGTGCATTGGCCATGTCTTGAGATAGCTTGGCGTCATACAACATTACCGGTACGATGGCAGCATCTGCACCAACAAGATCAAAGCCCGCTTTTCCCATTTCAGTTCTAAAATAATTAGTATTTGCTTCCAATTGGTCCCTCAGCAAAGTATCTTTTGAGATCAGTTCAAAAACCTTAAGCGATGCTCCAACAATTGTTGGTGCTAAAGAGTTTGAAAATAAGTAGGGCCTTGATTTCTGACGCAACAGTTCAATAATTTCCTTTTTACCTGTCGTATATCCTCCCATCGCCCCTCCAAGTGCTTTTCCTAATGTCCCTGTTATGATGTCAACGCGTCCTAACACGCCTTTCAACTCCATGGTGCCTCTGCCTGTTTTTCCAATAAACCCAGACGCATGGCATTCATCGACCATCACCAGCGCATCGTAGGTGTCTGCTAAATCACATATTTTATCCAACTGAGCTACAATGCCATCCATTGAAAAAACGCCGTCAGTTACGATAATTTTAAAACGGTGATTTTGTTTATTGGCTTCAATAAGCTGAGCCTCCAAGGCCTCCATGTCGTTATTAGCATACCGATAACGTGCGGCCTTACACAAACGAACCCCATCTATAATAGACGCATGGTTTAACGCGTCCGATATAATCGCATCTTCTTTGCCTAATAAGGGTTCAAAAACCCCACCGTTTGCATCAAAAGCAGCAGCGTATAAAATGGTGTCTTCACAATGAAAAAACTCAGCGATTGTATGCTCTAGCTCTTTGTGAATATCTTGAGTACCACAAATAAAACGTACAGAAGACATCCCAAAACCATGTGAATCCAGAGTGTCTTTTGCTGCTTGAACAACTTCTTTATTATTGGATAAACCCAAATAGTTATTAGCACAAAAATTAATCACTTCCTCCCCTGTAGATACTTTAATAACCGCCTCTTGAGGGGTTGTTATAATCCGTTCTTTCTTATATAAGCCTGCGGCTTCAATCTCTTTTAATTCCCTTTGTAAGTTTTCTTTAATAGCTCCGTACATGGCTTATTATTTTAATTTGATTGTATTGTATTTTTCTTCTAACTTTTCGAGCATCACTGCTGTCATTGTTTTTAAATTGTATTCTGGCTCCCAATTCCAGTCATTTCTAGCTTGGCTGTCATCAATACTTTTAGGCCATTTGTTGGCAATTCCCTGTCTAAAATCGGGGTGGTATTCAACTTCAAAAGTAGGATATACTTTTTTAATTTCAGCAAAAATTTCGGCAGGATTAAAGCTCATCGCTCCTATATTATATGCGGTCCTTGTTTTGATGTTTTCTTTAGGAGCCTCCATGAGCTCAATAGTTGCTCGTATCGCGTCCGCCATAAATACCATCGGTAATTTTGTGTCTGGGCTCAAAAAACAATCGTAGGTCTCTTTTTTAACAGCACTGTGGTAAATGTCAACTGCATAATCGGTGGTTCCGCCTCCTGGCATGGATTGATATCCAATAACCCCAGGATACCGAATAGAGCGGATGTCTAGTCCGTAGTTAGTAAAATAATATTGAACCCAGTTTTCGCCTGCGGCTTTGCTAATTCCATAAACCGTGGCAGGATTTAAAAACGCAGATTGAGGCGTGTTTTCTAGTGGTGCCTGATCTCCAAAAACAGCTATAGAGCTAGGAAAAAATACTTTATTTATAGCCGTGAGCCTAGCCACCTCAAAAACATTGAGCATCATTTTCATGTTTAAATCCCAAGTCCGCAATGGCTGCTCTTCTCCTTTAGCAGATAAAATGGCTGCAAGATGGTAAATCTGAGTTACAGAATACTTTTTTATAATTTTGTTTAAAGATGCTATATCAGTTGCGTCAAGAAGCTCAAAAACACCTTCAAAATTGGGGACTAAATAGACATCAGATGCTATGACTTTGGTTGTTCCGTGAATCTTTTGAAGTTCTTTTATTAACACAGAGCCTAGCTGTCCGTTAGCCCCTATAATTAAAATAATGTCCTTGCTCATAACTATATTTTTTCGGAGCTTAAAATTAGTAATAATTAAATTATTTGGGCTTAAAATGACTGTAAATTATTGAATATTTATTATAACGAAATAATATTGACAATTCCTTATTTATGCTGTTTTTTTAAAACGACCCTAATTAGTTATAGGTCACTTTATTTGGAACTCTATTTTAAGCCTTTGAAATTAGGTGAAGATTTGTTACTTTTGAAATGCAATGAATTAAGACTCTAAGTATGAAAAATCTGATGTTTTTAATTTTCACTTTATAACAAAATTTACTATGCGGACTAAACTCCTTTACATATGTCATTCATTGTCCAACGATGGTTTGTGTTTTGACCTAAAATACAACAGAAATAATTACATCAGAATCCGTTTTTTATGAGCAATCAAAACTCACGTATCAAAATAGACATTGCCAAAAACAATAAGAATTTTAAACTCATTGAAAACGGAAGCACTGTATTAAAGGGGATAAAGCCAAAATGGTATTCTTCAGAAATACAATTTCATTATAACAACAAAACCTATGGCATAAAAAAGAAAGGGTTTTGGGGAACCTCGTTTTCTATTTTACAAAGTGGGCGCCCGATAGGAGATATTGTTTCGAGCTTTAAAACCGGAACAAAAATAGTTCTTAAGGACAGTAATTTGACTACAACCCAGTATTCGTTAAAAGCAGAGGCTGTCGGAAAATGGTATTCGTCCAATAAGCAATACCTCCTTAGTGAAAATGGTGAAACACCCATATTAACGATTCATTACTCTGTAAAAAAATGGAAAGAATCTATTGAGGCAGAGTTTAGTGATAAAAACAATGCTAACTATGTACTTTTAGTCGCTGCTCTTTTTTTGATGAGGCGACAACAAAGCGCTGAAAGTGCTGGAGCCGGTGTTGCTATGAGTGGTTAGTGCCTATTTCTTGTTTTCTAAAAACGAGCTCTAATAACCACTTTTTAGAAAAAATTGGTTATTTTTAGTTTTATGTACCAATTTACCTACATGAAAAAAACGCCTTCCTTGACCCTATTATTTCTTTTAGTTATATTTTTATTTGGATGTAATAGCTCTAGCAATTCCGATGATTTATTACCAAGTTGTGTAGACCTTTCTTTGATTGATCCAGAAGTTATTTGTACCCAAGAATACGCCCCTGTTTGTGGTTGTGACGGCAACACCTATAGCAACGCTTGCATTGCCCTTAATTCAGCGGGTATAATTGCCTATGCTCAAGGTGCCTGCAACTAAAAATAGTTCAAGAATTTATATTTTAATTTACTAAACTATCTCCTAATTTGATCCCTTTTTAAATACCTGAAGTGTTAAGGAATTAAATAGGTGTTTAGATACGCTGATATTTTAGATGTACTATCTAGCTGGTT
>Ga0209712_10005362_pt1 | contig 10040 bp, 9 predicted proteins | sample ArcOceMetagenome_FD_187443 | JGI IMG/M metagenome (GOLD analysis project Ga0209712, IMG submission 187443) | Marine eukaryotic phytoplankton communities from Arctic Ocean - Arctic Ocean - Greenland ARC118M Metagenome (SPAdes) (version 2) | ecosystem: Environmental > Aquatic > Marine > Oceanic... | reverse complement strand
ATCTTTGAGAGAACGCTTAAGATTATCATTGCAGTCGCTTCTGCCAACAATAACAACAGTGAGAAAGTTACCATTGCTGAAGTTGTACATTACAAGGAGGAGATAATGGCAACATCTACTACCAAATCTAACTCCGGAAGGGATGACGACCATAGTGACAACAATCCACAAGATTTGTCTGATGACGATGGTTCCTCAGTGGCTTCTGCATTTTAATACAATAATTCAGCTGCAATAATTTTTGTTATCATATTGGTCAATATGAATCTTTAGACGTTAAACAGACGTTAATATGACGTTTACACCTGATAACCTGCGACGTAATTCAATAAATATTGTTTTAACAACATTGCAACGGCATTTCTTTACAGTTCAATCGTGATTCAACGGACCAAATACAGCTATCCTACTAGTGAATTCGATGGAAAAAGTCCGATGCACCTTGTACATAAAAATATTAATTCATGATGATTTCCGCTATAGGCTAGCTCTACTATTAAAGGACGAACCAAAGCGCACGCTGGGTCGTGTAGCAAGCAACCACCAACGGAGACCCAAATGCTCGCATGCGCAATAACAGAAGAGTTAACTATTCAGAGACGAGTAATCCGTCTGTACCGTATGTGGCCATACAATGGGCCTGTACCGACGATCGTCACCTTCAAATAACAAATAAGAACATGGCACACGACAACGGGACAACAAGCTCACTTTCATACCGGGGTACACTGTAGTACACAGCTCTCAATACGAGCAAGCAAGAAGCAACAACCGAAGGTACAAACGGCCTGGATCGAACAGAGTCATTCCAACATTTTTGCAATGCCGGAATCTAAAGAAATCGATACCATCACTAAGCTTGCCACAACCCTGGGAACTGGGCTACGAGAGAACGAAATTGAGCCAGTCATTACTCTACTTGATAATGGAGTGCATCCAGATGCACTAGCGGCGTTGATATTGGAGCTCCGAAGAGCCGCAGGATATCAGCAGGGGACCGTGTAGTATAGTCATCACCAGTGACAGTTAGGCGGGTACGCCCAAGGCTATTGGATTACCATCTGCTTTCAAAATGAACTACTGTACGTGGTACGTGTAAACCAGTTCAAGAAGTTCTGACACTTTTGAAAATCAGATTGAAATTGAAGTAGAATGAAATACATACTCGAGTATATCAAACAAATGAAAAGGTGAACATTTCTTTAAGAGCCTTTATTGGATGAAGATACCGCGGATAAGAGATTGCTGAATAATGCTTCCCGTATTCAATGTTGACGCGTCGTCATTTTGATATTTAAGGCAATGATTATGATAGCTAATACTGTAACTGATATCTAATCGCTTAACGTACTGGTTCCTACAACTTATAGCGGTCCATTATAGCATGTCCTCCTCCTTCATAGGTTTGTTACATAGGTAAACATGCTTCTCGTCATGTCCAAATCCTAGCTTCCTGAAGAACTTGATAGCGGCTTCGTTGTTTACCTGCGTATCTATCATCAACATTCTCACCTTCTCAATCGCAAATAATTCAACCATTGTATGATATAATTGTGAAGCGAGACCGAGTCCCTGATAATCTGGATCGCAACCTGTCCAAATTAAATATCCATACTTCCAAGATGATTTAGGCTTCTCTATTGTTGTACCAAACGCAAATCCAACAACTTTCTCAACTTCCTTTCCAATCTTGGCTGTAGCGACAATGCAAAACTCAGGATCGTTGATGTAATTGTGCATCACAACGTCCTCGTCCCAGAAATTCCAAATGTTTGAGTGGTTGGAAGTGAAAATAATATTCCCCAAATCGTAAACACTGCTCAAGTCCTTAATCTCCATATTCCTAACTGTGATATGCTTCTCCTTGGCGGTGTAAAAAAAGTGGAATTCGCCATCGTCACTGACTTTATTCCTCTTTCCCTCAAACGGTTTCAATCGACGTGTTAAGTAAACATGGTCAGTTTTATCTGCTAGACCCGTGTTTTGGAACATATTGATAGCCGGTAAGTTCGACGCAGGCGTGTCAGCTAAAAGCATTGAGACTTTTTGATCTTTAGCTACTGCAACAAACCTACTGATTAATTCGGTAGCTATATGATGACGTCGGTATTGTGGGACGACGCACACCCATTGAATGTAACCTCTAGTACCAACACTATATTTCGTCAATGTCATACCCAGAAGAAAGGCAATTATTTCCCCAGTAGATTCAATTTCAGTGACGTAACAGAATTCACGGGATGATGCGAAATTTTCAACGACGCTGAAATCATCCCAGAGACGGTACATGTTTGGAAACTCTTTGGAGGTAAAGATTGCTAGGCCAAGGTTGAAGACGGAGTCAATATCTGACATTTCCATTTGACGAATGCAATAAGGTGCCAATGGCGATGTTTCCTTAACCACTGAAGTTTTCGATTTTTTCAAGACTGGAATTTGTTGGTCAACGGAATGGTCGTCGGTATTATTCACATTTTTATCATCTCTGGTTGGCAACGTACTGCGAGGATGAGATTTTGTCTTGTTTGATTTCTTTCTCAAGGACAGTGACGATACTGGTGATTCTGAAAATTCATCAACATGTGGCGATTTGGATCTTGTTGCTGGCACGGCGGCAACGGCTTGCTTTGCCTTCGGCATTTGCCGATTGATGCCCTATGTGCATTAGTTTACGCATGGCTGATTTTCTTCATAAGAACAACTGCTCTGCACATGCATCCATCCTGCATCCTCCTGACTCACTCCTGAAGCATCATCCTGCATCGATCCTGCCTGCAACTGCATCGATCCTGCCTGCTGCGACCTGCGCCTTGCAAGCTCGCAAGCTTGCAGCTTGCGAGCTTGCTTGCCTGCGCTGCGCTGTGCTGGCTGCATCATGAATCCTTGTCTTCGCGCAAAATATATAGGCATCAATCATCAATCTGACACCAAACCAATTATGTAGGACCGGATCTATTTCTAAAAAGAAAAAGATTTGGGAGAAAAATCGAGAATGCGATGGATTGTTTTGCTGTCACTATGTCCTTCCAGTTGCTTCCAGAATCCAGAACTCTCAGGTTTCATCGACAGTCCTACCTAAACACTGCAACCAGGTCAATCAGCATGAATCTATCAGTCCTGACAGCGCTCATTAGTTTGAAGTCACTTTTGGCGTTTACAATTTCTAAGTGCTCCTTCAAGCAAAATCAGTGTCACCAGTGCTTGACACCTGCATTGCCGCGTTTCGCATACAGCTACAGTTCAACCAATACCTGGAGGTCCAAAACTTCTACCGCTCTGAGAGGAATTGATTTTGATGCTCTCGAAAATGATGAAGAATGCGATTTTTTCGTTAGCAATGAAGCGATCCCAAAAGCACCAGCGGCATCTAGTGAAGGTGTAACGGCTACTCTGGAAGAAAGGTTGAATGTTGCCATCAACGCCATCAACCCCAACTGCGTCGAACTTCCCACTGGCAATGCAGAAATCACGCCTGAAGATGTAGTCAGTACCTGTATGAATTATCTCCAAACAAATGATGAGCCTCGACCTAATTCTGGGCTTGAAGTATGTTTTAACTTCTCTAGTGACTCATGCCAGGCAGCAAATGGTGGTAGTCTAGAATCTTTCTTGCAGTATGCCAAAAATCCAGTTTTCCAGTCCATGGTAGATTGCCATGATTGGGAGGTATTGTCTGTAGGCCCAGAAATTGCAGGAACAAATACTCGAGGTGCGATGAAGACTGTTTTGATCAAGGTTGTGCAAAAGAAGGTGGATGGTGCAAGAGAGTTGAAGGATCGGAAGTTTTTATGGACATTGATGAAGGAGAGAAGGCCTCCAAGGCAAGGATTTTGGTTGGTTCATGAATGTATTTCAGTGGAAAATGCGTTTGCAATGACTCTGTAATAGGTTGTGATATTACGGGGTAAGAAATGCGCTGCTCTACGCTGGTGGCTAGACTGAGAATCCAACATGAAAAAAGAAAGCGGATACATACATAATTGACAGAAAGTACTGTTCGCAGATTGAATCGAGTGTTACCACGAGGAGTGGATGCATGGTTTACCATCCAACGACCTCGTTAACAAACTTTGACAAAGAGATTATCTTCGTCCTAAGTCGATCAAACAACAAAACACAAACATACACCGACCACATTCGCCAAAATTTATGTATCATGTTCTAAACATACACTGAGTTTATAAATAACCATTCATTTAATGGACTTTGAAAGCCAATCAAGGCCCTCGTAAAGCCCCGCACGAGTAGTAGCGCAAGCTGGTTGGATGTACCAGTTTCTGTTGAATCCCAGTGCGTTCAATCCCAGCTTATCTGCAACCTCAGATGCGCTAAAGGCATTTGGCAAGTCCTGTTTATTCGCATACACAAGAAGAGTTGCGTCCCTCAATTCATCATTGTTGAGTAACATGTGTAACTCTTCTCTCGCCAGCTCCATCCTGTCAGTATCACTTGAATCAACGACATAGATAATGCCATTACACCCAGCATAGTAGTGCCTCCAAAGCTTCCGAATCTTATCTTGGCCTCCAATGTCCCAGATCGTCATTGACACATTCTTGTATTCAATGCATTCGACATTGAAACCGATAGTAGGGATGGTTGTCAAAACTATTTCGGTAAAAGTCAGTGCACAATTTATTTAGGGAAATCTATACAAACTGTAGTCTTGGAATTGATCCTATTCAATCGTATCGTATTTTCTCACCTTCGTTGAGCTTGAGATTGAAAAGAATTGTTGTTTTCCCCGCGGCGTCGAGGCCCACCATGATCATCTTTGATTCTTTGGTATTCCAAATGAATGATCTTAGACTATTCAAAGCTTGAAATGAAAAATTCTGCCCCATTGTGTGTTTCCTTCTGCGTATGCTAATCTACTACTTTATGTTCTCTTCATTATTTGTGAGAGAATAGTTGCAGCTCCAGGTAGGCAATTCTCGAGAATGAATAGGATGTTCCTTACTTCATGACGTTTTCGATTATGAAGAACATGGAAGAATCCAATTTGGCACAAAATGTGCGACTTTGGATACGGCACTGCCTTACTACCGCGTTTGGAAAATTATTGCATACGTTTCCGGAAATCGGATTTTTGCTCTTGGGTTGCACCATCGTTGTTGCGCTCTTAATTTCTATTTCTATAGGAATAAGACACTAGCTAGCTAGTAGGTTTGGGTTTGTGGTTGGTCTATTTTGGAAATTCATATTTTACCTATCCTATTTTGGGCGGGAAATGAAGTTCAAAAGGATGTACTGTATTTGGTATTACTGTAATCTTCAGGTTACCCCCGGTATCGTACGGTCTACCGGTATTATCTGGTACAGTAGGTTGTAGGTTAGGATCTATCATACCGGTGTACCGACCCCAGTCCCCAGGTATGTAATACCGGTAATATGATAGGCAGGAGGCAGGAATGTAATGCTCGTAGATAGGAGGGAACATACAAAATTACTGTTGTTATCAACTCCTTCCTGAAAAATCATGAGAGTTCTCGTAACCGGATCATCGGGCTATCTTGGACAGCACTTTTTGAATGAATTGCTGCAGAGGCCTGAATCGAATGACATATTCGCAGCCTACCGATCAATGGATGGATTTGAAGACGCAGTCCGATCGCACCCTAATGTATCTGACAAAAAATCCAATATTCATTATATAAAATTGGATTTGACAAGCGAAAAAGACGTTGATGAATATTTCAACCATGCAGATTCCTTTGATATATGTTTTCATCTTGCAGCGATTTCTTCTCCAAAAGTATGCCAACAAGATCCAAGTGTAGCAAAAGCTGCCAACGTTCCAGTTTACTTCTTCGATAAGTTAAAGAATACCCCCATCATTGCTCTTTCAACTGATCAAGTCTATTGCGGAACCAAGGCGCCATACACTGAAGATAACGCTGTTGGACCAATCAATACATACGCTCAGACTAAGGTTGACATGGAAAAGTTTCTTCTTTCAATCGAATCTACTAGTCCCGGTTCCAAACCAAGAGTATGCCTGAGGTCGTCAATTATTTTGGGTGCCGAGAGTCCTTTTGGAAAATCGCATTCGACGTTTCTCCACTTTTGTAAGTCGAGGGAAGGCGTTGAGACAACATTCTATACGGATGAATGCAGGTCTGTCATTAGTGTCTTGGACGTTTGCCGCACTCTTTCGCATTTTCTAAATGCTGTGCAAAAGGGCGACGAAGTAGAATCTAATGTCTATAACATGGGAGGTCCTGCAAGAGTTAGTCGCTTGGAAATGGCATTGGAGGTAGCTAACCATTGTGGTTTTGATTCTTCAGTTTTTGTTTCGGCAGAAAAGTCAAGTCAAGCTCCCGAAGAAAATGATGTTCCTTCGCCCCTTGATATTACCATGTCTAGCACCAAATTAGAAGAGTTAGTCGGGCTCAAGTTCAGAGGGTTAATGGAAGCAGTGAAGAAAACCTTCTCGTAAATACCATGGTATTGTTGGCAAAATCTTTAATGTTGATGCTTTATAAGATAGTAGTATTGCCACAGTACATTCTGTTCTTTTGACTCAACAATTAATGTCGTATTCTCCAAAAAGCAGTTCTCACACTTGTAAATGATAATCCTCCAACTGAAACTGCGTATATCCCATTTTATCTAGATCAAAAGTCTCTGAACAACTCCTGCTGGTGAGAACTTAAGTGAGACTTACCACCAGATTGTTCGTTTTCAACGTGCCTGTAAGAGTCGAAGTGAGAAGTATCGAGTGGGTCCCTAATCCTTGGAACCCATGGAGCAGGAATCTTCTTGTTGAGCAGTTTCTCAGTGTCAATAACTGCAAACCAAGGATGGTCACGAATATCCATGTCTCCCCGAGCAAGACATCCAAAGCGATTAGCTTGTCTACGAACAATCAGGCGGGTAATGAGATCCTGAGCCAAGTCATTAACAACTCCCTCGGGGAAGCCGTATTTCACTTGCACAATCCTTTTGAAGAGGGAAACCTGATCAGATCCGTATGTATAAAATGGTGAGCGCCCGACAAGCATTTCATAGACCAGCACGCCAAATGCCCAGTAGTCAACTCCCTTGTCGTGACCCTTGGAAAGAATAATTTCGGGTGCCAAGTATTCGGGCGTCCCGCAAAGAGTGTAAGTTTTGTCCATAACAACCTTGGCAAATCCCAAATCTACTAGAACTCCATATCCCTTGTCATCTATAAGAATATTCTCGGGTTTCAAATCACGGTAGCAGATATTACGGTGGTGGAGGTGACTTAGTGACTGCAAGATACAAGCTGCGTAGAAACGGGCATTAGGATTTGGGATACCGTCCCTGACCTCGGTATGGATCACAGAGAACAGTTCTCCACCTTGTACAAGCTCAATAAGCATGTACAAATGCTTTGGATCCTGGAACGTATTTACAAGGTTTACAACAAAAGGATGATCAATCGAAGACATGATATTTTTCTCACGGATGACTCCCTCTACCTGGTGGTGCCCAATAATCTCCCTCTTTGAAAGCATTTTCAAAGCATAAGGAGTTGATCTCGTTTTATGGCTTACAAGCCACACTTTTCCAAAAGTTCCAACTCCTAGAATGCGCACCTTCACTAAATCTTGCAATTTAAGTGATCTGTCTAGTTTCACTGCAACTGGAGGAAGTGGTTTTCCAAGACGTCTCACGGATCCAATTACACTTTCAATAGATGCCTGGGTCAAAATACCGCACACAGTATCAGCCTCGACCGTGATCGTTTGATGGCTGATTGTATTTTCCTCTTCTTGGATAGCGGTCTCTCCAAAGTAATCACCAGGCCCAAGATCATTAATCATTCCATTGTCAAAAGTGATGACAACCTTTCCAGAACGAATAATGTAAAGGTTTTTCTTGGCAGGCTGTCCTTCCTCTGCAAGAACTGTACCTTTTGCAAGCTGGACCTCGGAAACATAGTCAGTAAGTCTGGTCATCTCGTAAGGCTGGAAGTGCGAGTTTGCAAAGATGGGAACACCCATCAATACACGCTTCTTCATGGCATGGTCGATTAGGTCTTGCAATGGTCCAAGAGTTTTCTCGAATGTTTCACGACTGAGACACAGAGTAGAACAGTCAGTTTCAGCAGTGCAGTTTGCAATACGTGGCTCGCCGGTTAGGAGGGCGCGTTCTCCGAACCAATCTCCCGGTTTGAGGAACTGATCCACATACTGCGAAGCCCCAAATCCGATATCGTGCACCTTCACAATACCTTCACGGAGGATATAGAATACTTCTCCCACGTCTCCCTTATTGATGATACGTTCGCCCTTGGGAAAGGTAACGTTGGTCAAGACATCAGTGATCTTTGAAAGAATTTGATCCTCTAGCTCTGAGAGGAAAGGAACCTTCCGAAGCACGTCGTGAATGTCTTTTTGCTGATTCACGTTGTTATTGGCAAGCATGTACCTGAAGGTCTTTTGGTCTACCTTCCATACGGTACAATTGGTATTGGCAATACAGGTAGCAGCACGAGGGCAGTTATAGAGGAGCGCAAGTTCACCGAAGGACCCCCCGCGTGAGCAGGCCCCAACATATTTTCCATCAACGGAGAAACTAACCTGACCGTCTTCGACGACGTAGAAATAATCTCCAACCTCTCCCTGTTGAATAATGATGGTAGAAGAGGGAACGGTTTCCATTACCATGGCATCGATGAGGTTGCGTCGCTCGCCCTCGGAGAGGGAAGCAAAGATAAAATTGTCCGCGAGGGAGTTGTCAATGAAATTGATTGCGGCTTCGCTCTTGGGATATACGGGGATGATGAATTCCGAGGTGATATCGACAGGCGGCGCGAATACGTTTCTTCCACGCTGGGCACGACTGTGGATGTTAATCATAGCCTCGCGATCCTGGGCCTTGGGATTGTGTACGGATTCTGGCTCGTCGGTTTCCATTGGTTCGCCTTCTTCAGGGTCTTGCCTTTTCTTGCCCTCTTTTCGGTCTTTTTGCCTCTTGCGAAAGTTCTTGAACATAGTTGTCTCCGTGCGTTTGGACTTTATTGCGGCTGTAGCTTGAACCAAGTGGTGTCAGTCTTAAGGCTGAGATTACGGTCCAGATACTACAGTTCGGCTTTTTTACTAGTTTTGATTAAGAGTGAGTGTTGCTGCGTGCTGCTAAAGATTCTTCCTCGCTCTTCTAGTGTAAGAGAACCGCACGTACAGTAGTACATACAAAACTGACAGCTCGCTCCTTAGCGTAGAAACCCCGAAGACGTTAATTAAATAAATAAACAAAATGTCAACACCACTAAGTACCGGTAGAATATATTGTCACTATGGCCTGTTCCTCCTTTGCTCACCTGCTCACTCTTGAACAACACCTCTGCCTTGTAGAACCAGACAAAGTCAAGTGCTGCTCGATGCGTTCGCACCTGCTGCTCCATTTCCTCCATCTCATCTTTTGTGCTTTCATTGCACAAGGATTTTCTCTTCATGTGAAATGTCAGAAATTGATCCATTCCTGCGTTCTCTTCTACAGAAAGAATGAAGTACCATTTAGTAGTACAAACAATCCCTCGCTGATCAGTTTTCGGAGAAATTTTGTTAGATAACACATAACACAAGATTACTGGCCTTTCGAGCGAACACATTTCATGATGAGGTACATACCGCCGCGGTAAAGGTAGCCCCCCCCCGGTGGTACCGGTACGTAGGTATGATACCTCGGTACGGCTAGCGAAAGGTACTGTACCTGGGGTACCTGGATACTTTGTATCGGCAAGTTATGACTTGGTATCGGTTACCTTTTTGAAAGCTCTTCTTTTGACGCGCACCTATCCCCTGCTGGTTGGGACTATATTTGAATATGTTTTCGTGGTTGTGAGTGCATAACCGGCTTGCCGGTATGGTAGTTGGTACATACCGTCCCACTACCGCGGTAGATAGTCTTTTTTCAACCTGTTCCTTCTTGCTTCGTCTAGCTAGCGTAGCAGTTGCTAATAGAGCTAAATACCTATGAATTTACAAAAACTAAATTAGCTGCCAACATTTTCACATTATGATTCTAATTCACTTCAGTCATTGCGTACTTGTTGAATCTCCTAATCG
>Ga0209712_10005360_pt1 | contig 10041 bp, 6 predicted proteins | sample ArcOceMetagenome_FD_187443 | JGI IMG/M metagenome (GOLD analysis project Ga0209712, IMG submission 187443) | Marine eukaryotic phytoplankton communities from Arctic Ocean - Arctic Ocean - Greenland ARC118M Metagenome (SPAdes) (version 2) | ecosystem: Environmental > Aquatic > Marine > Oceanic... | reverse complement strand
GGACATGTGTCTGTTTACTAATTGTGCTACTTTTTGTTGTTAATACCTCCCCAGATTTGGGTTTTTTTTATGATTATCAAAGAACACCAAAAATTTTTAGACATGATGAAAAATATAAATTGTTTTTTTTTGTTTATATATCTGTTATATTATATGGTCAGGGCTACCAGTGCCGATCGGTATTGTGTACTAGTGTACTAATTTACTAGTTTACTAAATAAAACGTCAGAAAAACTCCTAGAGGCCACAAGGCAACTCTTTACAAACGACGTCTGATTATCGATATCAACACTGAGAATTGAGTCATAATCGTGGTCACTAAAAAGTTAAAAGTTTAATGACCACGGAATATTTCCGTGGTCAAAAGAGGTCGATTTGGACGTATTTTCGGCTTTTGATCACTTTTACAGCAATGATCTGAGCTAGAATCCTAGATTTCCGTTATAATTCAAATATTAAAAAATACAAGAAAGTACTAACTACCTCAATGACAAAGACCAGTCTTACGCTCTAGATTGCTGATTTGAAGAAGGAAGAGACACGCAGAGGTCAAAAGAAGGTGACCATGGCCCGGTTAAGAGCTGAAGTCAAGAAAGATCACGCTCTATACGAAGAAATGAAGAAAAAGGATAGACATTAACAAATTTTTGTAAATTTTTATGTAAACGTTTGTTAACTTTGTAAACTCAACTAAAGGAGTAAGATTCATAAGCGAAGGTCGACGTTATTCATCAAGTGACGATACAAATTGGGCACGTAAAGAACACTTTCCTTTAGAAAAGCCAACATATCCTACAAATTTTTCACATGAACCGAGAAGGCATGATAAAATATGAGATGATTTGTCAGGTTAGCACATTATTCTGACATTTGACCAACAATTATGTCTGCACCTGCTTGGGCCATTGGTTGACCAAAATTTTCCACAAGCGCAAGGGAGTCATAGTTGATTAAATGAGGTACGTAGTGTTAATGCTGCTGTGGTTACTGTTGTTGCGGCCACTGCGGTTGCTGATAACCCATATGGTTCTGGTTCTGGTTCTAGAATAGCTACTGCTGTGGTTACTGGTTCCAGAATGGCTACTGCTGCGGTTGCTGATAACCCATCTGGTTCTGGTTCTGGTTCTGGTTCTGGTTCTAGAGTGGCTACTGCTGTGGTTACTGATAACCAAACTGGTTTTGGTGCTGGTTATAGAATTGCTACTGCTGTGCTTACTGATAACCAACCTGGTTTTGGTGCTGGTTATAGAATTGCTGCTGCTGCTGTGGATGCTGAAATTGTTACTGAGGTTGTGGATGCGGATATAAAGCCTGTTGATAAGCTGATGGATTTGGATTCTGATATGAAGCCTGATATTCGCTTCGTCTACAATAACCACCGTGTTCGACATTATACTCAGTAAGGATGGTTCTTTTTTCTCCGGAAGAAGGTGTATAACGCCCTTAAGTTGCCATAATATCAATTTAAGCGTGTGGCTATGGTCCTTGTATATTATACTAAAGACCACCGACTTGTGGAAATTGATTTTATTGCGCAATTACTGGAAGAGACAGAATGGTTCTCAGAGTGGTTTATTGTTGAACGTTTAAACTCTAAAACCATTCACCATTTAGAGTTATGCGGCTATTCTATAGATCCTGAATTACCTAGCCTATAAGAGCCTGATTTCTAAGTCCAATTATCGCTTGGTATAATACGCGAGTAGGTGTCTGCAGATTGGAATCATTGAACTAATGATGTATTCTTTAGATCGTCTCTTGAAACTAACCTCGTCTAAACATAAGCGGCCATTAACCTTGATTCAAAGCTTAAGGTGCACCCTACCTATCAAAGCTTCGAAAGTTTTAAAATAGCTATAGTATATTGGCTTCTGAATTGTCACCTCTCGCTCTGTGCTGATGTAGTCCAGTTTCACCATAACCCGAGACCACCCACAATTGAAATTACCTAAATTTTATTTCTTCTTTCAGGAATGTAACAAGATAATGCCTTTAATTAACAGTGGCTACAGCTATCGGTACGGCATTCAAGTGATTCTGCTGTTATGCTTATCCAGCATGTGCAAAATTTAACACTGGTTAAGGTCGGTGGGTTGAACTATTCGCAAAACATTGTACTGATTATTTGCCGAAATTTTATTTCTCATGTAGAGAAGACAAGCTAAACTCGCTTGATTTCTTTGATATAGGAGAGAGTATCACATTCTGCACTGAAGCAGAAATTTGCTGTTTCAAATTCAAACCCTTGGAAGGCTTATCCACAGACTGAACATTTCTAATCCTATCTGGATTATATGCATAACAATTATCCCTTAAAAAAGCAGATTTGTTTTTTTGAATTTGACTACCAGATTTTTAGAAGCTAATTTCAGCATCAATATGTTTTGAAGCTGAGTTTGAAGGGATTTTATCATTCGGAAAATTAGGAAAATACCCAGAAAGATTACCTGAACCTCCTACTTTGATTTATGGTTTAGATGATTCAGTGTAAATTTTATTTTAGGGTACGGTATCGGTATGATTTTTTGGCATAAAATCTGGTATCTTATCCGGTCCCAGCTTAAAAGCGGCTTTTTGTTTGAATTATACCTGGTTACGATTTATGGCTCTAGAACTTCTTTCGGTACGGACGACTTTGACTAATTTCTTGGGTGAGTTACTGGCTTGTTGTTTTGATAGTTGACTGTTTTTACTGATTGGGGATTTTTTTATTATGGAAGGACTTTCTAACTAATTTTTAGTCTTGTTGTTTTTTTTAGGTGGCATTATTAATATTATATTTTATGAGAGTAGATAAAGGCTTAAGTACTAAAAAGTAGTAGAATTAAGATAAATACGTCTCGAAACAATATCAAAATCTAAACAATCAGAATCAACAACTTATGAAATAATAGTAAGAATATGGTTATAAAACATGGGAAAAAGATACACAAGACGCGCAAAAGATCATAAAGTAACTCAGCTAATAATAAAAGCCAGGAAAATTACTAGATCTTGGAGGTGGACACGGTAGACTTCGCAAAGCATTTTTAAAACTCGGATATAGTTATTATTTGGCTGACTCAGATAAATCTTTGAAGCATAATATATATCCAAAGAAAATTGAATTTATACTCAAGGATACCAAGACGAACGATAAATTCCTCAAAAAATATGCCAACTGCTTTGACATCATATGGATTCAGTATTTATTCATGTTTGTTTCAGATAGCTAAGTTTCTTCTATTTTAGAAAAGCTACTGATAATTCTTTCAGAAAACGGTATGGTAGTGGTCATAGATAATTTGAAGAATGTAAATATAGCAAAAAAAACAGAAGGGTATTATGATAGAACACAAAGATAATGGGTGGATGTACTAGAACCTTCATTTTACAGAAAACTTGACGAAGACAAACATAATAGAGTTACAAGATAGTAACGTAAACAAGAAGCTCCATATTCAGTCAAGTTAATATCAAAAACTGATCACGATGCCAGTAATTTTATGCAGAAAATAAACTTTGTTTGTTAAAAACAGTGAATATAAATGATATTGAATTGAGTTATGTGCATTGAAATTTCTTATGAAAATATTAACATCACCTATTAGTTCTTATTACATCATTGTTTTCATCATCACCGATGTTTACTCTCAAGCGTCGTTCTTAAACATTTACATGTTGCTTTGACAACCACAAAAAAAACATCATGAGCAGCAATGTAACAAAAACCAAAACATTCCCCGATGGTACAACCCTTGTTGTGTCATCAGGATTGCAGAAAAGTCCGATTATAACTTTCGCCACTGCTTCGGAAAACGAACAAGATACCACGAACGCTATTACGGATACGGAAAAGACTAATTTACAGTTGTGTTAGTTCATTGAGGATATTTATTTATAATTAATCGTGACAGACGATAAAGATTAGTAAATTAATCATATTTCATTGTAGATATTGATAACTATTTGTCTTCCACTGCATTGAACAAGTTGTTTCTTCACTATCATATAGTTCTTCAGTATCATATAGTTAATCGCATTATAAGATCGGAGGTCCATAACGATTATACAACTTTGTTAGAGCGCGCCAAGCGTCAGCTAACTGATAAACATGATTGAATTCTGCAGCATCAATGACTTGCATTGCCACCTACGTATAATCATGCTATGCCAAACTATCGGTATAATGATAAAGTTCCTTTTAAGCTCCATCTTACCGTTCTTAGATATTTTAAGGCATAATATCGGTAATGGTTTCAAGAAATTTTTGCAGCAATAAGTTATTAGGAAACATTAAATAAAAGTATTAAATAATTTCAAGGCGCGGGCCTCCTGCGATTTGCTTCTTGTCCATGATGGCTATCAAAAAGAGCAACCATAACCCCCAAAAAGCAATCAATAGGATTCCTTGCCATAGGTCCGGTATAATAATCGTTAGGAGCTACTCCCCAATAGGGAGAACGTAGCCATTGCTCAATAACCATATTGTTATTGTATCCAGGAGGAAGACATGCGTCGTTTTACAGAGCCCATCTGATTCTTTGAATAAGGTCATCTCTTTTTTCAAAATCTGATGCCAATGCAAAAAAATAGTTGTTGGGTGATACGAGGACGGCCATTTGTTCCTTTTGAATAGTACTAGTCACTTTTACTGCATCCAAAAGATCTGTAAGTGCTTTGGTTTGCCTTTCTTATGCTTAAATCAAAGCATGATAGTTTGAACCAGGTGCAGACTATAGCAGACTCTCGCTGGCAGCCTATAATCCTTTAAAAACCGGAACTCCAACAACCATACCACCCAATAAAAGTACAACTAGCATCGTAACGTTTTGCAAAGTCATCCAATGCTAATTTGGATCATCTTCTTTACCCTTTTGCTTTGTCATCAGCCGCTCCATATAGTGGCCTGATGCTCTGAGAGTACTTGATGTATCAGCATCTTCGATTCCCTATTCTGTTTTCCTTTTGCTAGTCATTCTTAAAAATAATTATAAATGGTAAAGACGTATCCAGGTTAAAAATAATAGAGCGCTAAGTCTAAGAATTTACAAAAAGTAAAGTGTGACAACCGACGAGACTATATGTAAAACTATATGCGAGGGTACAGACTCTAAGATAAAAAACGTCAAGATAACAAACATGTTGATCATACAGATATTTAAGCGAATTTTAAAGCGAATGAAGAAGACGTTGATTTCATATCTGATAACTAAATAAATCCGGTCGATTTGAGGCAATCTGCTAGAGATTATGTAGCTTTGATAGAAGCATAAACGGATGCTTTAATACTAATAAAACAAAGCTAAGCCCGCACCGAACAAAAGTATAATGACGCAATGATTATTATAGAATAAGATAAATCTGACTTTATACCAATCAGACGAGTATCCACACTATTTTAACCTCTCACAGATGTTGTTAAGAATTTATTTAGTTGTCGAGGCAAAGATAAAAAAATAGAAGTGAAAAGAACTCAATTACAATAAATTTTTGATTAGGACGAGCCAAACTCATTTTTAGGTTTCAATCAAAGCAGGGATACGCTAATTAAATCCAAACAGACCAGCAGCCTGTACTCTGAGAATTTGCAAAGCTCTGAACTCGAACCTTCCTTCGTTTTCTAGTAACCAGGTGACAGAAACGTTCCAAGCGAGACAGACACAATAAGCAACTAGAGTGCATGTGACAAGGACTAAGAATGTATCGAACGCAACGGAAAGGCATTTCCTCAGTTATCTGACACACAATGAAATTGCAGTGACAAAATAAGCTATTGATATGAGCGCGTCCATTGACTGTATTATCTCATCTATACTAATTTAATAACATCTTATACTTACAAGTTGGTTCAAACACAGATATCACTACCACCTCAGAGCATAAAATTGCAGAAAAGTAAACGCAAATTTCAAACAGCGGAATCGCAAAAATGCTAGTTAAAATGGTTTTTATTATGTCGGTCATATGAGCTTTAATAATTAATTAATCATGACTTCATTAGTAAGGCATTACCAAATTTCTCTTCCTACTGTCGAGCCATTTTATAATATTTACCAAGCCTACTTGACCTGTGTATATATTTCGAAAGAAGAAGAATATCCTAGTTTGATTTGGAGTCTTCTAGAGCCATGCGCATTCAGCTCAGCTTGTAAATATCCAACATAGCAATAAATTTAACAAAAAGTTTATTGGAATTTAGCATATTCTGTAGAACAGACATCTTATGAGTTTGAGTCAAATTCTAGTTTCAGCTATTGGTTGTGGTTTCAATTGGAGTTTTTTAGGATCAACAACTACGATTGTCATTCAGATTACATGTAAGATTTTTCTGTATAATTTTGTGTGTATATGAATAACTATGATGATGTGGCATTCTAGCAGAGTGTTGTTAACTTTAGAGAATCTAGTCTTGAATTTCAAAGGCATCTTTCAAAGATACGAGGATTACCATTATTTAATATATGCAGCAATTATTTGATTTGATCATTCATAAACGATTTATATTATACTCGATCTTCTTTATTGTCGGCCAAGTTTCTTACCTCATTCTATATCTCAGCAATTAGCTGTTATGTGAAGTAATTGTTTATGAATGTTTGGTTAATTAAGAGTTTCAAATGATCATCATATGCGTTAGCAAATTCCTAGTGATCACGATTTTCTCCTATATAACGGGTTAAAATGGGGTAACTTCCACTTCCTCATGTCTAAAAATTTGTGGGGTTTTTTGAAAATCTTAAGAAAAACCCAAATATCGACCCAGATTAGCAACAAAAAGTAGCTCAATTAGTAACAAATGTATGTCCAAATACTAAAATAAAATATGATGAGATTTAAATAGATAAGTTGGGTAAATAGATAAGTTGGAATTTATAACAAATTCAGGGGTTGTAATGTTTTACTTTCGAAGTATTATAATCTAATGTTTACTTATTGTTTGTCTATGGTCTCATACCATCTTAAGTTATTCTTTGTTTTTTTATTGTACCCAGTTATCAAAATTTGCTGCTGTGTTTCTCTTGTTTATCATGTCTTTCTTGTTTCTCTTGTGTTTCTTGTTTTTCTTGAGTCTCTTGTTGCTCGTGTTTCTCATGTCTTTCGTGTGTTTCTTGAGTCTCTTTTTTATTTTAATCAGGTTAAACAGCGCCTTTTTTACTCTGATATTTCTAAATTTACTCTGAAGATTTCTATTCTGTTAGTTTTTCTAGTTCTTAGCCTTGTCTTGTTTCTCTGTCATCAGTGGGTCCTTATTGTTTAAAATGATTTTTTTTATGAGTTGATGTTGTTTTTTAAGCTTTTTTGTAAAATAAAATACAAGCAGTGTTTGAAGTTTGTTCAGGCGCTGTGAGTTTCTTTATTTAAAAATCATCGCATTCAAACCACTAGGAAGTGTTTATATCAAAACAATTGCTATAGTAATGACCTCCTGAAGAATAAGTGCCTGTATGTTGAACTATTCCATATAGAATATAATCAGATTTGATATTACTGTGGGTATATTTATCCATGCTTAACTGAATGGGAAACTCTATCTCACTTAGATTTTTATTACCTGTTTTGGTAGATCTTTTGATGTGTATAGTGAGAATCTCTGGGTGTTGTTGAATTCTAGTCGTTCTAGTACATCCTTGTTTTTTGTTGCAGTGTTTACACTGCCAATCGGCAATTTTTTCATCCATATAAAAGGAATCAAGGCACGCATAAAGAGTTTGTTTTGCATCGTTAGCTATCGCTAGTTAAATATCTAAAAATTGTTCAAATTAATGATTAGCATCTTTACACATATTGCATTATCTGGTAGTGATAGAAGTGCCTCCGAATGCATCGTAAACAATAGAATCGTCTGTTTTCTGAAAGAATTAGAAAAGAGTTTCGTCAAATTCTTCATGTGTTTATCTTTTTTCTGCTTTATTAAGTTCATCATGTATAGTTTCTCTCAGCATTTGCAAAAATTCGTGAGCATCATGTTATTTTCCTCCGCCCAGCTTCTCTTCGTGTTTAGCGAGAAACTAATCTTTAAATTACTTTGGCGAAAAACTGGCACCTTTGTTCATTTAAAGAAGTACTTTCTATAGCTCATGTGTAATAGGAGTTGTTTCATGATCGATTTTGCTGCTTTACATATATTTATTCAAACCTGGTGTAAAAGCCATGCATTATAATATACAATTCATGAAGCATGTATTTCTTAAGTTATTGAGGCCAGTTGGTTATCCATTGGTAAAGTTTGAAAATTTTGACTTATCAGATGACACCTTAACAACTTTGTTGGTGTCTTTATCTTGTTCTTCCTCTTTCTCGTAAGATGATATTTTTCCTTTGTCTTCTTTAATTTCAGTTTCATTTGTTAAGAGATCTTTCAAGTTATTTTTTTCACCTTATGTGATTTAAACTACATTCTTTTCAGTCTTATTTTGTTTTCTAATCTGTTTTTATGTTCGTTTTCGAATCTGTGTTTATCTTCGTTTTCGAATCTGTGTTTTTGTTAGTTTTTGATATTCTCTATTACTCATATCAGATATGTTGGTTGTATCACCATTCGTATAGTTATTCAAATACGAAAACTTGGAACGCTATTACAGCAATATAGGTATTAGCTTTTTTCTTTCGTCAGTAAAAGTTCCTTCAGCAAAAGATACCTTTTTTTTGGAACCTCCTGTTGGTTTATGTTCAGTTTCAAATTATCTGTTGAATTGCATGAGAATTTGCTCTTTTGAAATTTTAGAAGCATGTTTAGATTTGTTTTGTTCAGCCATCATCAGACTTTCTTTCACTGCTTTGTAAGCCATTTTGTTTTCAAGTTTAGTTTATGCATCTAGTTCATCAATCTCTTTCTTTTACGTTGCTGTTATAGTATCTTGGTCAGCTTTTCCACTTGTTATTGCATCAGGCTCGCTAATTTTGCAATTATCTTCCTTTTATTTTCTTGTGTCTTCAGGTTCACCGTTTTTCTTATCTTAGTTTTTTTCTTTCCCGAGTCTTTTGGTAAAATAGCACCAAAAAGGTCCGTTGGCGTTAATGTGATCTTCTTATCCGGTGCTTCTCAGGTTATAAAGCGTTTGGTTACCTGAATCGATTCCAGTATCAGTTTGGATGCCTATAGATTTTTGATGTTTAGCTTTTTCTGGACCCCATGCTTCTATACATTGGAAAAGCAAGTTGTTTTTCTCTCTTAAGAGGTTTTTTTCACCTCTTAGTTCACCTATAAGTTATTTGCATTCATTTCCACAATCTGTTCTTCGCTTGTTATACAATGCTGTATGTTCAGGAGCGTATATTTCGGCCTGCTCAAGTTCGTGTTTAAGTTCTACTACTTATTTTTATAGATTACATAGTTTCATGATGCATGCATCGCCGCAATTGGTTTTCTACTTCTTAATTTCTTTTTTAAGTTCTTCGTAGCCTTCTAGACTTTCTTCTAATCTGGCACACTCCCTTCTTTTGTATCTGAGTTTATCCCATAACTCATTTGCGAAATCTCTTTTTGTTTCTAATTCTTGCTCGAGTCTCTTATTTGTCTTTTCTTCCATAAATATTCGGTTCTCCATATTGCGGGATCGCACAAAACTTTCCTCGTTACGACGACGATGTGCATCGTTCTCTTTATGTTGCTTCCTTTTCTATCTTTAGTATTCAGCAAGAGCTTCTCTTTATTCCGGAGTCCTTTGTGATCTAATCAGCTCCTATCGATCCAGATTTGATTTCTTCTTTCTAAGATAGGATTCAAGTTTTCGCGCGGTCTTTTCTTCCGCTGTCAGTTTTATGAATTTTGGCATTTAAAACTAATAATTTCATGGAATAATAAATGAGTGAATGTTATGAAACATGGAATACTTTCTCTACAGTAAAGCTATAATTTGATCGTGTAACTACTATGTCTATAAATCATTTCCATAATAAAAGTTGATTTAATCACCAACCTTTTAGTATTTGGACATGTGTCTGTTTACTAATTGTGCTACTTTTTGTTGTTAATACCTCCCCAGATTTGGGTTTTTTTTATGATTATCAAAGAACACCAAAAATTTTTAGACATGATGAAAAATATAAATTGTTTTT
>Ga0209712_10005359_pt1 | contig 10041 bp, 9 predicted proteins | sample ArcOceMetagenome_FD_187443 | JGI IMG/M metagenome (GOLD analysis project Ga0209712, IMG submission 187443) | Marine eukaryotic phytoplankton communities from Arctic Ocean - Arctic Ocean - Greenland ARC118M Metagenome (SPAdes) (version 2) | ecosystem: Environmental > Aquatic > Marine > Oceanic... | reverse complement strand
ATCTTCGCGAAATTGGTTCAAATAACAAAGACACCCATCGTAAACAATCGAAAAATTATTTTTTTGGCTGCCCGTTACGATGGATGACTGGTTAATGGTTTAATTTGGATCTGACTCTTTTTATTCTATGACCCTTTTTATTCAAAGCAAACTGACATCACTAGCAGGTAGACGCTTTCATACATTAACGCCTGGCAGGAAACTTGGATGGCATAAGCACTAATTTAACTTTGTTCCTGACCCCGATAGTTCCCCCGTCTTGTAGTGATGGCTTGATAACTCTATTTATTTTTTTCTTTTATTTAACTAGCTTCAACGAACCTGACCCCGCAGGCCCTACTTGATCAGCTGATAACGCGAATAATTGTCCATAATAAACCTATTATACCCAAACATACTGCGACAGCTAATCGCCAACGCTGATGATTATCCCAATTGAATTTGATGCCGGTGTGTCTGCAAATTATTAAGTGTGTTGGAAGCAATAGCGCAGCAACAAACACAAGTTGGCCTACTTCAATGCCCAAGTTAAATACTAATAAGCTCAATAGTGTTCCAACGGCTGGAAGCCCTAATGCACCTATAGCGCTGGCAAAGCCCATTCCATGTAACAAACCAAAAATAAATACCACAGCATAACGCCATTTGACACTCGCTTTAAATACGAAAGATTCGATTGCGATCCAAGCGATCGATAGTGCAATGAGAGGTTCGACAATGTGGCTAGGTAGCCGCACTATGCCAAAAAGGCTAATAATAAGCGTCATGGAATGGGCAAGTGTAAACACCGTGAGGCTGGTGATTAATTGGCGAGAACTTAGAGATGTCACCAAAAGAGCCAGCACAAACAGCAAATGGTCATAACCGAATGGCAGGATGTGTAAAAAACCTTGGCTAAAGTAGAAATAAAGTCCATGTGTAGTGCCGTTAACAAGTACCTCTATTCGGTTCTCTGCTGCGGTATCTAAAGCAAACTTAGGGCTCGACTGCTGCGTGATTAACCATCGAGTCATGCTTTTATCTCGCTCAGTAGACATCAGTGTCAGTGCAATAGGCTCTTCAAAAATAAAATCGGCAGTGAATTTTGCACTAATAATACTGGCAGGCTTGTCCAATTTGAATGAAGCGTGCACGCGCATAAGTGGCCATTGTAGGGGGTCTAAATACTGCGCTCGGCCACCTTGTTTAAAGCGTATCGAGTGAACTTGCCATCGTGCAGAGTTGGCAACTTTAGTGATGCTTGCATCGGTGTTATGCATTGTTAGCGCAACAGCTCCCAGTGCTTGCTGGACGATACCTACGATTTTTGGACTGTTTAATGCGTCGTTTTTTTGACTTGCGGAGTAGTAGGCCAGTCGACTATCAAAATAACGCGAGGGGTCGAAGGCTAAGTGTAACGTTAGGTGCTGAGTATCGTCAGCCCGCAGCTCGACCTCTGTCATATTTAACAAATGTGCTTGCACGGCTAAGGGTGCAAACACCATTATCATGGTAATAGTGGCACGCACTAACGCAAGCAATGTACTACGGGGGAGACAATTCACTGGGGGCTTACTACCAAATCACTGGGTGCGTTTTACCCGTAGTAACATTGACGAACCCACCTGGGTTATCTTTATAAGGCGCGACTAATTGCCACTTCCAAGGAGAGGCGGTTAAAAAAGCAAAACGCATGCGATCAGGTAACCCCGGTTTGTTTATCCACTTCATCTCGTCGGCCGCCGCATGTAATGATTCCATTTCTTTGGCCACTTCGTTAACCGGCCGTTGCGAGACCAAGCCGCCAATTTCAAGCTCGACAGTGGCAACCACTTTACCTTCGCTGACCAAAGCCCATCCACCTTCCAGTTCAGCTACAGTATTAGCGGCCAGTGCCATAGCTTCATCGTTATTGCCCACGACCCAGATATTATGGATATCGTGCATTTGAGAGCTTGCCAATGCAGAGTTAGGGGTGAGAGGGCCAACATTCTTCCAAAACATTTTTGAAGTAGCCGCGGTGCCATGATAACGATCAACCACTGCAACTTTACTTATTGCGTTAGCTGGATCAGCGATTACCACTCCATCCGCGACAGGTAGCTCAGCGGTCATAAAGTCAGGTGCAAAATAGAAAGGTTCCATTAAAGCCACATTAACTGTGGCACGTTTCTCTGGTGCCTGAATAGTGAAGTCGCTTGCAGTTAATTTACGGCCAACGTTCATTGTTTCTTTAGCCCAAGCCGGATAATCTATTTTTGGGATAGGGAGTAAATATTCTCGTCCTTTTGAGGCTACTTTTCCATTTACAATAACTGACTCAATCACAACTTTTTCAACATCAGATAAAAATACCAAGTCTGCATAACGACCCGGGGCAATAGAGCCGACTAAGTGATCAATATTGAAATGGCGAGCGGTATTATAACTGCCTAATGCATATGCGATTGCAGGTTTGACTCCGGCTTCAATAGCGGTACGAATATTAAAATCCATAGAGCCTAATTGCAGAGTGGCATGCACATCACGGTCATCGGTGGTGACCGAAACATTAGACCAGTCTTTCAAACCTTGCTTGAGTAAGTAGGGAAACAAGGTACGAATAGTATTGACCCGCACTTCCAAAAAAACACCTCTTCGTAGTTTCTCTAATCCTTCTTCGGATTGTCTAACCTCATGATCAGAAGATAACCCCGCTCCAGCAAACGCATTGATCTCGTTGAGACCGGTTAAACCACTGCCATGGCCTTCAATGACACCGCGTTTTTCCCATGTGGCTTCCATCATCTCCCAAATACGCTTGTGACCCTTGGTGCCAGGGGTTATGACGGCTGTCCAGTCCATAACCTCACCTAAGGCCACAACTCGAAGATCGCTATCCATAAAATCAATCATTTCTTTGTAACCGTAATACCCGCCACCACTTTCGTATTCTGTGGGGGGAGTGGCCGAACCGATGGCTGGAAATATCTTAAGTGGACTGCCCGCATCCTCAGCCATTAGCCAAAATGCTGCATTATCATTGCCAACTACATTCGACATTTCGTGACTACCCTCAACTGTCCATGTGTTACCAAAAGGTATTACAAGCGCTGCTTCATACTCTGGAGTAAGGTAGGAACTTTCAATATGTTTGTGAGATTCACCAAATCCGGGCACTAGGTACTTATTTGAAGCATCGATTTTCAGTTTAGCTTTACCTGGCCAAAGGCCAGTAGGGCCAACCCAAGCGATACGCTTACCAGTAATTACTATATCTTGGTTTGCCAACCACTCAGAGGTAAACACATTAAGAATAGTGGCGTTGCTGACTATGGTATCGGCTTGAGCCCGCCCAAGAGCTACTTCTATGACCTGCTTACGCGCAATCAACTCGTCTTTTAAGTCACCCGATGCGACAACGTTTTGCGATGTTAACACTAGGCTTAAGGTCGAAATGACTAACACTAGTGGTTTTACAAATACCGCTATTGGATATTTCATAATCTATTTCTACTCGATTAAAAACATTGCATTTTAGGTCTGCAATAATGGTGCCTTTACTGACGAATTACAATAAACCTGCGAAAATCTGCGGGGTCAGGATCGTTGAAAAGTAAACCTGCGGAGTCAAATTATGATGGGTGTCCCTTTAATACATTGATTTAAAAGCGAACTGGCATCACTAACAGGTAGACGCTTACATACATTACCGCCAGGCAGGAAACTTGGATGGCGTAAGAATTAATTTAACTTTATTCATGAGCCCGATAGTTTTTATTAGTTTATGTAAAATAAGATAATAAATAGTGCAGTATATAATTAAAAAATCATGACCAAGTAAAGGTGGCCACAAATTTAAATATTATTTGAGTTAGCAAAAAATATCACTTTCTAGCTATGGATGAGTTTCGAATTGCTAATCTTGCTTTAGTGAAATCATAAAGAAACCCATCCTGCTAAAAAACCAAACAACTTTTTTTGAATTTGGCTAAAATGCCTTGCTTTAATTACTCCACATTCATATTTTTATTCAACCTCGCGGAAATTATTAACCTTGCTAAGTGAAACTAATTTACCACTCTGTAACTTAGCGAAAATGTAATTAGTTTTAATTTCCTGCACTTCGATAATGTGCTTTTTATCCCAAAGTAATTTTTGTCCAACAAAGAATTCTTCTAGTTTATTATTCTTCTTGTTACCCTCAAAAATTGTAAGTAACGCTTCTTTTCTTCTCTCCATTTTTTCTGCACTCAACGCTGGTAAGCCAGAGGCTTTATTATATTTTTGATAAAAAGCTTTATGATTTACTGACTGCTCTTTGATCAAAAATCGGCTTATTTTTTCGTCGGGTAATATTTTTAATTCAGTCCGCAAAATCTCTTCACACGAGTTCTGCCAATAGGCTAAATGATCATGTTCTTTAATGTGATCAATTTTTCTAAACTCATCTACTCGTAGTTTGTTAGCCAATAGCATTGAAGTGATTTGTGGATTAGCTTTAGCGAATACCTGCACATCACTCGAACCGCCTCTTAAGTACTCAACTATAATATGTTTTTCAAATTCTAAAATGCACAACTCTGTTTCTTTCCTCGAATTTGAAAAGCCTTCAACTATGCCGTTTTCAGGTAAACTCAAACCAAAATTTTTTATTATTTGCGCCGTTTTTAAGGGTAGAAAAACCTTAAAACTATGGAACCTACTTTGGTAATTTGACCAAAATGTTACTCTGCTTTGCAATTGACGTATGTCTGTTTCACTAAAATTTAATGCTTCTGCTAATTCAGGTGACGTTAGTTGAAATATAAACTTTTTAAAGTCACCAAACCATGCACTGCCGATAATTTCTCGAAGCGTGGCCTGTGCGCCACTATCTAGATACTGCCACCTCGTTCCTTTTACACTTGGTGTGTAATTAAGCTTTAAAAATTCAAGTAATAGCTCGCTGGTTGAGAGCGTTTCTTTGCTAAAAAAATACAACATTCGTTGAACTGCTTGGTCACATTCTAATTCAGAATAACATTCAATAATTGTTATATAATGAGTGCTGTAATCCTCTATGCCTTTGCTTGCTAATACCTTTTCTAATAATATTTTAGCATCATTTAAAATATACAGTCGGCTAGGCAATCTTAGGTAAGCAAATAAAGATGACGGCGTTTTAGCTAATGACAGTGAATAATCTGCCACTTTCTCTGCATTATTTTCAACCACGGCGATAGTCGCCATCAAAGACTGTCTTGGGTTGACGGATTGCATCTGTCTTAACGGTGTTAAACAATCTTTTAATAACTCACCGGGCATCATTGATGGCTGCCCATTATAATATTGGCAAATTCTCCAAAGGGCTATTCGTCGTAATTTTTCGTTACATCCGAATTCTGCCCAGATTAAGGCATATGTTTGTATAGCTCCTGAGTGAGTCAGATCATAAAAATACTCGTGAGATTGAAATAGATTGATCCACTCTAACAAGGATATTTTTTTGCAGCACCTTTTTTAAGCAGCGCGACTATTTCAGCTGGTTGACGAGGAGGTAATTGGGGAAGCACAATATCGTCAAATACAAATTCGTCTTCAGCATTTTGTAGACGGTTTGCCAAAGAAAGCATCGAATGTGGAACAGGCTTTACTGGTATCCTTAGATTTATTAATGCAGCCATACTTAGTCTACTAAACGCGAAACAGCGTTAAACGAATCGTCTGACTTAAACTGCATCCTAAAAATCACTTTACGATCCGCATCATTAGTTATCAGGGTATCTGCATCCATTGAACCTCTGCCTGCTACCTGAATTTTTGCTAAAAAGTCCTGCTTGTGTTTTGGTAAAACCATGGTGTTTATAAACTGATACACGCTATTGGCTCGACCCAAACTCAATTGCATATTGTAAGCTACCGCCCCATCTGAACTCGTATGCCCTTCAATAATGACTTGTGTTACCTCTTCACTAATTTTAGGCTCAGAAAAAATCACACCGCTATATATTGGGATAAACTGAGCTAAAAATGACTTACCCTGTGGCTTTAACTCTCTTTCATTAAAATCGAATAGCACCGAGTCTAGCAGGGTAATATCACCTGTTTCTGGGTTAATCTCTGCGTTTATTCCATTAGAGTTAAACTGCTCTGTTAGTGCCTGAATGACCACAATCCTTTTATTCTGAGTTTCTTCTTGGATTGTTTTCAGTTGATAAAGGGTGACGACAACTAAGAGTGCAAAAATAAGCAGCAGGCCTGCCATCAAATCACTTATAGATAGCCATTCAGTGCCTTCATTAGACGTTTGTTGTTGACTCAAAACCACCCTATTTTGATTGACATTCATATTAGGTAACCTCTTCATCATTCATCATTTGACGCTGAGATTCAGCTGAAATCAGATACTCGGCAGATTGCAGTAAGCGGTTGTGAATTTGCGCTGATGCTTTATCCATCTCAGAGAAGAACGCCTCATAACTTTGATTGGCTCGATCAAAATATTTATTTAACTCATCGGGAATTTGCGTTAGCAACTCACCAAATAAATCTGATGATCCTTGATAAGATTTTTGCAGTTGGCCCACCTGTAAACCAATGGTTTTGGCACTCTGCTCGACTTGATTGATATGTGCACTTTCATACATGTGGACTGCATCTACCATCTTATTAACTGTGGTAACCGCTTCAAGAATGGAGTTTACATTTTCGTCAAGATCCAGGTTTAACTCTTTGCGTCGGTTGTATTCTTCTATAAATACACTGTTAAACTTATCAACAACCTCAGCTAATCCATCACGCTGCTTGCCTAACGTGTTTTCTAATAGGTTATTTTGCTGAGTAAAGAATGTATCTAAACTTCCCTGATAGGTCACTCGGAATTGATCCAATTGTTCGGTTACCGTATTTTTGGTCTCAATCAAAACGCTATCAACATTAGCTAGAGTCAAAGATAAACTCTCCCGTGCGTTATCCATCAAACCACTGGCAGTTTCACCTACTTTTATCAGCGTCTTCACTTGTAAATCATGGGTTTCATGGCTTTTTGTTAGTATATCGTTTACTCGGCCAGCCGTATCATCCAGCATATTTTTTTGAATGCCAGCTTGATTGCTAAGTGCCGTTTCTAAATCTTGTCTAATACCCCTAAAGGTATTTGCTGCTTGATCAGCACTGTGCTTAAACGCTTCTTTTTGTTCATCCATAGCCGTCACACTAGCATTAACCGCGTTATTTAACATGTCTCTGGCGGTCTCGCCAACTTTTGCCAAAATAGTCACTTGGGCATCATGAGTTTCATGACTTTTCGTTAATATATCGTTTACTCGACCAGCCGTATCATCCAGCATGTTTTTTTGAATGCCAGCTTGATTGCTAAGCGCTGTTTCTAACTCTTGTCTAATACCCCTAAAGGTATTTGCTGCTTGATCAGCACTGTGCTTAAACGCTGTTTTTTGCTCATCCATTACCTCAACACTAGCTTTAACGGCGTCACTTAATTGAGCAGAAACCCCCTCCAAAATTACCTTAGTATCACCTTGAAAGCTCGCCAATATGCCGCGCAAGTCTTGTGAAAAGTCGCTTAATTTGGCCATTGTCTCCTGTTGGAATGTTTGAAGAGTAGATACAGCGCCAGATAATTTAAGGGCAACATCCCCCAACCCATCATGAAGTTTATTCACCGAGTCAGTTGATGTCTGGATCAATACAGAGGTTTCAGATATTTGTTGTGAAAGAGGCTCAATCACTTCAGTACGCAGTTGGCCCATAATGGCTTGAATGATTTTTTCACCATTATCTTGCTTTATTTCACGCAATGATTTCAATTCAACACTGATTTCAGAAAAAACAGGCACCATTTCCTGAGTAAATATCTTATCCAGACTTGTAGATAAATGCTGACCTATCTTATCAGCATCAAAATTGTTAACCGCTTTTTCTAAGGAAGACCCCATTGAAAGCATAACTTCTGATGCTTCTGCGCTTTTTTTTGCAGCAGCTAATTGCATTGCGATGACTTTGTCTTGATCGCCTCCAGCGAATTTATCTAGATAGTCCGCCATAGTCTCATTACGGAACCGCGAGTTGAATCTTGACAACGTACTTTCGTGCTTCCTCCTGAGATAACGTTCAGTTACTTTAAATGTAAATATCAAAAGCACAGAGGATATTAGACCAACCAATGAGGTCACAAAAGCCACGTCCATTCCACCCAGCAAGTTCTTAACGCCTTCAAACATTTCAGCAGAGTTATTGTTTAACTTGTCTTTAACACCCGCTAGGCCCACAACGATACCTAAAAAAGTGCCTATAACACCAGTCGTAGTTAATACTCCTGTCATAAACCTAAGTCGACTAGGTTCGGGACTATTTGCTATCACTAAAGGAAAACTGGTAAGTAAAAACTTTGTTCCTTGAGCTTTTAACTTTGAAAAATATTGCTCTTTAAACGCTAGTTTTTGCTCGTCTAGAGCTTTTCCATTAGTTAGTGCATCAGCCAAGAATTCAAATTTTTCTAATGTGTTTTTAAACTTAATGCTTGTTTTGCGTATTCTCAAACATTCAACTAAAAATGACAAACCAAAAAGAGCGAGAATGATGATGGTAATTGTTTGAGTTAATTCATTTTCATTAGCTGAGTTAATAATATCTTTTACTATGTCGTACATCTTAATCCCTTACTAATTTAATGAGTTCTTGGTCTGTAAATAATTTTTTAGCAATGCGCTCTGGCATGTGCGCTGCATCCTGTTGAAAAGGACTATCATTGTTGCGGCTAGCGTTACTTGATTGAATACGCACACTGTAAAGTGGCTCACTCGAGAGGCTCGCAGTGTCAGTGACCAAGTAGCCACCGAAATCTGCACGCAAAAATTCAGCCTGTAAACAGGCTTTTTGATCCCTCAGTGCATCTGCCAAATGCGATTTTTCACCGTATCTTTTTTGCGCTAACTTCCAAGCATGATTGAAAGCCACTATTTTGTTTACTAAGGACCCTACTTCTTTACTAACCATATGAATCCTTTGTACTGTTAAATTCGTGTCATCATTTTAATGTATGGTCTGATAACCAAATGAATTATCCAATTCCATCTATTTTTTAAATATTCTTATACTTTTATCATAAAAAATTTCATATACATGCTGAGCAAAATCATCCGCTCTATTTTTCTTACATTTTGCGAATGACCTTGGCGCATTAAACCGTTCATGTCTTAATCTAAAGATTTGATATGGGTCAATTCCCATTAAATCATTCCGAGTGAAATCAACGTCACTCAGAAGTACAGGTATGAGCTTATGAATATTTCCCCCCATAAATAGCGGCAGTTCTTTTTCTATTACAAATTTTGAACGTAACAAAGATGTCGATACCAAGATCAAACCAAAATCTGCACATTTTGCTTTTTCTAAGATTGAATTTTCCCAGTTAGAACCAACTTCCAACTGTCTATCAAGCCATAGATTAAACACGAAGTTTTTCGAAGGATTTAACTTATCTTCTAGCCTATCTACAAAATCCAACGCAGACTTTGAGCTTTCATGGGAGTATGAAACAAAAATACTCACTTCTTTTTTTCTCATACTACTTCACCGCCACGCCATGGATGGCTTTTACATCCGCCAGCAGATTTCCGAATTTTCCATAATTGACGTTAACGCCGTCGTCGAGATCGAGGGTGATGCGTTTTTCGGCGTGGTGTTTGAGTTGTTCGTCGAAAGTAAGCAGTTCGGCTTGTTTTTTCTCCAAGCCTTTAAGGGCTTTTTCGGCAAGGCGTTTTTGCTCGGTGCTGCCTTCGAGGATGTCTTGCTCCAGGCTACTGTGGTGATGTTCGTACTTGTCCATTAAGGGCGTGACGTACTCGGCACGCATACGGGATAAAGTGCCTTCGTTATAGCGATGTAAATACACTAAACATTCAAAGCCTTTTTCTGTAGCTTTTCTAAATGGACCACCTTTTTTAGATAAGGTAACTAGTGACTTGTTAAATTCTGGAGATTGAAAAAACTGCATTACAACTACATCCTTATTGTCTAAATATGTCCACACTCGCCTCTAAATATTTGCGCAGGCTTAAATCATTAAATACTGCCCCAAAC
>Ga0209712_10005357_pt1 | contig 10047 bp, 9 predicted proteins | sample ArcOceMetagenome_FD_187443 | JGI IMG/M metagenome (GOLD analysis project Ga0209712, IMG submission 187443) | Marine eukaryotic phytoplankton communities from Arctic Ocean - Arctic Ocean - Greenland ARC118M Metagenome (SPAdes) (version 2) | ecosystem: Environmental > Aquatic > Marine > Oceanic... | reverse complement strand
TTTGTTTTGTTGGCTTGTCTTCTTTGAGCTCAGTACCAGTTCAATCGCCCGCGCTCACTATGTACTGTAACTGCGCGGATTTTTCTTCGTATTCTCAATCTGAAATCATCCTGATGATTTCATCAATTCATTCACCCCCCGCACCATTCATCACTCATCCACAGTCACCAGCGGAGCTAATTAGGTCTGGAATGTGGAGTTTCAAGCTCAACCATGATCCACTTTGCACCTTGGATCAAAAGGGAAGCGTCACGCACGATCTTGAAAGCGTTGGAAGTCTCATCGTGAATGCATCTGCTCCAATCAACGAATTCATTCTTTTAAACAAGGGCGATTTGTCTGACGCCGAGGTTCTAGACACCTTTGCAGAAGGAGGAAGAGCCGGAAGGGTTACACTAGCTCATCTCGTCTCCCAACTTATTAGAAACTCAGCCCCAGCTGTATTAGGTGATTTTAATGGAAGGACATGTGGCATTGAGCCCCTTCATCTCATGAGGCGATCCTCGGGCATGCACAGGAATAGAGAAGTGCCGAAGAGGGCAAGATCCTCAAAGAAACCGTCCAGCCTGCTGACACCTTATATTCTTGAGCGAAGTGATATATGGTGTAATGACACAACTTTGAATATCAATGTTGCCTTGATTTTCCAGCAAGGAAATGAGGTCTACAGTACGGAAACTACCCCAGCATCGACTACAAGTGCGGAAAGTCTCGAAGAACATTTGCTGACATATTTCCAAGGTATTGAAAAGTCTATGCTTCCACCAAACGCATTTTTCGCCCATGTTGGAAATACTATTTTACAAGAAAACATTCGTAAACTGTTGCCCTCAAAAGATGCAGTATCATTTCTGGCAAATGGTAGCATCATGCCTCGAAAAAGTGGAGCTAGTTTTGCACCCATGAGCAGCCCACCTGCTATCCCATTTGTTGCGCCAGGAGGGAGTGGAATGACGCAAAAGATTGTAATAGAAATGGGAAAGCTATGCAAGTATCTAAAGAATGAAAACTTGTTTGTAGAATCAACCAAAGTTACCATCGAGGGGCTTTTAGTTCCCAAAGGTGTTACTCTCATTGTGGGTGGAGGATATCATGGTAAATCCACAATGCTAAAAACTATCATGACCGGTGTCTATAATAGAGTTCTTGGAGATGGCAGAGAACTTTGTGTGACTGATAGTAGCGCAGTAACTGTGCGAGCTGAAGATGGCCGTTATGTCAATAATACCAATGTCAGCGCCTTCATTTCGAATTTACCTATAGTTGGGTCCGATACTCGAAGTTTTTCAACGGGGGAAGCATCTGGATCTACTTCACAAGCTGCTAATGTTTCAGAGGCCATCGAAATGAAAGCTGGAGCCATTCTAGTGGATGAAGATGTTAGTGCTGCCAATTTTATGTCACGCGATGGTAGGATGCGCTCACTGGTTATGGACGAAAGTATCACTCCCCTGTTGTATAGAGTCAATGGGTTATATGACAAACATGGTATTTCATCTATTGTCGTCGTAGGTGGAGTCGGAGATTGGCTAGATGTACCTAATGCAGTAATCAAACTGGACCGATATGTTCCGAGCGATGCATTAGAAAAAGCACAATCAATTAGTAGGCAATTCAGTCATAATCAAGTGCAATATGGCGGCCGTGGCGTTGTCCATCGCCTCCCTTGGGATGGTGAGGGGACCCCTTGTAGAAGACATCCCGTTGATCTAGATATTTTTGGAGACATCAATAGCTGCAATTTGACGCTGTTAGATGGAGGAGGAAAACTTTCGATGGAACAAGCACAAGATATGCATTCTGACGAAGAAATGGATGGTTATGATAGTGATAACGATATGGGGATCATTGATTTGACAAGATGCGAACAAATACTTGGGGGGAAGTGGCAATTATTTGGTTGTGGGATCTGTGCGCTTTGGATTCTTAGACTTGCCAGTTCCGAGTCGGATCTGGATTTGAATGAGCTGGTAGACAAACTCGAATCTACGATGGACAGCACAGGACTTGCTTCCGTCATTAATTCCCTTTCTACCACAGGCTCTGAAATGTCAACCATTTATTGTTCACTTCTTGAAAATCTTGGGCATGCTTATCGGCCTCGTAGATATGAAATCCTCATGACTTTAACAAGATTGAGAGGAATAGTATTCGGTGAGCTCCCTACTGAAGTTGATGTGGAAGCGTTAGCTGTGAAGCGAGAAGCCGAAGAGAGAAAACAAGCTTTGGCTGAACTTTGGGCGAATAGAAGAAAGAAGTGAACAATCTCAAATCCTTCACAACACTTTTAAACTTATAAAGCACCTATTTTAATATCCGATAAGATAACCGACGACTCTTTCTTACTTATGATGGATCAATAGAAGGTAAAGTGCCACCGTCACAAGCAACAAAGAAGAAAAGTAAATGCCCGTGGAATGAAGATAATTTATCAATGTGTTTATCAATTTATCTAAAAAATGCCACTCAAAAGCAGCTTTCTCAAGACGCTGGATGTTTGCTTTGGATAGTTTACATCTCGGCATTCCTCCCTTTTTTATAGCTTTGTAAGACCGTCTGATGTCGATGCACCACAACCCCAGAGAAAGGTGCTTATGGTTTCTTGACCGCGTTTGAGTCACATTGCAATGCCCAAACTCTGCTTTGAACGCTATAAGATCCTTCAAGTGCTCATCGAAAGGAACTTTCTTAGAAAGATTCCACTCAAATCCTGCATTCTCAAGGCGCTTAATGTCAGCCTTGGACAGTCTATGTTTCGATATTCCTCCCTCTTTGATAGCTTTGTGGCATTGCCTAATATTATTGCACCAATTCCCCAGAGAATAGTGTTTATTGTTTCTTGAGTTTGTTCTAGTCACATTGCAGTGCCCACACTCTGCTTTAAATGCCATAAGGTCCTTGCGCTCATCAAATGACATTTTCCTTTGTGAACCCTTGTAGCGGCTGCTAGAGCCGACACTCCTTCAAAAGAACCTGGATTCGCATCTTCATTGCTCCCATGTACCATGATCTCATCGGTTGTTGCACTGCTGTTTTCAAGAGTAGGTCTACAAGCAGTCAATGTAGTAACATACCTTGTTACGAGAATGCCTGAGGAGACATGAGGGGATGATGTCCATGATTCCTCTTCTACTACTGGATCATAACTAGTGGGATCAACCTTGACCCGCTTGCTTCTCCTTGTCCCACCGGCAGCGACCATTTCCTTCGATGCACTAGTACTAGTGGACGTGCCTGTAAACGTGCATGCACGTCTCTTCTGGCTGACAATCTCCTGTGTTTCTTTTTGTACCACCTGCTGTTTCTCTTCTTGCTCGCTAATGATTTGTTTTTCCAAGGGAACATTGAATTCCTTAACCAATCGTTCAAGCTGAACATAATAACAAATTTCCATTAGTAATGTATTGAAGGCGATCGGAATCAATGATGACGATGATAGATACACACATATTCTTGAATATCATTTCGTCTCAGTACTTACAATGTGATCAAATTGCGGATCCCTGCGACATGTTCTATATGTTGGAATATGAGCCCTGCAGGTTGGGCATTCATGATTGCACTTGTGTAAGCTCTCCTTAATACATTTACCACAGAAGCGATGATTGCATTCTGGGTTGACGAGCGTGTCGGTGCAGGGTTCAAGCAGACGGGACATTCGAATTCTTCCTCCCGAAATTTCTTGAGGGATGCAAGGACGGAGGATAATGTGAACAGCATGACGAGAAGACGGTGATGTATTGACTGTGTTTTGGATGGATGATCGTTGGAATGACACAACTGTCTATAAAATTGACTTCTCGCATCGAGATCGATCATCTTTTCTTGAAGATTGAGAAGCAATGCGAATACGGCTATCATAAAATGTAATGCTATGTGCTGTTTAATAATGAAATTGTGAGCATTCGATTTGTCGTTAGAGCACGCGCTTCGCGCGTAACTTTCCTTCGCCGAGTTAAAATCCCAATTTGCTCGATAGCCGCGAATACAGCATTTTGAACTCCCTACAGAAGAGGATACGGCTCATCTCATCTCACTCATCTCACTCATCTCACTCATCTCACTCACTCTCATCATCTCACTCACTCACTCACTCACTCAGCTACTCATTTGACAAACATCAACATCAACATTCAACAGATTGCTTGATTCAACCGCTTGATCGCTTGATTCAACATCAAACTTCACGGCTCGGTGATACATCATCGTACAGTACATCGAACAACATACAGTACACATCAACAATCAACAAATTCTTGCACTTCTAACTTTCTACGCGACGACTACACGTATTGGCCGATACTGATCATCTGCAACTGTGAATTTGGTCAATACATCAAAAACAATTAGCAATGAAAGAGGACTTCAGGATACGGGCAGTCACTTCATTTCTTACCTTGAAACCTGAAGATTTTCAATCAGGGAGGACCAAGAAACGGAGGGCCGATAACGAATCAACATCACAGCATTCACCTCTCGAAACTAAAATATCAAAGTATGCAACTTTCCTTAAGCAGACAGAGCAAACTTTGAAAGATGCAGGATATGAAGTCCAAACGCTCAGAATAGCGACAAATCCTTTTGGGGAATATCTTAATCCTGGCGCCATCAAAGATCAACTGTCCGAACTTGACGAAACTCTCAAAACCTTCCAAATCGAGTTCTTTGCATTGGGGCCAGCTACTGATGCAACGGAGATCCTCTGCTGTCCAGAAATAGTGTCAACTTCGCATCGCCTATCGTGTTCTGTAGACCTAAGTCCCGATGATTTTGAAATGGCAAGGAAAGCAGCAGAATGTATGAAAAGGATTTCAGAACTTGACAATGCTCCACATGTCAGGAATGGGTTGGGCAACTTTCAATTTTGCGCATCTGCTTGCTGTAAGCCCTACACGCCATTCTTTCCATGTGCAAGGTCAGCTTCAGCAAAAACATTAAGTTCTAGTAGCGAGGAAGAAGTAATCCACTTTTCTCTCGGTCTAGAGAATGGAAAGTTAGCGACGAGACTCTTGGGTGAAACGAAATCAATTGACAAGATATCCACTACATTTAAAAACGGAATGACTGAAGCTCTCACCCCCCTCTCAAAGCTTTGTGAAACAATTGCAAGTGAAAGCAATGACACGATTAAGTTTGAAGGCATTGATACAAGTCTGAATCCCTCACTAGATGCCGGCGGATCAGTCGCAGCCGCTATTGAACAGATTGATGTCGTTTCTACATTTGGTGGGACTGGAAGTGTTGCTGCAGCAGCTGAGATAACTAAAGCCTTGAAGTCATTGCCTGGCATTCAAAATGTTGGGTATAGCGGACTCATGCTTCCAGTTTGCGAGGATCGTCGGTTGGCAGAGTTGGAACTTGATACTACGAGGTTATTGGGTATATCCAGTGTTTGTGGGGTGGGATTGGATACGGTGCCTGTGTCTGGATTCGCATCGGTGGAAGGACTGATGGGTTTGGTTCTTGATGTTGCTTCGTTGGCATTTCGATATGAGAAGAGCCTATCCTGTCGTTTGTTACTTTGTCCTGGTCAAAAGGGTGGAGATGAAGCGAAATTCAATTCGCCGTACTTGTGCGATTGCAAAATATTTGATGTGTAACCTACTACCTAGTAGCGAGCTACAAGTAAGCTACATACAAAAACATGTTGAGCAGAATAAAATATAAACTCGAGAATGATTGATATAACGCATAAGTGTAGTGACTGATGAGAGGTGCCTTTTGTACCGGGGGCATGTAAAGACTTCCAGTGATGACATTATCCATGACCTCTGCTGATTCCATTACCTCAACTCCTACAAAATGGTGAAAGCATTCTATGGTTCTATTTTACAAGTTAATTTGATTTTCTTTGTTTAGACTTTTTAAGCATCAACGTTCTCGGTCTGAAGTCTCTTGAAGCTGGAAACCTCAACAACCTGAGCAAGAGTATAAAGCTTCTCAGCAGAGTCCTCATCTTCGTTACGCTTTCTGGTAAGACGAACGCGAACACGGGTGGGTACGTTTCTTACTCCACGGCTCCAGACGTACTTGTTGAGCTTGGCATCGATACGGACATCCTTGGTTCCCATAGCCTTCTCAGCGAACTTCTTGATCTCCTTGATAGCGCGGGGAGCCTTCTTCTTGAAAGTAACCCTGTGGACGTACTTAGCAAGGTGGATGGTGTAATCACGGGATACGAGATCGGGCTTGGACTTGCGTTCGGTATCGGACATGGTATAAAGAAAAACTGAAAAAAGTTCCTGTGAGCAGTCTGAGCATTACGGGGTTTACTAGTAAAAGAATAACTTTTACTGATGAACCCACGCAAGCAACGCCAGGAATTGAAGGTTTGCAGGGGATCAGATTGTGATTGATCGATCCCCCATTGTAAGGACGCTGTAGGCATTCATTTCATCCCTCCATCTCTCAATCTACAAAACACATGATTTTTCCGAAGAGACCAGATTTCTGCAACGAGAGAGAGAGGAAATACGAAACAACTCTACACGTCTACTCCACCGTTCAAATTAGGTATTGCTCTGCGTAGTTCACTTCATATCGGATGCATGTCCGTACTTGGAGCTTCATCAGCACAACACTTACCTGGAGACTAAAGATGTGATCAACTGATGGAGTTGGAGGAGATCGTTGAAAAGTGGGGAAAATAAGTAAGGTGTGCAGAGCGGTAACCACGAAGGTCTTCCAGGTATTTTGAATTTTATCAGGGACTGATTTTAACTACACGTTCCGTGACTCAGTAATTATATAAGCCCCCTAAAATGTCCTGTTTTTCAAAAGTCCACGATGATGTGCGCCTGGTTTCTGGTTTTACTCTGCCTGATGTGAACTTGTTGTAAGCATGTCATCAAATTATGTTATTATGCTCGCTCCTATCATTGAACTGACCCATAAATACACATAATAGAACATCTTACCACCTCGTACATCAGTACTAAATCATCTGTAGTAAACCATGAAAACCGTCCAATGCAACTTAAATTGTAACAACGGAGGCTACTGCTCTCTCTACCCCTTCGAACCTACAGCCACGACAGCAGCCACGCCTGTCGATGGATCACTCCGACAGATCTGCGTCTGCCCCCTGGGTTGGACAGGCATCACATGTCTCGAACCAACGGACGAACTAGAAATATGCCACCATCACGATGGTACCCATGTCTGTCGAAATGGAGGTTTGTGCCGACCAGTGGTGCAGAACAATCTTGATTCTGCAGCTGCTAGTGCTAGTAGTGAAGAGGGCGGTGCGAATGGTTGGAGATGTGATTGTGAAATTGCAGAGCAAGTAAATGCTTTTGCGGGGGCAATGTGCCGTCGACCAGCTACAGAATATTGCAGTGCGGGCGGGTCCTCATTTTGTACCAATGGAGGAAGTTGTGTGAATAATTTGGTACAGTCTGATTTTTATCAAACGTGAGTTTAGACGCAGGAAGTTTCTAATGCGAAAGGCTGAGATTGTTGTTCCATCATTTTTACTCATTGACATCGATTATTTTCAATAATGTGCAGTGATTCGGGTAAATGTATTTGTCCGCCAGAATTTGATGGTCCACACTGTGAATTCCTCAAGGCGCTAATGAAAGAAAATACATTTCATGTAGTGGTAACCAGCGAGGGGGGGAACCCTGACTCTAGAGGAAGCGAGGACCATCCATCAACTGGAATTGCCACCGGGATTAGTGCATTGTTCCTTGCATTGGTTGCACTCCTTGCAATAAGGCAAAAGAGAAGAAATACCGGTGTTGATGACCTATCAGTATTGAATCACGGGGATCATTTTTCACTGTCGTACAGTGGCTATGGCGGCAATTCATTTGACAACCAAGGTAGTCGGGCAGTGGACGGAGACGAGGATTTCGTTCTTCAGGAAGTGTCTTTGACATGAATTGTGCAGTCCTACTGTATGTTGGGAATTGCATGTGGAGCTAGCGTATTTTTTTAAACAGCTTCCGGAATGTTACATGCAGCTCCACTTTTTACTTGGATCATTAAATTGTATTTACATTGAAAGTAAAGACAAAGTTATGTCGGTGTTTATTTTCTGAATTTGATCTCAGACCCGTGCAGTTCGTTCTAAAAAACCATCGAAAAATCGAAATCGAAAAACAAAATTAGTTGTAGATAATTTCGAAAGTGTATTAATAGACTATTGATACACGTTTCAAACGTCAGGTTTTGTAACAATTCTACGGCGAAGCTTGGGCGGCGAAGCATGAAAAATTTAGATGTGACTGTTATTGGGCCCGATAACATTAACAGTGAGTAATACTCGTATAATCAAGACAAACCTTAAAACTACACTTACTGAACATCCACACACCTCACTAGCAACAACAATGATGGTATCAGAGCGCAATCAAGTAGGATTACTATATAGTACCGCTAGCAGATTGATTAAAAACGGTAAAATGCAGAGGATAATTATTGGTCTGGTCTCCATGGGTTTGATCCTAAGAAGTTTTGATGTTATGTTTCTGGTGGACTCTTCATCTCATGCTGCTCTTGATCGTCTAGTAGACGATGTCGGTGATTCCAATCGTGGCACTACAAGTAACCTGAATAAAGAGGATGCTGCTACTGATTTGATTAATGCTGCCGATACTGCGCGCAGGAGTAATGGTGCATGGATCTCAGGAGGAGCTACTCATACTGCTACTGCCCAATGTTTGAGTCTCAATTTTGAAGAGAAAATGGATGCCGTCATCTCCAATTCAACACAAGTTTTCATAACTATGCCTGCTAAAGCTGCTGGTACATCACTCAAACGATTTACCGAGAAATGTATGAAACAACAAGAAATGAGCGATAATTTTATCAACAGACCCGATCTTTCAAAGAACTTCTTGACAGACTCGTTTGAACTACCATCAATCATTACATCACACTTGTATACAGGAGATCAACCATTAGTAGATCTGGCCCAACATGGTACAAGACAGACATTGATCATACACGTGCACCGAGATGAGACAGAACGACTTCTATCTGGAATCAGGCAGGTTTTGACTTCTCGTGTCTGTGAAAAAAAGAGACGCAAAGATGTAGAAGAATTTAACATTTCTCGCAATGAGACACATTGCATCCTTAATGAGGGACCAGTTGTCAAGCTCATTGAGAACAGAGTAGACGAGATAGGGTTTGGGTCACCTGAAATTTTGACATGCAAGGCGTATGAGGCTATTGAGCAGAATGCACCCAATATGATTGTCCTACATTACAAACAGGCAAATAAATTGCAAAAGCTCCTTGCTAAACACCATTGTCCTGAACTGTTGGAAGAACCCCCCACACAAGCGAATGTGGCAAAAGAAAAACGTTTGACAGTGTACCTGCGCCTGCAAAAGCGGGGGGGGGCTGTTGTGAACCTTGACAAATGGTTGCATGAGAAGAGTGCCGTACTTGAGTGGTCTTTAAATTGAAGAAGCATGTATCATGTCAAGCCAAGACAAGGCATATGGAGGATGATTTATTTGCCTGCTCAGATCAAACCATCAAGATTTCCTCCATGGATATTAAGCGCTGGTAGAAAGCAAGAAGCAGCGAACACTGCTTGCTGGCTTTTACATTGGTGCTGCTGTTGGCTGCTGGTGCTGCTGTTTTTCCTTGGTCTGAAATGATGTTTGATTTCAGGAGCAAAATGTATTTGGAGAGGTTGAGGGTTATGCCCCGCGCATCTACACGTACCATAAATATTCGGAGGTACTGTATGCTTGATGTTGAACCCAAAAAGGTGCAAGCTGCAAGGTCACTGATCATCGCCACCAAGAGCCAAGAGATAAAAATAAACTAAAAATTCGAAATTCAGAGACATTTCAAATTTCACATTTGGCGCGCTTATGACTTTCTACTAGCATCTGTCTGTGCGCGTAGAAAAATCCTGGGGCGCATAAAGTTGAAGCAACAGAGCCCGCCCAGCACGTAGCTAGCAAGCACAGCATTAAAATTACGCACAGCACATCGCTGTGTACCGGGGTACGCGAGTACAAAACATAAATCTTATCCGGATCAATCAGTAACCTGAATCCTATCAAAAGAGTAACGCAACCC
>Ga0209712_10005352_pt1 | contig 10049 bp, 7 predicted proteins | sample ArcOceMetagenome_FD_187443 | JGI IMG/M metagenome (GOLD analysis project Ga0209712, IMG submission 187443) | Marine eukaryotic phytoplankton communities from Arctic Ocean - Arctic Ocean - Greenland ARC118M Metagenome (SPAdes) (version 2) | ecosystem: Environmental > Aquatic > Marine > Oceanic... | reverse complement strand
TTCCTCGTCTGCAACTTGATTTTCATCTCCACTTTCATCCCCACTATCTGCGAGCTCCTTCACATCAATCTCTTCGTCAAAGTCTTCGTCTTCATCGGATACGGGAGGTGCAGAATAGCTCCAGGCAGAGATACAAGTGATTCGTGCTCCAGTTCCTATCCGCACGCTCTCCAATATCTGTACTGCCACTTCTTCATCATCGTCGTCATCATCATCAGTGTCTTGGTCAGAATCCCGACTACTATCGTCGCTGCCATCACCACCTTCCTCAGAAAACATCATTTGAGCAGCACCCTCTAGATCCATGACGCTAATGATTCCTCCACTGTTCGCAGTTACAACCAGGAAACCACTACCACCACTAATATTTTGGATGCATTTAAACCTCTCATCTCCAGCAGTAGCTACACCCTCCACAGGTTCGATCGCCATAATTGCCCTTCTCGTTCCAGACTCCTCATCATCTTCATCTACACTGCCAACAGCAAACACCGGAAGCCCACCATCATTACAAGCAGCAGCAAGGAATATCCCATCCTCACCACCAATGAAACAAATTTGATTCGCCCTTCCACCAGGATGCATCTGAATATCCAACAGTGTCTGCCCAGTCTCCATCTCCCTTGCTTGGACATGACCCTCATGCGTACAATACGCATACCTCTGTCCATCTTCACTCCAAGCAATATGATTCACGGTAGCCTTACGGCCCTTGGAAGGATTAGGAATTTTGTTTACAAATGCCATTCTCCCACGCATCAAATCCCACAAACAGATTTTCCCATCCCTCCCACCACTCAAAGCCATTTTCCCTGATGGATGCACTGCTATACAACTAACACCTTTATCATCATGCCCGGGCAATATATGCTGCACACTCATATCATTTCGTTTGTAAATAACGATTTTACCAGTGGACAATCCAACCAATACATGAGAAGGAGACGCTTCCCTAGGCGGCGCAAAGCATGAACAAGAGGGTGTCCCTAGATTAGATGGTGTTTTCAATTCACCCGCTTGAGCATACTTTGTCAGAGAGAAAATCGCCAATGATTCATCGTATCCTGCAGAGAGAAGTGTGCCGGGTATGATAGGATATGTTTCTTTCGTGGCTTCGTCTGCATTGGCAGCTGAGGCGATAGAGAGACATCTGACGCTTCCATCGTGAACGGCCATTGCAAAGTTCATTTTGAGGTATGCATTGTCATCTTGTGGTGAGGTGCTGTTGAGCATTTGGAGGAGATCCTGTTTCCCATTTTTTTGAGGGGCTTCATTTTGTTTGGGAGTTTGTTGGACGGTGTCCCATCCTGCAAGGACTCCATCGTAGGTTCCTGCTGTGATCATGAGACGATCAGGGAGTTGTTTGGAAGTCATGCTTGAATAGGAATCAAAATAGTTACAATGTGACGTGAAAATTATTGGTGAATGTTTATTGATACTGTTGTATTGAAACTGACAAGTACAATACTACTGCTCGTTGAACTGTTGTTTGTGTGTGGTTGGCCATGCCATTCAACCCTTTTGTCGATGGACGGATGAGATGAATGAGTGGTTCTGTGCCTTTTTTTAACTCCCCGCGAAACACATATTTCACAAACTAATTTAGCTAGACAGTCTGACGTCAGCAGTATCAATCATAATGCACAGGTGAAAAATTGCGAAGCTAAATAACAGCAAGCGATAACAGCATAACAGCATCTCCGGCATTTTATTACGATCTGCTGTTTGCTGTTTGTACTGGCTTGCTGGTGCTACTCTCGCTTGCGTAATTTCAAACCATCAAACTGCAACGGTCCATCGGTTACTAATAGCTTTCAACTCTTGTCTGCAAACAGCAACAAAATAAGCAATTGCTTTGGCGGTAAGTAAGTGCATTATTTGTTATGGCGGTTCGCAGGTTCGCGTAACGCGTGACGACGAGTCTTACTTCTTTGATAAGATTGGAAGTTGTCGTTCCTACGAGCAAGCAAGTGCTACCGTACGAGTACGGTACAAGGTCCACGTAGCGCCAACAGTAGAAAATGACGAACTTTTTCTCATTTCATGGCATTTCATGACCAAGAAATCGCTGGAATGTCACGAGTGACTCAATCATTCATACTTTAATTCAATTCAGAAGATCTCTTGTTCATTTGATTTGAAATTCAATCTTACCAAATCTCTGACGACCGACTCTGCGTGCTCCTTCAATCCTACAAATCAATCTCTATTCACCATCTGAATCTAGCCAGGCAATTAAATTAATTACAGTTTTCAGTACACCAATATAACATGAAGCATGCAAGTGCAGACCACAACGGTGACCACGACGAATACGATCAGGACCTGCAACAACAGCAAGAAGTGCCTGCCGCAAGTAATACCATACTTCCCCTGCACACTTCTCAAAGTGTGCCAATCCTGTATCGAAGAGCAAGCGCTTCTTTTGAATCATCCTTTCGAAGAGGGCCAAATTCAGATCAACTACTAGTTCTAGGGGGGGCAGGGGCAGACCCAAGCACAAACACAGTGAACAATGGTGCAAGCATTGCATCATCAGGCTTGCCGCACCATCAAGATCGACAACATGCTGGCAGCAGTTCTGACTTGATTCAAAACCCAAATCCACTGCACGCACCGGCTTCTCCATCCTACATGTCTAATGAAGAGGGAGACGCCGATACTGACAATGGCGACGACGACGATGATGATGATACATTTGAAAATAATTGTGATATCGAAGATCAGGCGGCTATGGAATCGCAATCCAGCGTTAGTCTGACCTCATTATCGGCCATGAGTAGTAAATTTGCTCGATCGATGCTGACATTGGCAACGGAAGAAGTTACAACTTCCTCTGATTCAGACGATGTAGATGCAGCGAATGCCATTTCATATCCATACAGTAGTGGTAGCTGTGCTAAGAAACTGTCCAAAATCAGACGTAATGATTGCAGCATATCTTCCATTGGTACCTATTCAAAATACCAAAAGAATGGAAAGCGGGTGCACATCCCCACTGTAAATGTGAATGTAAATGTGGCTCCTCCTGTTAGACCAACGCACTTCGTCCAAGAACGGAAACGGAAATCAGCTCGGTCCATGTTCTGCCTCATTTTGGCAATCAAAATTGTTGCAGCGATATGGATCAGTGCCGTCGTCACTTTTGTTTTCTACCATGTTTACCTCTACAATCCATCTTCGCCTCTGATACCAACCATGGATAAGTTCCAATTCATTTCTGGCAAAGTAGATCATATCCCTTTCCCAGCACCTGAACACAAAGTATCCGTTGTCCTCATGAATCACTCTAGACCACGCATGATCAAAGAATCGACTCTAGTGCCAACACTATTGCAGCATCCGTCTGTAGAGGAAGTTGTGATACTGCATACCAATCCAAAAACACAGTTCAACTTTGTTCATCCGAAAGTTATCAATATAGATGCGACAAAAGAAAATGATCAAATGGGTCTCAGTGTCCGATTTTACTTTTGTCAATTGGTCAAGAGCGATTGGGTCCTTCATGTGGATGATGATATGGAATTCACAGAAAAGACACTGAATGAAATGTTGTCCGAATTTGCAAAGGATACAAAAAGGATTGTTGGGAGATATGGAAGGGATCGAAAGGAAGGATATCATTTCAATGGATATTATTCCAAGGATTCTACAAGGGAAACGGAAGTGATACTGACGAAATTCATGGTTATGGAGAGGGACACTTGTAGTGCATTTTTCCAATACTCACATTTGATTTGGGAAGACATTATTCTCAACAACGGAGAAGGACCACTGTGGAACGGTGAAGACATCTTCATGTCACTCGTGTCAAATCATGTTTATGGTTATGTAGGGGGAAGTAACAATTATGCAATGGATTGGTTGGATGTATGGAGTGCACCAGAAGAACTGAAAGACTATTCAAATGGAAAATATGATATCAGCGGTGGATATAGCGGCATCAGATTTTGGGATTTCAATTGGTGGAGGAGTTTGTTGAATCGAAATCGCCATTATTCGTATCGAGGAAAGCTTTGGAAAGAAGCCAGAGATCGCCTGGAAAGTTCTGGACCACATGTGTCTAGGTCAAGCGAGTAATATAATTTTAGAACTCATGTTTTGTTTCCCTTTCACCGAATTCAGTTGCATACGAGAAGATTTAGATGTGTTCACGTTGCTTCCTTTTTGGCGCACTGCTCTCTTATTTACCACGGACACCCTTCGAGCTATGAAACTCTCGCTCTTGGCCTTGAGAGCAATATCTCGCCAAAGGTCTACCTCTCTTTGAATTGCCCTATCTAACTGCTTTGTGTTAACCTCCCTCTGGATGCTGGTTCTGGACGCAGGTCGGCAAGAATTCGGGGTAGAAGAACTAGAACCACAATCTTTGCCTCTCAATGCCCCGCGTGTTACATTCCAAGACTCTGCTTTTAGCGGCGGGTACCATTGGTTCAATTGGGCTAGGTCAGCTCTGAGTGTGGTAGTGTCTACCTTGTGTGCACATTCTAGATTGGATGTGTTGACACTGGACCTCGCCGAGCATTGCTTCGTTATTTTGATTGCTGAGTTGTAGCCATATCTTTGCATTGATTCATTCTTTCTTTGTCAGAAGTCAATTTCTAGAAATTGCACTTAAATGGAATATAATTTCATGAATAATCCTCACCTTGATGCCAGGGCTTGAGGACAGCCACAGATAGAACTTTTGTTTTGATATCCAGAATACCACGGTTGCTCAATATCATGATTGTGATGGATTTCAAGATCCATTTCGACAATCTTTCGATCTGCAAACTTTTCCATGGTTCCCCTCCGTTTCGGCTTAGGCTTGGGTTGTGTCTTTTTATTCTCGCTCGTCTTCTGTTGGGAACCCTCTTTCATGTTTTCATTATTTTTTATTCGCCCTTTCCGAATATTTGCGCTGCTGCCATAAAGTCTAGATAATCTTCGTTGCTGCATGCACAGTTCTTTCTGATTATATGCTTCATAATTGTTTTCGTTTGACAATTCTTGTTTGTTTGTGGAAGATTGGAAGGAGGAATAAGACGACTTCATGACAGCATGTTTATACAATGTGAGCTGGAAACGGGATGAACTTTGCTTTGTTTGAATGTTCACTTAAATGAAATCCTCATGGCTTTTAAAGATGATAAACAAGATGGATTCGACTCTGATCCGGCCGCTTTGACGCCGAACATTTTCCAGTCACTATTAAGCTACTGCACCGCTGTGCCATACCTCCAGAACTCGCTTTAATGTGGTGGCAGGTCGGAGTTTGTGCAGCTTCTACAAACGGTTATCGACCGTTAAATGAGCAACCACACCAGCCAAGAAAAGAAAGAACGTGAACTCATCGTGGCAAATCGTCGCATTATGCATGTTGTATCAACTTTGATAACACCACCGTTGATATAATTAAAAGCAATGAAGTCCTCCGTGAACTTAATTCTCAAGTCTGCGAGAGCAGGGCAGAGATGTAGAATACGGAATCATGCGTCACGCACATTTTCAAGTGCTGACAAAGCTTCTTCCGATTATGTGCAGGGTTCAACCACACACTTTGGCTTTGAGAATGTTCCCATTGAAGAAAAGGAAAGCAAAGTGCGCAGCGTATTCCAAAATGTCGCAGAATCATATGATGTAATGAACGATTTCATGTCTGGAGGTGAGTTGTTTTGAATACATCATGTACGGAACCTGATAAAGAGTGCTCTGACAATAGCACATACTCCACTTTACAACTGCAAGGTTTACATCGTTACTGGAAAGATGAGCTTTTGAGCATGACAGGGGTAGGTCCAATTACAACGGCAATGCGTTCTAATACTCAGGGAAAGGGAGACTTTTCCATTCTTGATGTTGCAGGAGGTACGGGCGATGTCGCCTTTCGTTTCTTGGAAGCAGCTGGGTGTCCTGAGCGAGCAAAGAGTTCTGGAAAGGATGATATTAATGTCACTGTTTGCGATATCAATCCTGATATGTTGAGAGTGGGAGAACGCAGAGCCAGGGAGCGATATGGCAATGCTGTGATTGATCAGTCTCAGGCCTTGACTTTTCAGGAAGGAAATGCGCAGTACCTTCCTTTTGAAGACAACTCTTTTGATCTCTACACAATTGCGTTTGGGCTCCGAAACGTCACAGACGTAGACATGGCTCTAAGGGATGCACTCCGCGTTTTGAAACCTGGTGGGAGATTTCTCTGTTTGGAGTTTTCCCACGTTACCAATCCCGCATTTGCAGCAATCTACGATACTTACTCCTTCAATGTAATTCCTGCTGTTGGCCAGATTGTGGCGAACGATCGTGAGTCGTATCAGTACCTTGTTGAAAGCATTCGAAAATTTTGCAACCAAGAAGAATTGAAGGCTCGTCTAGAAAAAGCTGGGTTCTCTAATTCAAAATACACAAACATGACGGGAGGTATTGTCGCCGTCCACGAGGGATGGAAACCATTAGATTAATGATACGCAGACGCATCTGATTTAATTCAGACGTTTAAGCCTTTGATCAACGTTTAGTAAATTATCACCTTTTCGCGTTTGAAAGTGATGTAATAACTGAGTAGTTCATGTCTTGTCTATTGACATATATAATAGGCAAACTACTGTAGATTAAAAGATAAAGTTAACAGGCATTATTGTGAGCCCTCAAGTTAACTTTTTCATGGCCTCCATTTCTTGAGTTTTGCAACAAGTGCAATATTGCTACTTGGCTTAGCTACGTCAATCTGTTTTGCTTCCAAGAAGTGCCGAAGTTCCACGCCCAATACATCACCCGGCCGCTCGTCATTCAAACAACGCACTGCAGCAGAACGAACAAGCGCAGCGATATCAGCACCGCTAAATCCATTGGTTAGGGAGACAAGAGTTTGACATACTTCTTGTACTGAAGTATTACTGTGCAGCTTCATTCGTTTTACATGAACTTGGAGAATTGAATCTCTCTCTGATTCATCTGGCAGGCCGACATGAACAACCTAAAGATATCATATGAAACATGTATGTGAGCGCTAACACCGCTAAATAAATTTGCACAAAATCTAATGGCTGACTTACTCTGTCAAATCTTCCAGAGCGTAGGAAGGCGCGATCGATCATCCAGGGCATATTTGTGGCTCCCAACACCACAACTCGATTATTCTCAAATTCGTTCTTGCGATTCCTATTCAAAACGGATGAGTCTGCCTCTCGCCACTTCACAATGTCATCCATGCACTGAAGTAAAGTCGAGGCGAGTCTACTACTACCTTTACCCCCTCCTCCAGGTGTTCCATCTCGACTTGTGAACAAGGCTTGAAACTCGTCAATGAAAATGACAGAAGGAGCATTTTCCCGAGCCATTTTGAATGCTGATGAAACCAGCTTTTCACTTTTGCCCACCTCTGACCTTACAATGTCACTTGCGCTCAGGGAAATGAAGAAACCTCCGCCTCCTCTCACATTTGCAGACACTGAATCGTCGGAAGGATTTCGCTGCATCATTAAAGCGGTGGCTTTTGCTAGTAGTGTTTTCCCTGTTCCTGGAGGGCCGAATAACATAACTCCCATTGGTGGTGAAAGACCGAATCTTTCTAAAACTCGTCTCTTCCTCTTATCAAACGCCAATGCATCTACCAGCGCTTTCTTTGCCTCGTGGTTTCCCCCGATTGATGAAAATAATGAAGTTGAGGACGACTTCTCTCTAGCCGTAGGGACAGCAACCACTATGTCGGCAGAAATACTTGCGCCAAACGCCAACTTTAGATGCTGTAGAGTCGCGACACTTTTCTCGTCTTTTGCTTTGTTGTCAGGATCAAGGATTCGGACGAGTTTTCTTGCCACAGCCTGGAACAGCATTGCTTTAGCATCGTGTATGGAAGACACTAGAAAGGGAAGTTCCTCCTTTGCGTCAGGAGAAAGCTCGATATTATAATAATCAAAAAGCTGCAGGCAAATGTCGTGGCCCGATTGCGTAGAGGGGGCCTGCATTCGATATCTATTTTCGCCAAGTGTATCAAGCACGGTCCCCGCGTTGTATCCAATACCTGAAGCTTTTCGCCCACCATCATCGTCACACGTTACAACACCGACGAGACATAACTTAACAGGCAATAAAAAACCTGCTTCTCCTCTTACATTATACAATGGATTCTTTGTAGGAAATGGAAACGCTTTGTTATCTCGTATCACGGCTACAAGTTTTGTGAGGTAGGCTCCTATTCAAGAATTTCCACGGGAATTAGAACATACTATCACGAAGCGAAGCAAGCGATAACTATTTGATACAAGGTACTTACGAATTGCATTTAATGCAGGAATCGCCGGGTCGCCATCATTAAGCGCACCTGACATTGATGGAGGCACAAAAGTTTCCAGATGATCTAAAATTATACATACGGATCCAATACCACCCGCTGCCATTCCCTTCGCAGCCGCTGCTACGAGAATCCCATGCAACAAAGACTCTAACGCAGCATCCGTTCCACTAGCACCATATTGAGCAAACAAAGCAGTTGCATTAATAATGTGAACGGCTTGACATTTCAACTCTTTCACTGCGATTGTTGCCACGAGTGTGGTCTTTCCTGAACAGTTCGATGGATCATGCACAGTCAATGCACCATCCCTTAGAAACATATTTTCATCTTCATCTTTCTTCTCCTTCGCATGTCTCCCATCTGATGCATGTCTAGTAATTGAATCAAGGGCATTTAACATTCGATCGTGTCGTCTGCGACCTTCATTCCATTGATCAATGGCATCATACGTCGTACCAACCATGACCTGACTTTCCATCAACATTTTCATTCGCACCGTCAAGGCACGAACTGTTTCTTTATCATAACAAAGTAGAGCATCTTTGTCGTTGAATTCATGGTGAAAATTCGATATTCCGCTCAAGTCGTTGCATAGAGATGATACTTGCACAGGTTGAAACCCCAGAGGATCTTCGCCAAGTCTTCCTTGATTAGCAAAAAGCTGACATACGTGCTCCTTTCCATCTATCCAGTTTGAAAGCACGGGTGGAGCTATTTGGACGAGTGCACCATTGGAGATAAATAATCGATCTGATATGTAGTTTCCGCGATGGGAACTACTGGAAGCTATACTTGTAGCAGTTTCTTCCAATCTTTGGCAGTAAGGAATAGAATATGCTCGTATCATGCAGGGAACTCCATCGAAATTCAGAGGACTTGACGAGGGCATCATCACGAAAGGTACTATTTGGTACTTTTCTATTTCATTTTGTGTATTGTTTATTCTTTCGCAACTGCTGCTGCTTCCCTCCGATAAGTATATTGTCCCAGATGATATCCTCATGACAGCATCTTCTTTTGCATTCTCCACATTCTCATGAGTTCGTGATGAGCTTTCATCGTCCCATAATATTTTCAGCTGACCATTGCTCCCTTTGACAATCTGTTGTAAATGCAATTTGATTGTGGGACATGAGAGTTGTTCGACATAAGTTTCGGAAGTCTTCAAGATGGGTGATATCTGAATGAGGGAGAGCGGGACGTAGTCATCTTCCTGTTGTATTATGGGTACATTAGGAAACGGAAGTCTGAACGTATCCGTACACGTAGTCATGATGGATGGAGGAGAAGAGAGTGACAGTGCGCTCACCACCTGGAGTTTGGAAGGTAGCAGGTAGCAGGTACTGTTTGTAGTACGGTAGTTAGTACTTGTAGTAGACAACAGACAACTCGTAGTTGGGTATGTTACCAGTATCTGTACGTTAGCTTCAAAAAAATTGAGAGGAGGAGAGAGAGAAAACCAGGAAAAGGCGAGCCTGGCTAAAAAAGACCGAAATGACCAAATAGACGTTGAAAAAGCGAGATGCATCTCTTGAATCTTGAAGCATCTGCACACTGAACAGAATGAAGAACCAAAGCTACTGTACGTAAACTTACAACGTACAACTTACAACTTACAACCTTACCAAAACAACCGACATATATTCCAATTCAAGAACTTCATCATGTCCAACCCTCGCCTGATCGCAGAGGACATTGCCCGTGATTTCGACGAGAAGCGGAACCCCCATCTTCCTCATGCAAAAAATATCCGGAAGCATCTTCGCAAATC
>Ga0209712_10005350_pt1 | contig 10049 bp, 20 predicted proteins | sample ArcOceMetagenome_FD_187443 | JGI IMG/M metagenome (GOLD analysis project Ga0209712, IMG submission 187443) | Marine eukaryotic phytoplankton communities from Arctic Ocean - Arctic Ocean - Greenland ARC118M Metagenome (SPAdes) (version 2) | ecosystem: Environmental > Aquatic > Marine > Oceanic... | reverse complement strand
CGACCGGACCGCCGCTGGGGCCACGCGCCAAGGCGCGCCGCGCCGCCACCCCTGAGTCGCCCCACGGCCGCGTTGCCACACCGCCTGAGATTACCTATGCTTGTGCTCGCACAGGCTATCGAGAAGAAGAAGCAGCCTGCCGCCAAGCCCAAGCCTGCCGCCGAGCCTGCCGCCAAGTCGACCGGACCGCCGCTGGGGATGGCGAGGCCACGCGCCAAGGCGCGCCGCGGCGCCACCCCTGAGTCGCCCCACGGCCGCGTTGCCACACCGCCTGAGATTACCTATGCTTGTGCTCGCACAGGTTCTCGAGCCACTGGCGCTGATCGCGTTTGAGGTCTTACCTGAGGAGGGTGGAGCATGGGTGCTCCTCATACACACTCACGCCGCACCTCCCACCCTCACGCCGCACCTCGCCCGATCCCTGAGTTGCCCTACATTGCCCCACACAGGCTGAGTTGCCAACCCCCCGCTTAGCTGCGCCACCTACCCTCAGGTGAGGATGATTACGACGGTCAAGCCATGGCGGAAGAAGGGGCTGGCCCGGAAGCTGCTGGGCTCCATGGTCCAAGGTCTCCCGAATAGTCCAACCCTTGCCCTCCCTACCCCTTTAGACTGGATCCTATAACCCGCACCCAGCTCTCGAGAGCCGCTGTATGCCGGCCCGCTCCATGGTTGAGCTTCAGTGCGTGAGGAAGGTGCAGAGCTTCTGGGAGCGCGTTGGCTTCCGTCCAACCGAAGGGGGACAGCGCACGTACACGGCTTCCGCAGGGTACAGGCACATGTCCAGCTCTTTGCGCCACCTCAAGGAGCAGCTCCAGCGCCAGGGGTCAGCTCCAGGGGTCAGCTCAGGGGAGGAGCTGTGCGAGGTGACGCCATGCACCCTCAACACTCAAGCCTAACCCAAGCCTCAGCCTCAGCCTCAGCCTCAGCCTCAGCCCAACCCCAACCCCAACCCCAACCCCCATCTAACCCTAGCCCTAGCCCTAACCCTAGCCCTAGCCCTAACCCCACGTTCTATAACCCATCCAGGTGAAGCTGTTCTACTATGAGTCCGTGGCCGAGATGGACGAGGAGCTTCGCGCGAGGCTCCGGGACAAACGCGAGCCGATCTGCCTTCCAAACGAAACGGCCCCAGACGCCATGTACCTGTCGCAGAAGCCAGGCGGTGGGCAGGACCACAAGGACAGCTACTGCATCCTATCGAAGGTCTCCCTCCTCCCCTACCCTACCCGTAAGCGTTCCACACCCCTGAGTCGCCCCACACACCCCTGAGTCGCCCCACACACGCCCTTGAGTCGCCCCACACACACCCCTGAGTCGCCCCACACGACCCCGAGCTGCCCCACATGAAAGCAGCTGCCCCATACGAGCCTTATTCAGGAGGGTGAGGCGGCGGAGGAGGAGGAGGACAGCGACGAGGAGGAGGAGGAGGAGGAGGAGGAGGAGGAGGAGGAGGTCCCGCTTGGCATGGTGCTCTCCGAGGAGGAGGAGGACCCGCTTACCGAGGCGCTCACCTCTGAGGAGCTGAGGCGGCGGTGCCAGCAGGCGGAGGTTGACCATGGCGGCACGAAAAGGCAGATGGTGGAGCGCCTTCAGACGCATTTCTTCTGGTCGGTGAGTCGCTCCACACACGCCCCTGAGTCGCCCCACACACCCTGAGTCGCCCCACCCCACCCCTGAGTCGCCCCACACGCGCCCCGAGCTGCCCCACACGCCCCTGAGTTGCCCCACACACGCCCCTGAGTTGCCCCCCATACGACCCTGAGTCGCCCCACAACCAGGCGGCGGAGGAGGAGGCAGTGGAGGAGGAGGAGCTGGTAGTGGAGGTGCCAGGGGCCGAGGTGGTGCAGGCGAAAGGGCCGCTGCTGGGGAAGGATTGGAGCTCCATCAGCTGCCGCGAGCAGGGGTGGCTGGGGATGATTGGGTTCACCAGCAAGTAGGCCTCTGCCCCTACCCTCACCCCGCCCCCCCCACCCCACCCCACCCCCACCCTCACGCCTTCAGCCTGCCACGCCCTCTCCAAGCACCCTAACCTGGGGCAGGTCGTGGAACGAGAGCGACTGGAGCAACGTGACGGCAGTTTGGGATACTGTGACCGCCCGCAACGCGCAACTTATCGGCTTTACTGCAATGACCTGGCGCAAGTGAGGTTTTCGCTTGCCCGAGGTTGCAGAGGCGGGGCCAGGAAGGTTGGGGCGGCAGGGAGGTTGGGGCAGGGTGGGAGAATACAGGGCTCAGGACTGTGGGGGTCAGTAATGCGTGACGGAGAGCAAGGGGTCGGTAATGCGTGACAACTGGCGACCGCCCCATAGTAGTCAACCCACGCCGTCCACACGGGTCCGTGGAGTACTTGTACGCCCATGTGCGTAGTACGTATGCGTGTTTTTAACATGGAAGCAAACTCTACTACTCCAAAAAAAAGGCGACCTTCACAACCTCCTCATCCTGGCCCTCCACGATAGTGTGACCCGCCACACGGCTCACGCTCCGGTGGGTGGCAGCCCCGGGGAACGCGGCGCCCGCGCCCGCACCACTGTACACATACACGGGGAACCCCCACACCTGCATGCCACTGCCACTGCCGCTCAAGCTGATGACCACAGTGATCATCGACGTGGTGAAGGCCCATGCATCACGATTTTCGTCGTGGTCTTGGTGCCACGTGAACTCTGATTGTCGCGAGCTTTGCCGAAGAAAGTGGAGGAGCTTGAGACGCTCGGGGCTGCAGCCTGTGTGGCAAAACGGCAAGGTGGGCCAGAGGCACGGGGCACGGGGAGGCATCTGAGCGGGAGGCACCGGCCACGCGCGAGCCGTGGCTTCTTTCACCCAACGCCGGGCCGATCTCCTTGCAGACATCATCCACGAGTGCGCGCAGCGCGTCACAGTTGTCGAGGGCGTACTGGAGGCCGCGCTCACGGTCATAGTTACGCCCCCCGCCCCTCTTCTTCTTCCGCTGGAGCTGCGCCGTGACGCGCATCTGCTCATCGTTGTTGACTTCACCTAGGAGTAGGAGGAGGGCTAGGAGTAGGAGGAGGGCTAGGCGTGAGAGGAGGGCTAGGAGTAGGAGGAGGGCACGCCCCTGAGTTGCCCCCCATACGCCCCTGAGTCGCCCCACAACCAGGCGGCGGAGGAGGAGGAGGCAGAGGAGGAGGAGCTGGCAGAGGAGGTGGCAGAGGAGGTGCTGGCAGAGGAGGAGGAGGGCTAGGAGTAGGAGGAGGGCTAGGAGTAGGAGGAGGGCTAGGAGTAGGGGTAGGGCTATAGGAGGGCTCGTTGGCCTCACCCTGGATGGCAGTGTAGTTGGTGTATCCAGGGTAGCTTTGCTTGCCGATCTTCAGGAAGTCATTATCGGCCCAGCCTTCCTTCACCACTCGCGCGAGATCGGCCACCCTCTTGGAGTCGAGCTGCAGCGGCACCAGACCATGTTCGAGGGTGGGCTGTGCCCACCACAACGACCGCTCAACCGAAAGAGAGAAGCGCCCCCCGTTTCGCAGGAGCGCGTTGACCCAGCAGCCGCGCAGCCTGTCGCTGTGCGGGAGGTCCACTGCCTTGCACCAAGGCTGTCCACAGTCAGGGGCATGAGTGCCTTGAGCATCCTCCAGGCAGCGGCTGCTGCAGAAGTGTGCCGTCGTGCACTTCGGGCACGCGTACGCCGTGGCTAGCCCGCAGTGGCCACAGATGCCGGGCCGCTCGGCAGTGTGGAGAGGCGTGCTGAGGGTCATAACGAGGAGGCCGAGTGCACGGTTGACCTTGTCCGCCCAGCGCGAGGACGACGTGCTTGGCGAGGACGCTTACGGGAAACCACCAAGCAAGGGGGTTTTAATAGTGGACCCTACGGGCTAGGATAGGAATTCAGTGGAATTCAAAACTAGACCAGACTAGGCCCCTGCCAGAGAGTAAGTAACAGAAGTTGTAAACCGTTACACAGCTCACAGTCACACTAGAGTATCCTTCTGCTTCTTCTCCTTCTTCTGCTTCTTCTTCTGCTGCTGCTGCTGCTCCTTCTGTTGCTGCTTGCCGAGGCGTGTGGCGCCGGTATCTGGCGTCCAAGTTCCGCCAGGACCGACGCCATGGCGAACGCCCAGTGCACGCTTAAGCAACTGCCTGAGTTGATCCGTGTCGCTCGCTGCTATGCGCGACACAGTCTCGCCCATGGCGCGCAGGTACTCGGCGCACCCGGTGGCAGGCATCTGCTCGACTGCGTCGTACTGGAGCGGAAGCCCCTGGCCGACACGCGTTTTCCATTTCCTTGCCCCTGACACTGTGACGCATCGGACAGAGGTCATGGCCACAGTTCAGGGAGGTTCGGGCTCTGGGTGAGTCAGGGCTGTGGGATGACTCAGGGGTTGGTCAGTTGTGGGGCTGCAGGTAGGTACAGGCTCAACCTGATCGGGAGATGTCTTCGGCCGCTTTATCTCCTGCCTCTCCTGTCTCTGCAACCCCTTCTGTTCGTGGCGGCTCCTCGCCACCAGTGTCTCTGGCCGCTGACCAGGCCTGACCAGGTCCCACGTTGCGAGCCGTCAGCGCCTCCCTCAGGGCAAGTCGCATTGCCACCACGTTACCTTCTAAGGCACGAGTCACCGTTTTTCCCATGGCACGCAAGTACGCCTTGCATCTGTTCTTACCTAGCTCGTCGATATCATTGTAAAAGAGGAGTTGACCCGAGCTTACCTTGGCATGCCAGCTAGCATCTCTGCGGGCGGAGGCGACCTGAGCCGTGCTGAACTTAAGCGTCACCTGAGGCAGCTCGACTTCACCAGTCATCCCTATTGCATCAGTCCCTTCTTCTTGGCCACCACGATCGAAGGTGTCCTCTCCATCGACGCAACCACCGAGCTCCCCAGCAGGTTCTACGCTTCCCAGGGCAGCAGCAGAGGCGTGCTGCTCGGAGGCAAGGGACGAAGCGTTAGCCGCACGCTGCGTAGCCGCCATCCTGTTTAGGGTGATAATCTCATAATAATCTCAGGGTGGTAGGTGAACTATGAGCGGTGAGACGATTCAGGGGTGGGAAGATTCAGGGATATTGGCTCCTCAGGGGTGGGAACAATCAGGGTTGTCAGGTTGTAGGGGTGGGACAACTCAGGGATGGTGGGAGCAGCAACTGAGGGCCTGATGTAGGCGCCCTGGATGTGAGATGACGAAGCGGGAGCGCGCACGAACTTGCGAGTATGTTCCGGTAATGCGCAGTTCTTGATGAAGGCGTCACGGTACAGATGAGCTGCCACCTGGTTAGGGTCAGAGCTAGGGATAGGATAAGGTTGACCCCACCCCCACCCTACCCCCTACCCCCTACCCCTAACTCTGGCCCTAACCCTAGCCAGAACGTGGATGATGCAACCCCTAACTCTGGCCCTAGCCCTAGCCAGAACGTGGATGATGCAAACCTGATACACGCCGAGTTTCTTGACTTGTTTCTTCATCGTCTCTGCCTCACTCACACACTTGAGCATCAGCTCAATCTCGTCAGGTTTCACGGGAGCAAGCTCCCGCGCGTTAAGTAGGTCAGGTTGTCTCGACTTTGCGCTCTTATGGCTTGCCTTTACCACTGGTTGCTGATGGCCACTCTGTTCTACGTGGGGCTGCTCCTGATGCGGCACCACCTGGGCACTTGCCGAATGTGCCTGAGCGCAAGAGCACAGTGGGGCATTACAGGGGTGGGGCAATTCAGGGAAGCTGCTATGCAGCCCCGTGATCTGAGGGGATCTCGCCTGTGATCGAGCTTGCACCCGTGAGGCGAGGTCACGCTTCTCTAGGTCCAGCCGCTGTACCTCCTTGAGGTAGCCGAAGCCATGATGCTCAAACAGTGGGCTATCCTCCTCGATCCCTCTCAGAGACACGGACTCCGGGAGTCTCTGCTGCCTGGACGCAAGGATTGGGAAGGGCTCGAGACCAAGCAAGCGTCGGCAGAGTATGTTGAAGAATGCCATCTCATGAGGCATGCCCACAGTCCCACGGTCGACGCGTCCAAGCTTTTCGTCCGCCTTCCGGTTGTGATTCAGGACAAAGAAGTCAAGGCGGATGTCGAGCTGATCCTCACCCAATCGCGAGACATCATGCACTAGCCTGTTGGCTCCCTTGTGCACGTACTCATTCTTGACCGACTCGGACTTCTTGATCCGCTTGATCATAAGTGAGTTTGTGGCCATGGAATCATACGCAATGTACATCTTCTGTACCCTAAGGGGGTAGGAGAAGCATCCCTTGTCGATGCAAGAGAGCATGGCCTCCATCTGTTCAATGGTGCCGGTGAGCTGCCCGTATTGCTGCCTGTGTAGGCGTGTGATATGCAGTAACTGTGTGAGTGTGTGGCGAGGGGTAACTCAGGGGCGCAAGGGCGCGGGGCAGGTTGGTGGATAGCTGTGCAAGGTGGGGTAACTCAGGCGTATCTGAGGGTAGCTGTGGTGTGTGAGGTATTTAAGTGCCTGATGATTGAGTTCTTGCCATGCAAAGAACGGTCGTTTTTGAAGCGATCTATAAGGGTTTCCCAGCTTGCCCTGAGCTCGCGAGGTTGGGGTCCATACGTACGGATGATGCCGACCTTGCGGTACCGCTCCAGCGCGATGCGTCGCGCCTCGGTCTCGCTGACAAATTCAGTCTGGAGGACGTGTTCGACCGCCTTCTTGACATCTCCCTCGCAAACGGGCCTGATGGAGATAGATGTGGAGGTAGGTTAGGGGAGGGGGAGGGGTGGCAAGACAGTGGATCAACTCAGGGAGGTGCATCAACAGTGGGGCAACTCAGGGTCTCCTGAGCGTCTGCCCAACTTCCCGAGCAAAGACATCGACCTCGCTCGTGCCGCTGTTGAATGTTGATGTCACAAGATGGGCACCATGCCAGCCATCCTTCCAAGGACACCTGTACACACTTGGAAAGATGTCGACCACGGGGTGCACATGCAGACGCTCCCTCAAGCAGCCCTGGCAGCAGAGGTCGTCCCACCAATACTTGAGCTGGCCGCTCACCTGGTTAGGCCGGGCTAGGGTTCTGTTAGATATAGGTATAGGGCTTAGGGTTCGGTTTAGGGCTAGGGCAACGCGTTAGGGCTAGGGTGGTCTCACACGCATTCTTTTAAATCTCCGCTCGCAGTTGGTCAGTGCAAGCCTCAGCTCATCCCAAGACTTGGTTTTGACACCGCCGTGCCAAAAGATCGTGTGGTCCTCGCCCATGAAGAAGACGTACGCTGTAGCTTCGTTCAGGGCGCGATCAGATATTCTGAAGGTGTGGTCCATCGACGCAAACTCTCCTGCAGGATTGAGGGACACAAAGCCCAAGCGTGGAGATGGAGAGGTTCAGGTCTGGGGCAATGCAGGGGGATGCAAGGGGGGTGGGGCAACTCGGGCAAAAGGGGCAACTCTCACGGAGGTGGGGGAACTCAGGCGAACAAAGGGCAAGCGACAGGGATGTGGGAAAACTCAGGCGAAGGGACGACGCCAGGGGCCACTAAGGCTGGGGAGGGGCAAAGCTTTCCTGGGTGACGACCGAGGAGGTCAGCCGTCAAGAAAGGCTTCACCTTCCGATGTAACAGCCTCATCATGGTGGTGATGTTTTCTGTAGACACATTGAAGGCGGATGCGTTCCCATGCACGAAGATCCACGGTGGGATCTCCAGCTGGGGGTTGATGGATGCGACAGGAGGAGCGGCATCGTTGAAGGTGGCAGTGGCGGAGGCAGCGGGGGCGGGGGCGTGGGCAGGCGTGGGGATAGGATTTGGGGCACTAATTGAAAGAGCTGGAGCCCGGTCGCTGCGCTGCGCTGCCTCGGACACCACCTCGGCGTTCGGCGTCCGAGTGACCAAGCCGTCGTTTGACACACAAAAGTCTTGCGGCGCAGCTGTCGTAACTGTGCAAGAGTCGTCTTCCGTCTCAGGCGCAGCGGTGCGCCGTAACGTGAGGAAGCGCTCCATGAAGCTGTTATGCCACACAAAGCCGCCGCCGTGGCTTGAGGGCAGACACGTCGTAGCGAGACTGCCTTGCGATGCGAGAGCCGGCCCACTGAGCGTCTGATGGCTCGCACTGGAAGAGGGACGGCTCAGGTTGAGCGCCGAGGGGAGTTGAGGGAGTTGATCCTCTGCCTGCAGCCTCTGCTCGAGCATGTAGGCCAGGTACCTCTGAAGACTGACCTTCTCACGCTGCTCTGCGACGTTACTGATCTCTTTGCACAGCTGCGAGACCGTGCACCCCGTCTGCATCAGCTTAGCTGCCATAGCAGCGTCACAGCCTCCCTCGTTGTCAAAGATCGTAAACTCATTGATCATCCCACCCAGGGCGGGCAGTACTTCATTAATGAGCGCTGTGTATGCGGGACTGTGCGTAGAGAAGGCGCTGCTCGGCCAGGGCTTATTGTCTGGGGCCTTGCCTCTTGGAAGCTGCACGGTGGGGGATGGCGCCTGGATGCTACGCACCTGAGTTGGAAATGATACCGGCGGGTGGATGGGTGGGCGGCGGGGTGGAGGGGTGGGTGGGTGGGGAAACTCAGGGGTGGTGCAACGGTGAACTAGCGGGGTTAACGTTGCAATTGGGGGCAGTGTGTGGTGAAGTCAGGAGGGGGGACACTCAGGGTGGGTGTAAGCCCATGGTCTCGTAAGGGTCTTGACGCGGTGGGGCAGTGGTGTGGGGTGGGACAACTCAGGGTAGTGGTGAAATCAGACCTGCATCTTCTTAACGTTGGATGGGCAGGTCGGGGAGCGGCAGACCATCTTGCGTCCGATGGGAACCAGGTTGCCTTGTAGCGTGTGGATGAACCTCACACCGGAGCGCGAGGGGTCATTCTTCTTCTCAATGTTGTAGCCACCGTCAGTCGCATTGACAAATAGGTTGCTCCTACACACTGGGCAGCAGTCCTTCACACCTATTACCTCGCCGCTGGCGTCCTTGACCTGGAAGAGCTCATGCCTCCCGAGCTCTTGGCGGTGCGTGATGGTGGGCAGCAGAAGGAGAAAGTTAACCCCTGTGCAAAGGGGGTGAGCTCAGTGATGGTACTTGAGCAAAGACATTCAGGGAAGTCCTACACCTGCGGCTGACAGCAAGAAGAACGAGCGCGCCCTCAGCAAGGACTCCTCATCCCAGCCCTCATTTGGCCTGATGAGGTCGGCAAGCCGCTCAGCTCGGGGAAGGTTGAGCGTGAGGGGCGAGGGCATCAGCATATCCATGAGCGCGGGGTCGCCACCCTTGAAGCCGCCATCCGTCTGGGGTTTGGGAAGCATGGGCTTGATGAACTCGAAGAATACGTCTGCAGCTGCAGAGCGGGCATCATTAGATCCAAAGAAACTGTACGCGGGAGAGTGGGGTGGAGTGGGGAGTGGGGTGGGCCATTCAGGGGTGGGACAATGCAGGGGTGGGACAATGCAGGGGTGGGACAATGCAGGGGTGGGACAATAGGGTTGGGTTAGGGTCGGGTGGGAGATCTGGGAGGGATGAATACCGGTGTGCAGGGGAATTCAGTTCATGGTGCATCTTACCTGGCCAATGGCTTCTCTGGCAGAGTCTCCTCCTCGCCGGAGGAGCCTCCCTGATCATCGTTGGAACCATCGGCGTCACCAAGGTCGCCGTCATCTCGTTCTTCTGCACAGTTTTGAAGGTACAGGTCACCGAGTCGTTGAGTGGCCTCCTCGAAGTTTCCCTCGCACTCTTGCACAATGACTGTCGCCTGCCGAACCGTGAATTCGAGCCTCTGCGCCGTGCTGAAGTAAGAGGTCTTCAACGCATCGTCGTCGGATGGTTGTCTGGAAGAGGCTGCGGTTGCACCGGTGGCGCGATCAGCCACCTGTGCACTCGTGGAGGGCGCGGCTGCGCCCAATGTCGGGATCTTGTACTGATCAGCGCACGGCTTCGCGCACACATGATCCCATCCGATAGCCGCCGCCTTATTGGCGTTGCGGAAACCCACAACAGGGTCGCCAAGAGAGATTTTTGCGTTGCAGACGAGGCAGACGAACCCCCCCCGAGCTGATGGCCTCTCGGCGGAGCGATGCCCGTGTGCTACCGGCATTGATTGGCCGTGGTCAGGGCGGATGGTTGGTGGTCAAACGGGGACCCCCACCCCGGGGACCACCT
>Ga0209712_10005346_pt1 | contig 10054 bp, 13 predicted proteins | sample ArcOceMetagenome_FD_187443 | JGI IMG/M metagenome (GOLD analysis project Ga0209712, IMG submission 187443) | Marine eukaryotic phytoplankton communities from Arctic Ocean - Arctic Ocean - Greenland ARC118M Metagenome (SPAdes) (version 2) | ecosystem: Environmental > Aquatic > Marine > Oceanic... | reverse complement strand
AGTTTTAATTGTCCTTAACGAGCATGATTCGTGCCAAAATTAAATTATGTTATAATTAATAATGTAAACATAGTGGATGTCAGGACTGAAACCCTCACCAACCAAATAATCATTTAATCCATTCATAATTTTGTCAGTGATGGATTCACGCCCCGCTAAAGTAGTGAGCTTTTCGCTGGTAGTATCCAGTATCAGGGTAGATATTTCACTAACCATGTTAGACTCAATTTCATAAATTCCTTTGATGAAAAAGTCCGCGGTGACATTCATCTGATATGTTGCAATGGCAATCTCTAGGCTAAACAACTCCTGAGTGTCGAGCAGACGTCCCTGAAAGACATTTTCTATTTTGAGGTAATTATATTTATCGACAAGCAAAGGGAGCCCATTGTCATCCAACTCAACGGTTAATTCCTCCTCGTCAACAACACTGTCTCCAGTCTCAGTAACCAAATCTTCCGTTGCGGCTTCCTTGAAATATACCCCCGAATAATCGACTTCAACGTATAGATGCCCGATGCCAAACAACAAAAAAACTAGGGTGGCGGGTATGAACAATTGCAAATAAAACATATTTTCTCCTAGTCGATGAATTAGCAAGAAATATGCCAGAGGTAATTGCCCAGCTACAGAAACTCCTTAAGTTAATTTCTCTACCAATTCGACAGTAACGCCTAGCCGCTCCTCCCCATCCAATAAAAATTGAGATGAAGACAGAGACGTCAATCCCTCAATGTCTAAAACTTTAAAAGAAACAGTGGCTTCTGAAGATGATATTTTGGTTATCACTTCATTCGTCACAAATTTCTTTCGGAGATGCTCGTAACTTTCAAAGAACAAAAACCATTCATCAAAATCACTTTTTAAAATTCTAACAGTTGCTATTATATCCACATGCACACCCATCTTTTTAGTTACAAAAATATTAGCCATTACCTAATCATCATTTGATATTAGCCTCCTCGAAAAGGAAGTAAAATAAAAATTTAGCTCAAAAGTGGCATGAAAATTGCGATACTATCAGCGAAGATTTCAAAGTTCAGGAAAGCAGAAGGCATCATGATAGCTATGTTGTATCGTTTCAATCAGCCTGCAAAACACCTGGCTGTAGCTCTTTTAGTGACCTCGATGCCGAACATTGCAAAAGCAGAAAAGCAATGCATTAAGGGAAATGAAAACTCAAAATTTTGTCAAAATTACAGGCCTTTAAATACTTCAGATAATCCCAAGGGAATTCAAAATTCTAGCGCATTGGCGTTGTACTATTCAGGTGGTATTTTAAGCAATTTGCAGCCAAGCATAGAGCCAAAAAAGCACTTGGAAACCGTAAGCTTAGCCAATGCAAAATTAACAGTAGACACTGATGAACAGTTCTCTGAAATATCAGAACCCAATCTTGACACCACTGAATTGTATAGAAAAATCCGAAAGCGATTTCGAAACCTTGATTTAATTCCTCGAAAAAAAATTCAAAAATGTTTGCTCCACGGCACCTACCAAGGCGATGTTGACGGCCTATGGGGCCCAAAAACCTTTGAAGCAATCGTAAATTACGAAGAAGATTTAAACTCACAAATCGTTGAAGAAGGCGGTCACACGTTTAAAAAAATTCAAGAAATTTTTTCAGGTAAAAAGAACTGCAAACGATTAGTGATGGACACTTTTGAGTCGTAAAGTCACTTAGCGAAACACGTTCCAATAAATTTATCTTTTAAAATACACCCAAAATCGTTACAATAAGGCGTTATCAGGAGAATAAGATGTCAGAAGCCACCGCAAAAGAAGAACATAAAATAACGGCTGATATACTCAAGGTAAAAGAGGTCGAAAACACTTATATCAACAGCTCAAAAGAGCGAATGTTTGACGTAGTGAAGCTATTTGTAACCAATGCGGAAGGCTCTATTTCACTCAGTGATTTTGCCCAGATATTCAAAACAGTGACTGTTTGGATCAAGTTTAGACCGCGCAAACTTGGAACATACGTGGAAGTCATGAAAGAGCGAAATACTGACACAACGATTAGTGTACGTTATAGTGCCGACGAGTATATTCCTCATGTGAAAGAAGTATTACGAGATCATAACATTCGGGTTAAATCGATCGCAAATAACGTCATGATCTGCCAAATACCGAAGCCAAGTGAACAGGACATAGAAATTGCAGTACAGAAAGTTAAGGTTTTAGCAAATACTGCACGCTCTTCCCTCTCGCAAGTGAAAGCAGACACGATTCAGAGACTTCAAGCTGCACTCAAAAATGAGTACTTAGAGGCAAAAGATGTAAAATACGCCATAACCAGCATAGAAAAAGTCGAACAGCAAATGGCCGCAATGCTGACTTATTTTAGATTGGAAAATGAGAAAAAACTTAGTGGACGTAAGTTTGAATTTGATACTGTTGAAGCTAAAGAAATTTGGTCGACTATCAATAAAAAAATTAAGAAAAATGGTAATATTGAAATATAAGATATGAAATCAATTACTTATACTTTCGAGCTGAAATTAATAATACTGGCTTTATCATGCTTTTTTTCTACTCCAGCGAAAGCTGACATAGTATTATCGCGGCACAGCGATGTGATATTCAATTGCGCACAAGATGGGCCAACAGCGTATTTTTGTACTAATTTAAAAGTAAGCAATCCTGATATTGTTTTGAAATTACCTCGATTTGAACGAAAAAAAATATCTACTTATGTTGATGCTTTTAGGATCATGCCTTCACTTACAAACCTGACTTCAAATACAATTCGTGTAGCAAAAATTCGTCTCACCCTTTGGGATCAATCTGAACTTTCACAAGACTTCATTATTAACCAAAAGCTAATTCCAAATTCAACTTCGAACTCAAAACTATCTTATTTGATTAGAAGTGATGTACCCGCTCAAGCCGCTTTGTATAGCGGACTTACATCGATATCAAAAAAATCATCATACAACCAAATAATCTTAGAATTATTAGAGGTTAAGTACAAAAAATAATCCGAAAATAGAACATCTTGTTGGGTTTGGAGTTATAGAAGAGTAGTGAAAAAAATCTTATGACAGGCAAGATATTACATTTATGGATAACATCAATTTTTGTTGGAATACTCTTAGGGTTTTTTGGAGCAACTGCTGCTCACTACTTTCGAGACGGCTTATATTTGGTTGAAACATTTTCAAAAGAATATTTTGCTAACACGACAAACTTCATATTCCTTTTTTTTAGCTTAAGCATTGCTGCCTCAATAACACATTTTATAAAAAAACATTTTAAAATAAACAGATGGGAAGGACCGGCTGACACAATTTATGCTGCACATAGGACCGATAATGAACTAAACGTGAAAACAGGTATTGCGAGCACACTCGCTGCATTCATTTCGGCAGCTGGTGGGGCATCTGTAGGTCAATACGGGCCGTTGGTTCACTTTGGAGCCACTTTAGGTGCCTGTATAAAAGCCTTTTTAAAACTGCGTATAACAACCGATGTCGTTATAGGTGGTGGGGTGGCAGCAGCTATTTCTGCTGGCTTTAACGCACCGTTAGCAGGTATTGTTTTTGCCCATGAAGTAATATTACGCCACTTTTCAACTAAGGCTTTGGCTCCAATTGCGCTTGCATCCGGAACGGCCTTTGCAATTCATAATTATCTATGGGTAGCATCCACACCATTTCTGCAAGAATACCCCCCTACTGAAATTGGATCTATGATATTGGTATCCATAGCAGCAGGGCCATTTTTTGGGCTTATTGCGATAATATTTATGTCTGTTGTGGTTACGTTTGCTAAACTCCCCACAAAGATGGGCTTAACATCCTTCCAGTCATTAATAATTGCTATCACTGGATTAAGTATAATTGGTAACTTTTATCCTGAAGTAATGGGACTAGGGACTCTTAGCATAAAAACCCTTACAAGTGAGCATGCATTGTTGATGGTAGCACTAGCAATACTAATTGCTAAAATCTTAGCAACAGCACTATCACTCGGATTTGGTTTTTTTGGTGGTGTGTTCTCACCCGCATTACTGGTTGGTGCGGCTGCAGGCGCAGTAGCAACAGGGGTCGTCAACTGGACTAATTTACACTCATTTCAGGGACCCGAACTCGTAATATGTGGAATGGCAGCAGTTGCGGGCGCCGTTATTGGTGCCCCTTTGTCCATGATAATAATCGTTTTAGAACTCACGGGTTCTTACGGTTTAGCTCTTTCAACAACGGTTGGTATCGTCACTGCTACAATGATTAGCAGTCAACTGTTTGGAAATTCAATATTTGACAAACAACTCTTAGGAAGAGGCATTGACATTTCACAAGGCCGAATGGGTTTAAGATTAATGGAAGAAGGCATTTCATCAATAACCTCAATACAAACACTAAAATTCAGTCCTGACATGAAAGTTGAACTAGTCAAATTAACAATGATCGACCATGAAAGCACCGAAGCTTATATTGTGACTGAAGGCGATAAATATGTTGGAAAACTGCATTTGCTATCGCTTACTGTTGCAGATCCGCATAAAAAAATTATCGAATTTGTTGATAAAAATGCCCTAAACTTGAAGTCTGATGCATCTCTTCAACAAGCGATAGAAGCTGCAGCAAACTTTATTGGAGAGACAATTCCAGTAATTGACAGATCAGATGATAAATTTATAGGCACAGTAAATGAGGGAGACATCTTTAAATTATATCTTGAACTACAAGGCCAAACGATTGACCTTGAAAAAAAATAACGCTTAAGAGTACCTGATATTTTATTTACATGATGCTTCTTTGGTATGGTAGTTGCTCTTCAATGGTATGGTTACCAAAAGTAAAATTTCGCGTCGTTTATTTTTATCACTAATTTTGAGTCCAACATTGTTGTCAGCTCAACCTCTGGTGGACTTTGAGCGAAGTCTTGGGCTGTTTTCAGACCCTTTACAGCCTCGGAATAGACAAAAATTTACTAGCACAAATTGGTTCAATGACCCAGAGCCTGAAATAAAATTTTCTGACCATTTCATATCTAGTGAGACAAAAAAAATCGTCTTAGCTAAAGATTTCAAAGTAGACATGATCAATTCGAATACAAAACAAAAAATTTCGTTTAAATTTCAAAAAGAACATAAACTCACAAGTAATCAAATTTGGGAGCTAAATGATCTCTTAAAAGACTGGCGTACAAATGAAATTAAAAAAATTGATTTTATCGTATTAAGAGATTTTCTTAAGGTTTGTGCAGCTTGCTCTAAAAAGAATGAAGTTTTAACTGTAAATGTTCATTCAGGGTATCGTTCTAAGAAAACTAACGAAAGCCTCCGGAGAAACAGTTATAAGGTTGCAAAAAACTCAATGCATATTTTAGGTAAGGCTATAGATTTTTCTGTCGATGGAATAAGCCCAAAACGCTTAGCCAAAATTGTTAGAGCACACACTCACGGGGGGGTGGGAAGCTATACAAACTTCGTACATCTAGATAGTGGACCTTACAGATCCTGGACATAAAAAAATTATCTACAAAATTTTAAATCTTTTGCAAAACTAAATTTTCATGAACATATTTTCAATAATTATTAAAGTCCCTTAAGGCTTTACTACAGGCTGAAAACCTCAATTTTTTAACCAGATACCCAGTCATCAGAAACAATCAACGTATCCGCTAAACATGCATTTTTTTGCATAAGATATTGCAGAAGATACTTCGTCTGCTGACATGGACTTCTCCATAATTTTTTTATTTTCTCGTGCTGTTAGATCACCATTTGATGCTGCCAAATTATACCATTGATGGGCAAGAATATAGCTTTGTTCAACACCAGCACCAACCTCATACATATTTCCCAAGTTGGCCATGGCTGTAACGCTACCCAAACTCGCTTTGTTTCGCCATTCTATTATAGCTGTTTCATAATCGCCCAACATGTAAGCCGAGAAACCCCTATCAAAACCCTGCGCGCAAGTAAGCTGTGCACTCAGAAAAAATATCTGAATACCAATGACAATAGTTTGTTTAATCTGTGACAAGCCCCTACCCCTCACGACATCACATTACTAATACTCAAAATTAAAAGGAGAAACTCATGTTAGCCAGAAGTATGTTGGCTTATAAATTTAAAACAATTTCCCAATACCAAAAACAACTGCAAAAATTGGTAAACTTATAATCGCTACCGTTAGAACTAATCGCACGAAGTGCCAAAAAACATAACCAGTAGTATGTGAAGTGTCGCTCATTTTATTCTGCTCTCTTTTTATATTTATTTTCTAAAAATTAATGGAATTTTCAAAAAGATCCATCAGCAAAAAAAGAGTATCTACAGGCGACTATGGCAGCACACTGCTGTTAGATAAGTCGTATAGAATTTAACTATATGTAGCAAAAAATGTTGCCAAATAATCACAAATCTCTAGAAATCATACGCTTTGAGATCAATGTAAAGCGCAGGTTTTCAATAAATATTTTATTTCAAAGGCTTATCTTAAGGATAAATGTTAAATTTCACTCAATGAGACGCAAACGCACTGGCCAAAAAAACTCTAGGGAAATGCGATGAACGAATTTCAGCGTATTATCATAAGCTCGCATGACAAAAGAGCGCCGAGTAACGGCCTGAAATTGAAAACCAGTTTCCCAACAAAAAATTTCAAACGTCATGGAGGGGTCCATGCCCAAGTAGGCAGCATATAATTTTACGTAATTTGGGATAAAAATTTTGCTATTAAAAGCAGATAAATCACCAGCTTCAATTGCGATTATGTGAGATTTTCTGAGACGCAACTCCAAGCGAACATCAGTGACTGATATTCCTTGAGTGGCCCGTTCACCACGCATAATATCGCCCAAAGTTACGTCAAACTCGTCAAAAAACTTAAGCTTGTAATTAAGAGACTTAATGTTGAGATGTCGAGACTTTTTGGGGCTTTTGTATTTTTGTTGCAAACGAGTATTCATAATCCAAAAATACACAACACTTTGAACCAACGCAACAATCAAACACTACTGTTAGACATAAAACAGAAAAATTTAATCATTAACTATTATGTTTATTGCTTTATCCATCTAATATTAATTGCAACTTGGATCAAACTGATAGACCCTAAATGAATGTCTAGCTAGCTTGAAATCAAATCGCTTCGTACGGATTTCATGGGGGGGAGTGTTTATTATATGCTAAAAGTAAAGATTAAAAAACTCTCACCAATTGGATTAATATTAACTTTAAGCATGTACAGCACCATGGCATTGAGTGCCAACATGCCCTGCAATGTAAAACTAGAGTTTGATAGTAATTCGACTGGTTCAGTCGCAAATTACGTACTTTCACTTCAACTTAAGAATACCACCGGAAGAGCCGTTTCTGGTGCTTCAGTGATTTATATGGACAATGAGGAACAGCCTTTGGGTAATACCCTCCTCCACTGCTCATCCAACGCAGATCGATTGAATGAAACCGTTAATCCAGGAAGCTATGGTAATTGCATATCAATCTTACAAAAAGTGGATGGTGCTTTTCTGAGCGCATTTGGCAGCCAAAAATGGACGCAAATTGTAAACACCCAATTAGCCGCGTTAAATGCTGTCACACAGTGTGAAGTCCTAGGGTTTGCATACTAAAAGTAATTAATCACTTTGCAAATCAAGCTTAGCAGGAAACCACTGCCAGCTCTAGCGTTGTAGACGCCAGTCTAATTGGCACAAACGAATTGATGAGTTGTTTAAAAATCAGCCAAGACCTTAACTGACAACTTCAAAAGATCCAAAGTGCCTTAATTTTTGAAAGTGTTTCTGAGCGAATTTAGAGTATCTTTTAATTTATTTGAGATATTACAGTCCAATTCAATTTCCATCTTCTTGGTAGCTTTGTGAACTTCAAAATCAGAAGTTACATCGCTGAACTTAGGATTCATTTGAATTTGAAGTGAGTTGCCCTCAACGGTTTGTAAGTAAGCTTTACTTAGGTTGAAGACGACACCTTTGCCAGTATCTAAATCTCTGATAATAAATGATTTATTCATCAAATCACAATTTGTTTTTAGTTGGATTTCAGAAATTATTGGTACTACATTTGGAGTGAGGAAACCACTGATTTCACGACTGAACCAATATGTGACTGAATTCGTCAACAAGAGTAATAAACTGATCAACACAAAGTTTTTCATCCGAATACCACTTCTATCTAACTTGATGATGTTTAATGAAAAATCACGATTTGGTTTCATTTTGAATGGATTATATACGATAGATCTATTACATATAATACATGAGTATTAGGTCTAAAATTGTTTAGTTTATCCAATTTAGCAGGAAGAGGGACTTTGTTCAAAATAAGAAAATCCTTCGACGACGAGTTAGAAAGTAAATACAGTCGTCGATTTAAGAAATATGGTGCTACTGCTGAGGGTAGTTACTGGATAAACAAAGCTCGGCAAGAATTGCGCTTTGAGATTATGATAAAAGAAATACTTAAGCTCCAAAATAACTTAGAGCTATCTATAGGTGACATAGGGTGTGGTTACGGTGCTCTAGTGGATTACATCGCCACAAAATATAATCCAAGAAAAATACGTTATTTTGGTACCGACATCTCCACAGATCTAATAAACTATTGTACCGAAAACTACGACCAAAGTTGGGCTGAATTTTCCATTGGGTCAAAACCTCATAGTGATGTGGACGTGTGCTTAATGTCTGGGACATATAATCTTGCTGCAACTCACAATGCTTTAGATTGGGAAAACCATATTTTTAAAAACTTAACAGAATGTTGGTTCAAGACCCAAAAAATGTTAATTTTTAACCTACAAACAAGTGATACTACACACATTTCAAGTGGAAAAATTTTTTATGCAAATAAAAACAATATCTTGAACCGATGCAATGCTCTCCTTAACACAGCCGTCTGTGTTGAACACATTGACCTCCCTTTTGACACGACCTTTGTCATCAAAAAAAAATGATGCCGGACGAACAGATCCCCCTCAAATGGCATTACTCAATCAGCGAAGTTTTCAACTTAATTTTATTGTCGAACATTCTTTACTTGTTCGACCAGAGCGTCAGCTCGTCGTTTAGACATACCAAACCGTTTTCTAAGTTCTTCAAGGTCTTCTTTTTCCGAATTATCTAAAATACCATCTAAAAGCGCTTTACGCACTTGGTCCTCAAAAATCATTTTTCGCCTTTCCATTTGAGCGTTAAAAGAAGACGCGATGATACCAGTGATTAAGGCGACCACAACGACTCCCAAAACTGCCGAAGCCACAGCAATAAACTTCCCAGCTGCAGTAATTGGGGTCACGTCACCGTAACCGACTGTCGTTAAGGTTATCATAGCCCAATACATAGAGTCTGGAATTGATTTGAAGCCTGTAGGATGCACCCTGTTCTCAGCAAAATACATCAGAGATGATGAAACGATGAACACAATAATAAAAAGGTACAAAGCAGCATAAAGTGACTTTCTCTCTTCGAAAATGGCCTCAAAGAGATCTTCCATTGCTGAGTTGTAATTTGAAAGTTTTAGGATTCGTAAAAGCCTCAATGCCCGCAAAACTCTTAAATCTAAGTAGGGAAAAAACGATCGCAGATAAAATGGCAATATTGATAAAAGATCAATAATTCCACCAAAGCTGAAAATGTACTTTAATCGGCACTTACACGAGAGGATAAACCCTATGTTTGCGTGTTCTTTGGCGGGTGCAGTCCACAATCTAGCAAGGTATTCTAGCGTAAAAACTGCGACACTAAACATTTCCAAGTTTGCAAAAGCCTTACTTTGAGCCATGTAAACTTGCGGCACTGACTCCAAAGTGACTGATATGACATTAACGATGACTAAAACCGTTAAAAAAAGATCAGTTCTTCTACTAATATTATCACCAAAATTAGCCCTCTCGAGAATTTGATGTAGTCTTTTCTGTACGGATAAATATTTAGACATCTCGGAACCTAACTTTGACAAAGGTACCCAAAGGATGCTCAAAAAAATAATTTTAGCAAGTTCGTAACTTTCAAACATTGAAACATTAAACGACCTGCCCGAAAAACATTTTTGCTTACCATTGAAAACACCACGTCGAAA
>Ga0209712_10005345_pt1 | contig 10055 bp, 9 predicted proteins | sample ArcOceMetagenome_FD_187443 | JGI IMG/M metagenome (GOLD analysis project Ga0209712, IMG submission 187443) | Marine eukaryotic phytoplankton communities from Arctic Ocean - Arctic Ocean - Greenland ARC118M Metagenome (SPAdes) (version 2) | ecosystem: Environmental > Aquatic > Marine > Oceanic... | reverse complement strand
CCCTACAAATACATCTTCTTCTTCTTCTTCTTCTTCTTCTTCTTCTTCTTCTTCTTCTTCTTCTTCAGATATATTAAATACAATCCCTTTGATTATTGATCCTCCATTTTAAATTTTAATATAAAGCAACTTCCTTTTCCATCCACACTCTTAACAATAATTTTTGCATCATGAGCATCCATAATGGATTTAACAATACTTAAACCAAGGCCTAGACCTGGAATTTGATGATGCTCATTTTCAACTCTTGCAAACTTTTCAAATATAAAATTCATTTTATCTTCCGGAATTCCTAGTCCTGTATCTGATATATTAATGAAAAAGAAACCCTTATTCGTTGACAATTCTATGTTAACTTCTCCAGAATATGTGAACTTTGCAGCATTACTAATCAAATTATTTATACATTGGTTGATTCTCATTTTATCAATATTACAAGTAGATTCAGCAATGGCTTTGTCATATTTAAGATCAAAATTAACTCCATCTTTTTCCTTGAACATTGGAGCAATTGAGCTATAGCAATTCTTTGTGAATTCTACCATCTTAGTTATTTTCTTCTCAAGGACTATGCCTGAACGTTTAAACTCAACTGAGGTTAATAGTTCTTCGATTAACCCCTTCATTAGCTTGGAACTATAGCCAATTAGGTTTAGATATTCTTTTGCTTCTTTGTTCTTTATCTCAGGCATCTCACTCAACAATTGATGGAACCCTATAATAGACGACAAAGGAGTCTTAAGTTCATGGGATACATTTGAGATAAAATCATCTTTTATACATTCATTTTTATGTTTAACAACTAAGTTTAAAGCAAATTGTTTGATCTCTTCAGAATCAAATGGTTTTTTTAAATATAGTAATTTATCAGGAGATCCTAATTCTTTGACAATGTTTTTAAAATCGATATCAGAATAGGCAGTCACAATAACAATTTCGATTTTAGGATCAAGCTTCCGTATTCTTTTTGCGGTTTCAAGACCATTTATACCGGGAGGCATTCTCATGTCTATAAAAGCAACTTTAAAAGGAGCATTTAATTCCAACTGTTTTTTTACTAATTCTACTCCATCTAGTCCTTGAGATGCAGTAAATGTAACATACTCTCTTTCATCAATCTCTAGGTCGTCACTTGCTGGAGCTTCTCCAAAAAAATTAGCTGCTAAATCCTTTAATTCTGAGGATTTTGATGATTTTTCAAAAATTCTTTTATAACTTTTTAGAATTTCATCCTCATCATCAATAAATAATAAATTATTCATCTAGGTCCTCCCCACGAGTCGTTATTGATCTTATTCTTTTATAGGTTTCTTCTGTTAGTCCGATAAATGAACCGCGAGATACAAAACCCTTACCATTCCTCTCACTCTCACTCTTATAAACTCTTAAAAGTAGAGGTCGATTTTTTCCAAGTACAAGATTAAGTTTCTCGCTATCAAGCTGAACTTTTGCTCCACAAGGTATTTCTAGTGGAGTTAAAAACTTTATTTCATTTTCAGAAATGGCCACTATTTTTACATCAATGCTCGACTCAAGCCTTAGAACCTTCCCACTTAGCTTTGCTACAATTGAGGCAAATTTATAATTGCCAATATTATCGAGCAATATTTTTACTTTTTCTAGTAATAGATCTCGATCCATTGGCTTAATGATATAATCATCAGCACCTTTCACAAGGCAACTTTTGACATCTTTATCCTGTTCTTTAGCACTTAACATACAGACCTTGAAGCCCTGATCAGCTTTTAATTCTTGGATCTTTTCTAAAAACTCAACACCATTCATCTTAGGCATCATAATGTCTAACAGTATGAGTCCTATATCATCATACATTGAAAGAATCTTGATGGCCTCGACCCCATTTCGAGCTTCAACAACTTCATATTTTGCAGTCTCTAAGATTTTATTTGTTAAGATTCTGAGTCCGTCATTATCTTCAACAATTAGAATTCTTTTATTTGTTGCTTCCATTATTTTCCTCCCTTGATAAAGAGATTGACCAAACTATTAAGAGGTAATTTAAAATTACCCTTTGAGTATGTTTCACCTAATATTTTCAAGGCATCGTTTCGTGCTTCAATAGTAAAATTTTCCGTATGAAGAATGCTATAAAACCTCTCTGCAATTATGAAGACACAACTTAATGGAGTAATATTAAAGCTATTAAGTTTCCTTGGAAATCCATTCCCTGATGGAGCTTCATGGTGCTCCATTATTATGGTGTCGATATTAGATGGAAGCTCTGGAAAGTCTTTTAAAATTAAGCACCCCATTTGAGGATGTTCTAAATATTCTTTTTTTTCTAAACTAGTAAGTTGTTCAAAACCTTTTTCCTTAATATCGTCTAGATAGATCAAATATTCACTTTCAAGCCCTATATCATGAAGTAAAGATGCCATTACTAACTTTCTTAATGTGTATTCTGTCTTCCATTCGAGACCTTGAGCAATAGCACTAGATAAAACTGCAATAGCTAGGCTATGTTCAGAAAAAAAAGTTGTGTTTTTACTTTTATTTTGAAGGTATTCCCAAAGACGACTTATTCCCTTAAAAGAACTCATGACAGACGAAATAGTTTCATTTGAAAGTTTTATAGTTGATTCTGTAAGGCCGATTGACTTTAATGAGACATTAATATTATCAAGAGATGCTAACTGTACTTCCTTCTGAATATTCTCACTTAGAGTTTTTTTATTATATAAGTCTAAAAGAGTTTTAGTGATTTCTTCCATGAAGGGAGGAAGGTCTTCACTTTTTATGTATAAATATTTAATGCTCTTCTTTTGGTATTTTTTCAATATATCTTTTGTAAATAATTCGCCTTCGTTAATAATCTTAACGAATTTTTCTTGAGACAATTTAAGATAAATATTTACTGTTGCAACATTAAATTGAAAAAAGTTATAAAGTTGAATCTTACAATAGTCTGTATTCTCGTTTAGACTTTCTTTAATTCCTACTTCGATAAAAATTTCTTTTATTTCTTCTTTTTTAAAAAAATTATTTACTTCATAAATCGATTTTAAGTTGTTTTTAATATCATTTAAATAATTAGATATATTTTTTTGAATTATTAGTACCGTATCAGGTGCATCTTCTAAGTATTGTTTAATGTAAATAAATTCTGTTTCCAAATCCTTAATAATAAGAATTCTCTTTTTTGGAGGTAGACTCTCTAGCTGCCTGATGGCATCAACTTCCGAAGAACAGCTCATGATATTGATATCAAAAATTCCCTCCCAATCAATTGTTAGAAAGTCGCGCTCTTTTTGGTTATTATCTAAAAGTATAATTGCTATAATTTTTCACCACCTACGTTCCGTATTTCTATTAAACCAAATTTGTATCAGGGAAATACTTGTAAAGTTCATTTTTTACTGTTATTTCACCTGTGACTTATTGTTTTCAGGTCTTTCAAGGATTTTTTTACTTGAAAATGCTACCTTCAACTATTTTAATATCAATTGGTTCATTATATCTCTTAGGGTGAGTACCCGTTACTATCAAAATGTTATCAAATTGTTGAGAAATAAGCGAAACAATATCTAGAGAAGCCTTTCTCACCACAAATTAACTTAAATGGTATTGAAATATTTATCATTTACTAATCCCTATGAAATATTGTTATATTTTTCACTTTGCCTGGCGATTTCCATCATTGGGGCCACTGCCTCCTTCCACTTCTTGTAATGAAATGTTTTCTTATGTAAATCAATTGCATTTTTATCTTTATAGACTTCGATGAGTGTATAGTCTTGTTTCATCTCATTTTGTTTCAATAACTCAAAGTTCACGATCCCAACTTCTTTTTGGCTTTTTTTTACATTCTCCATTGTTTCTTTAATGAACGCATCTATATATTCTGTTTTTACTTTAATTTTTACCCACACTGTTATCATGCTATTTTCCATCCTAAACTATTTGTTTTAGAGTTTTACAGGCATCAGTATTTTGACAATGCAGCCTATGCCCAGACCTAGCCCCATTATTTGGATTGTTCCGTTACTTGCTTGTATGAAATTCCCGGCAGAATGTAGTCCAAAGCCTGTGCCATTTTTTTTAGTAGTTTTACCAAAATTAAAAAATTTTTTATTTTCTCCTTTTTTTAAACCAATTCCATTATCACAAATGCTTATTTCAATCTTTTCGCTGTCGTATATTGCAGATATGCTGATGTTTTTTTTATAGACATGTTTTTTAGACTTTTCGTCATGTGCTTCTAAGGAATTTTGAATAATGTTCAACATTGCATAAAAAAAGCCATCTCTTTCAACAAATAGAGAAATATCTTCATCAATATCTTTTAGGAACAAGATTTCGTTGTTATCAAGTGCAGGACCGATAGTACTTTCAATGTCATTTAAAACGTCAAAAAGTGAAATGTTGTTTACTTCTTTCTTTTTTAATCCTAAGTACTTTTTTTGCGAGGTTGTGATTTTTTCTACCTCATTTATTTTGTTTAATTGCCCTGCCAGAAATGTTTGCTGATCTTTATTATATGTAAGAATTTGCTTTTGGACCGCAGTTAATAAATGAGAAAGGTCTTTGTTTCGAGTTTTATCTTCATTGTCAGTTTTAGTTAAAATGTGTTCGAGTACTTTTTCCAATAATTTAGGAATTTCAATAAGTGTTTCATCTTTATAGTTTAGCTCTATTCCAATTCTCATTGGAGTTAATAAATTCCCAATATTATGAAGATTGCTAATTGCATTCTCTGCAAAGCCCTCTTTGTAGGCGGAGGTTATAAGTTGATTTTGTAAAGATCTTAAATCTTTTTCTGTTTTCTTCCTTCTTCGAATTTCGGTATTCAATCCTCTTTGATGTTCAATCATAATTATTCCCTGCTTTGCAAAAGGAATAAACTTGGTTGCCAATCTGATATCTTTTTTGGAGAAGTGTCCGCGTTCTGAATGCGTTAACATTAAAATTGTCATTTGTTCTTTTCCTTTAAGAGGAATACTTAGAGTTGAAATGACACTTGATGGTATCTTATCCTTTACTTTATCCCATGTTTTTATTTTTGAAATATCATAAATACATACTGGATATCCTTTTTCAACTTGCTCAAGGGTTTTCCCAAGTTCCCATTTCGCACCTTTAAATATATCGTCTGTTGCATACATACATACATATTTATTTTCTTTCTTGAATAGTATCAGACCATGCTCAAATTCTATATTCTTTTTAAGTCCCAGCATAAGATTCTTGAATATTTCTGATTCGTCATCTGAACTCATAAGGGCATTCATTGCTTCTAGAAGTACATTTGCCTCTTCTTTTAGTTCATTAACTCGGCCTTTTGAACGTTCAAGTTCAATGAAGACTTCTCGTAACCTTTCATTTTCAAAACTCATAATTCCTACTTTTTGTTAGTAAACATTAGAACTGAAATCATTAAATTCCCATGGCAATTTTCTCCCCCCGGTAATTGTCCTTGCTCACCGAAAGTAAATGCAGAGATATAAGGGACTTTATTTTCAAGTAACTTTTGAATTTTGTCGTTGGAATTTTTGACTTCTTCTCCAATCGTTAGCATACAACCAGCACAAAATGTAGATAGAACACCACATATATCCTCTGTGTTCAATTGTTCAATATCCATTGCCGCGCTGAAGACGTTTTGTGCTCGATCAACAATCCCTTGCAAGCTGCCACTCATACAGACGATTTCATCGCCTTCCGATATATTGGTAAATAATGTTAAAAATCCGTCGTTTGTAACAGTCTCAGGGTGTGACAATTTATAATAGGGAATGTCTTGAATTGATCCAACTTGCCGACCTATAGGAAAAAAACCACTAGCTCCTAAAATGTTTCCACCACCACTTATGTAATCGCTAATTGAGCCTTTCGACCATTCGTTGTATACCTCTGCGGCCGGGCGACCATCAATTTCTTTGATTGTTCTATCATTTGATTTTGTAACGATTCCAACATTGGAAGTTGAATCATAACCACTATGAAAGGCCGTCGTAATTATTGATTCAGTATAAAAAACTGCAAGAGTTACAAGATTTTGGCCAATATCTTTTTGTGTGCATTGATACCAATTACCCTCAATTGTGTTATCTGCGGCACTGCCTCCAATAATAGGGACATTCTTTCCAACAACTGATTGAATTCCATCCAATATGAGTTCTTCACTTCCAGGAGCAGACATTAACCAAATTGCATCCGGGCTTTCACCATCTCTTTCAGCTTCTTCTATTGCTTTGGTTATAGCATTTATTCCCGCTTCGTATGGGCCTTCTTCTAAACTTGCGATACCTGTTCCATAACTTCCTTCTTCATCTTCAATACTAAATATAGACATACCGTAGCCGTCATTCTGATGGACTCCTTGGTCTGACATGCTTCCCAAGCAGGAAGTCACTGCTTGGAATTGTGTGTTTGGATACCTTTCAAGTAAAAAGGATTGTATTTTTTGGAAATCATATAGGCAGCTTCCAGACAATATTAAAAGGTTAGGTGATAGCTTTAACTTATTCACTGATTCTTCAAGTGCTTTTATTGTATCTTTTTTAACGGAACTACCTGTTTTGATTTTCATGGTGATCTCCCCATCATTGTCTTTAAGTGGTTACTTTTTTCTTGTTTTTTATTTAAGCATTAAACTGTCATTCAACTTTGTTGGATTTTCATGAAATGGTGTCAATTGAGATTTACTCTCAATCTGATATTATAGAATAATTATGCGACAAGCTTATAGCCCTCAGAGTAAATAGATTTTATTTTTACACCTGCCTCTTTAAGCTTTTTTCTTAGAGAGCTAATATGATTATCAACAGTTCTGTCAGTAACGTCTAAATTGTTAGGGGAAATAACCCCAACAAGTATTTCTCTCGAAAAAACCTGATTTGGTTTTTTAGCAAGGTGTGAGATTAACTTAAACTCGCTTGAGGTCAATGTCATCAAGTTGCCATCTATAGATATACTTTGCTTAAGTAAATCAATTTCTAGGTTACTAATCCGAATGATCGCTTCGGAAGATGAACGGCCTTTAAGTGTTGAATTGATAATTGCTTTCAGCTCCGAAATTTCAAAAGGCTTTTCAACATAATTTATTGCGCCTAAATTATAGCCAGTAGCTCTGGCGGTTGTACCAGTCTTGGCTGAAAGCATAATCACAGGCAATTCAGAAAACCTCTTATCGGATTTTAATTGTGAGCAAATCTCATATCCACTCATATCAGGAAGCATAATATCGAGAATAACTATGTCGGGTAAAAAACTGACAACAATTTCCAGTGCTTCAGCTCCATCCTTTGCAAGCTTTACTTCATAGTCATTTTTGAGGGCCGATTCTAGCAATTTTCTCATTGTAAAATTATCATCAACAGCTAAAATTTTTACCCTTCTCATAACACCCTTTCTATAAACAAAATTAATTACAATTCATTATCGTCTTCTAAATAACAATGTTAAACTAAATTGCAAAAATATCGATAAATAAGATTTTTGGGCTGTACTATTTTATATTTAAATCTTTATCCTTTTCCAAACCCCATAAAAACTGAGTTTTCTTGTTATTTATGTACCATCTTGATCTATCTTCTAATTATGTTGAGCTATTTAGATGGAGTTGGGTATCTCTATTGGGGTGAAAATTACTCCACATAAAACCTCATGAGATTATTACTATTTTTCGGAGTCAAGTGGGGAACTTGCTGGGCAATTGATACCCTAATAGAAGAAAACTTAACACCAATTCATGAAGAGGAAGTATTCTGTGAAATGATAGGTTAGTGTTATTTAGAGACTACGACGGTAGGATTTTTAGAACTTGATACAATCACAGTTATGAAAGACCAAGTCCCAATTGCTTTTGGGATAGCACAATCTGAATACATGGACTCACTAGTTAGCGATTAGTAAGTTGTTACTTTTGATAACGGAGCAAATTACTTTTTGATTCACGATGTTGAGCAGTACATAGAAGGAAATTTACCAAAAGAGGCGGCTTAGACCACTCTTCTTTTTAGTTTGTTTCCCAATTTCATTATTATAATTCATAATTAAGTTATGCACGGATGCTAATTGATTTTTTCATATTGCTCATGGATGAGCACTCCTAGCTTATTGTAAATTGATATTGCAATTAGATCATAGAATGCTACTTAAAAAATCCAGTTAGTTCACCATTTATTTTTGTATGTGAGTTCTCCCAAAGTTTTCTAATTCTTGCCATTTCATCAACAATTGTTATCTTAGATTGGTGTATTTTAAGAAAAAGATCAGCAGTCATTCCCTTTTTTTTTCATTTTATTGGCAAGGTGGTTCTGTTCCCGCTGGAATAGTTGTTTGTATATTTTTTAGTATTCATTGTTACTTCCTTTTGTAATTAAGCAGCCATTGATTTTAATACTTGGTATACGTCCTGTAGTTTTTTGTTATCCATTTTCGTAATGAGTAGATGGCACTCATCTTTAAAGTTTATGAGGATATCTCCACTTCTTAATAATTTATTTAGGTCATCTAAACTGAGGTTAAAGATCCGACACATCTCTATTATCTGTTTACAGGCGATCGGTTGCCTCGATTGTTCGTAGTGACAGATGAGCGTATGGCTCAATCCTAAGAGCTTTGCTAGGTCTCTTATTCTCATCCCTGCCCAGATACGTAGATCCCTAAGAACCTGTGCTGTTGGTAATTTTTCGCAGTCTTGTAAAGCTAAATTCACGTTGTACTCCTTTCGTTAAAAGTGAATCGCTCTTTGAGTGTTTTTGTAACCAGCTTAAACTTTTGAAATGGTGAAATCAATTAAGATTTTCCATTTTTTATAACTTGGTTACAAGTAAATATGGCCTGATAGCGGCCTCATAAAAACCGTTAGCCAACGATCGTGATTTTTGTGATGCTCTGTGATTTTTATGAAAACTATGAAATGTAACTTTGTGGGCCTTTTATATATTTTCATAAAAATTAATAACTTAGGCCGCAGGTGGAAGCTAAGGACAATTTAGACTAGCTATAGGGACCAGTATTAGTTGTGGTACAATTGTCTAATGAAATATCTATTCTGTTTAATACTTTTTTCTTTTCTTTTAATATCTTGTGCCAAGGAAGAGGAATCTGATCTTACTGCAGCTTCAGGTCCCAATTTTTCAAAATTAACTCCTGATTGCTTTAGCCCTTATGCAACGACTCCAATTATTGGTCCTGGAAATGCATTTTTTACTGTTGATACAGGTAATAACAAAAGAGCATCAACTTGGGGAGATCCTCATGTTTTAAAAGTTGGTGAAGAGTTTATTATGTATGCCTCTTCACTTCCAAACGATAGGCCAAATGATTCTGTTGAGCACATTGCAGTTTACCGGCTAACGTCAGATAATGGAATCAATTGGACTTTGAGCCCGACAACTCCTGTTATGGAAAGAACAGGTGGTGCGACCTGGGATGCGGATGGAGTGGAAACCCCTTCAGTTGTTTTTTATAAGAATGAATATCATATGTTCTATACCTCATATCCAAGTGACTTTAGCGCATCGACAACATACCGAATTGGTCATGCAAAATCTTCTGATGGAATTACATGGAGTAGAGTAACGGCAGCGGCTCCTTTAGTTGCTCCAACTGATCCAGATAATACGACACCGGATCTAACATTTAATCAGTACATTACTGCTGAGCCTGGGGCGGTTGTTTTTAATGATAAAATTTATCTCTACTATGCTGCAACTGGGACTAACACAGAGGTAAACACAACAGCGGAAGTCATTGGCTTAATTACTTTTGATGGTACATCATGGAGTGCCCAACAAGAAGTGATGCGACCTGATCAGGCCGTTTATCCGAGGTTGGCAAGTCCATATTACAAAGGCTTTTCAACACCAGCAGCGACAATTATTAATAATCAGGTGCATTTGTTCACGACGGCTGTCATTCAAAACGATTCTCTGGGCATAGGTTATAAGCATACAAAAATTCACCATGCATATTCTGTAAATGGAGAAGATAATTGGGTTCAAGACACAGAATACATAACAGATATAGCCGAGCTGAGCTGGCACTCCTTTGATCTAATAAGTCCTACCGCACTTCTGAATGGTAAT
>Ga0209712_10005343_pt1 | contig 10055 bp, 7 predicted proteins | sample ArcOceMetagenome_FD_187443 | JGI IMG/M metagenome (GOLD analysis project Ga0209712, IMG submission 187443) | Marine eukaryotic phytoplankton communities from Arctic Ocean - Arctic Ocean - Greenland ARC118M Metagenome (SPAdes) (version 2) | ecosystem: Environmental > Aquatic > Marine > Oceanic... | reverse complement strand
TACCTCTCTGACCCTACTAACGAAACTAAGCGTCAAGCCATCGAAAACAAATTATTCGATATGTTTTTGTCGATGATGCAAGTGCCTGAATTCCAATTGAGTTAATTTATAACAATACAATTACGTTTTGGAAATAACTCATAACAGTATATTTCCAAACGCTAAAAAAAATAAAATGAAAAGAAGAGCTTTTCTAAAAAATAGTACCGTTTTCACTTTACCTGCATTTCTAGGTGGTTTCGACATGGCAGCGATGCCTGCTAGTTTGATGACCACTTTGATCAATGGAGATAGTGATAAAGTTTTAGTACTCATTGACCTCAACGGTGGCAATGACGGTTTAAATACATTTATCCCGCTAGATGCTTACGACAACTTGGCGAATGCTCGACTAAATGTAATCCTTCCTGAAAGTTCCATTTTGGATATGACGGACACAATTGGTCTGCATCCTGAGATGACTGGAGTCAAAAATATGTTTGACAACTCCAACCTGACCTTGATCCAAGGAGTCAGTTATCCTAACCAAAACCGTTCGCATTTTAGATCGTCGGATATTTGGAACACCGGAAGTAAGGCTGAAGAGTATAAACCAACAGGTTGGATGGGACGCTACTTAGATGACTCTTTCCCTGGCTACCCTGCGGACTTTCCGAACACAGATTGTCCTGATCCGTTTGCGGTGACGATGGGAAGATCTATCTCAGGAACTTGCCAAGGAATCAATTCCAATTTCAGTCTCGCGATCATCAACACCGACGACATCGGAGGTCTTGACACCGGTGTGGAAGTCCCACAACCGAATGATTGCTACGGTGCAGAAATGGACTTCTTGGTAGAGACATTTAAAAAATCAAATGCCTACGCTGACCGAGTTGTAGCAGCAGCGGATGCAGGAGATTCCAATGAAATTTTATACCCTGACACTACTTTAGCGAATCAATTAAAAACGGTTACTAAATTAATCTCAGGTGGATTGCAGACTAAAATTTATGTTTTAAAACTAGGTGGATTTGATACGCACTCCGACCAAGTAGTAGATGGAGATACGATTCAAGGTAATCATGCTTCGTTATTAAAAACTTTGTCTGATGCGATTTATGCCTTCCAAGAAGATTTAAAATTACAAGGTTTAGAAGATCGTGTGATTGGTTGTACCTTCTCAGAATTTGGAAGAAAAATAATTTCTAATGCAGGTATTGGAACGGATCATGGTTCAGCTGCACCGATGATGGTTTTTGGAAGTTGTATCAACCCTGGGGTGATCGGCGACAATGCTCAAATCGGAACGGACGTAGATTCTAATGAAGGGGTCGCGATGCAATATGACTTCAAATGGGTTTTCGGTTCTATCCTCATGGACTGGTTTGAGGTGAGCGAAGACAAAGTAAAATTGCTACTGTCTGATGATTTTCAACACTTGCCCATCGTAGGAAGTTGCGATAGTACCTCGACGGAAGAGATTGATAAAATACTAGATACCAAAGCTTTTCCAAATCCATTTGATCGAAGATTCACTTTGAGTTTTTCTATTTTGGAAAAAGAAAATGTCCGAATTGATCTTTATGATGTGATGGGAAAAATGGTGAGAAATATTTCTAACAAGACATTTACATCTGGAGAACATAATTTTTTGGTGGAAGCTAATTCACTTTCTGCAGGAGTTTACTTTGCTAGAATCCAAGCGGGGAATGGCGTAAAAACACTTCGAGTAGTAAAACATTAATGTACAATCCTTAGCATAACTAAAAGCCATTTACATGAATTTGTAAATGGCTTTTTTTAGTTTTGGAAAAAAATAAAATATACTCTTGTCCAATATTATTAGCGAATTCATTCGTCTATTCTAATTTGGAGAAGGAAATAGACATCATTATTTAGGCGAATGAATTCGCCTGTACTATAAAAAATACACGTTATGAAAACCCACTCGTTCTCTTTTCTTATTTTCCTACTTTTCACACTTCAAAGCTGTACGCCAAAGCTTGCCGAACCGTTAAAAAAAATACAAGAAGGACAATTCGCACAAGGCTGACAAAAGCAAACTTCCTACCCTATCAAAAATGGAAGAACCGACGATCTACATTTCTTCGATCCTCAAACTGGTTTCGTCATCAACAGCAACGGTTATTTAGTCCTAACTGAAAATGGAGGAACTGATTGGGAAATCATTCACGAAAACGAAGTAACTTTTTTCCGTTGCATCACTTTTAAAAACCGACAAGAAGGTTGGCTCGGAACTATCGGCAAAGATGATCCATTTCTACGTTCGCGAGATTCTATTTCACTATACGAAACTAAAGATGGAGGACAAAATTGGAATCCCGTAAAATTCATCGGCTCACAACCAAAAGGACTTTGTGGCTTACAAAAAGTCAACGAAAATTTTATCGTCGGATGTGGTCGAGTACGAGGTCCATCCTATTTCATCAAAACAACTGATGGTGGAAAAAACTGGTATTCCTACAATTTGGATCATGTGACAGGCAGTTTGATTGCGGCACATTTTTTTGATGAGTCACATGGTTTTTTAATTGGCGGAACGACTCGTGATAAAAAGAATTGTCGTTCGATGGTTTTAGAAACTTTGGATGGTGGAGAAAATTGGGATACCGTTTATCTCTCTGAACAGATCGGAGAATATCCTTGGAAGTTTGCTTTCCCAACCAAGGAAAAAGGATTTATTTCCATTCAGCGCAATGTCCGCAACGGAAGCTTTTATCATCTACAAACAACTGATGGTGGAAAAAACTGGAAAGAGGTTGAGCACTCTCCCAACTATTATTACGTGCAAGGCATCGGTTTTATCAATGAAAAAATAGGCTGGATGGGCGGCAGCAATACCTGGACTTACGAGACTAGAGACGGAGGTGAATCTTGGCAAAAATTAAGAAACATCGGAAACGGTTTTAATAATTTTCAAACCTTCGGAGATAGCTTAGTTTACGGAGTTGGCTTCGGTGTTTTTAAAAACGGGAGTGTCAATAAAAAAAATAACAATACAATTACAACTTACTTTAAAGGTGGAAAATTGAAAAGTATTTCCCCTTTAAAAAATAATCGTATAAATGGAATAGCTAAAACTTTTCATGCAAACGGAGAAATAGCGAGCAGGGGGTTTTATAAAAACAATTTAAAAAAGGGGACTTGGAAATATTTTGACGAAACAGGAATGTTGCTTGACTTGATCAGAATGAAAAATGGAACTGCAAAAGTTTCCAAAAAGAAATTACAATCCTATTGCGGAAATTATAAAACAGAAAGTGGTGGTTTTCGGAAAATATTATTGGAAGGAAAACAATTATTTTCTCAACGAGGGGAAGGGGATAAATTGATGATTTTCCCAGAAACGGAAACTCGATTTTTCTATGGCTTTAATACTGATATAAAAATTGAATTTTTAAAAAATGAAAAAGAGGAAGTGGTTGGGACTAAAAATTCAAATGAGGAGAGGTCGGAGACAGCAGAGAAGGTAAATTACTTTTTCAAAAAAATTGAAGCAACTAAGACTAGATATTCAATATATTCTACAATATATATCAAAATTAGAAAATATTATAAAACATTGCTTAATTCAAAAATGTAAATTATATTTGTCATTAAGTAAAACAAACTTTATTTAAAGTAAAGTTTACTTGCTTCAATATTAATGAATCAAAAAATATAATTATGGAATCTTTTTTAGACTGTGAAAGAAAAGATATTAATAAACTTAAAAAATATCAATTGCCAAATCAAGCAAAGAATATTGGTTGGCTAATATTGTGCGTTGCGTTTATCCCGCTGTTTTTCACCACAAAAGACACTAGCTCTAAGTTAATTGCTAAGTATTCTATCCTGATTGGATTATTAATCATCTCTATTTCAAAAGAAAAAATTGAAGATGAGTTGATTAAAAGTTTAAGAATGCAGTCGTTTACTTTTGCTTTTATTTTTGCGGTTTTTATTACAATTACAAATCCCTTGTTTTCATATTTAGCCAATTTTGTATTTGCAGAACAGCAAGAAATATTTAGTGGAATTGGAGATTGGATAATCTTGTGGATGCTATTAAGTGTTCAAGTTTTCTATTTTGAACGTTTAAAAAAGATGCATCAATAATGAACAATAGACTAAAAGTAGAAAGAGCAATATTAGATATTACACAGGAAGAATTAGCAAAAAAGATTGGAGTCTCCCGTCAGACAATTAATTCTATTGAGAAGAATAGATATATTCCTTCAACGGTCTTGGCTTTAAAACTTTCAATGGTATTCAAGAAAAATGTTAATGAATTCTTTGATTTAGAGGAAAATGAAATGCCAATTATATAACATGTGGCAATCTGCTTTAGCAGACCTAAATGAAAAAACCCACTATGGTTTATTTTTTCAGGTCAGCTAAAGCAGACCGCTACGTTACAACGAAAACCAATAATTCAACTTAAACACCAACGCCCGATTCTTCGCCTGCACATTTTCTAAAAACCTCGCACCCGGCACATTCAACACATCATAATTATCCGTATAAACCACAAAGAAATCTGACATCGGACTAAAACGGTATTGCAACCTGCTATTAATATTAAATTGATTATTTTGAAAATTGTATTGGGTAAAAGTAGTCCAAAATATTTTTTTCGAAAAATTAACTTCGATTCGAGAAGTCAAATCCACCAGATCAATCAACTCATAATTTGGAAATCGAATATCATTTTTCTCTAACCCTAGATTAATATTCCCCCAAGGTTGTCGTCGATAATTCACCGAAAATCGATAAGTCGTTAACGTCCCTTCATAAAATCCTCCGTGCTTAAAAAATATTTCATAATTGAATAATTTACGATCATCGGATTCATATTGGATATTGAATTGGTAATTATTATAAATACCCGCTTTGACTGTGTCGACTCCTGCAAAAGTCAATTCGTCCAATAAATTATTTTTAGTATTATCGACTCGAAATTTCAGATCGCTACTATTTTTCATGGACATAAAATATCTCAATCGAATAGATCTTTCGCTCAAAGTTCCATCAGGGAAATACACTAAAAAGTTTTCCCAACCAAAGCGATGCACATTGACTACTTCATCATTGTCTGGAAAAATAAAATATTCCAACTGCGTAAAATTTTGAATAAAACCAGATCGAATCGTCGTGTCTCGATAAAAATTATCTAACCGATTGATGAAGCCTAATTCCGCATTATAATTTTCGTTGACTTTATAGGTATCCGTAAAAAATTGAACCTTGTTGGTGAAGTATCCACCGCCGCCGCCGTAGAAGTTATTTTTATCAGAAACATCTGGCGCAAACGAATGATGGTAACCTCCCCATGCTTGCCATTTTCCATCATTGGACGCGGTCGTCATTTCGATACTTGCATTTCGACCGTAATCATTTTTATCAAAATCTCCTCCTTCATTGGATTGTCGGTTGGTAAAAATCCCTTTGAGCAAAGACCGTTTTCCAATACGTCGATGCACAGCCGCCGCCGAATAATTTTGCGCCACTTGCGAGTCATTACCTTTGGTTTGCATATTCAAAATTCCGATTCGAGTCTTAGCATTAAGGTTACCACTTAACCTGGCACCAAACAAAATCGGAACAGTTTCCCCTTGTGAATTCAAACCAATTTTTCTAGAAAAAAATGGTCGCAATGGGCCAATTCCAAACGTCGAAAAAATATCCGCATTCTCTAAAAAGAAAGTTCTCTTCTCTGGTAAAAAAATACTGAAACGAGTCAAGTTCGTCACTTGCTGATCAACTTCAATTTGAGAAAAATCAGGATTAATCGTCAAGTCTAAATTCAGCGAAGAAGTCAACGAGACTTTTGCCTCTACCCCTGCGTTGATGTTTCCTTTCATTTTTTTCCCATTGGCGATATCGTGATTCAATCCTCCGGTCAAATATGGAATGATAGAAATATTCCGTTTAACTTTTTGAGGGGAGACATCCCAAGCAAGCGTTCCCAAATAATTCAAATCAATTCCATCAAACTGTTGTGGAATCGACGTCCAAGTGTGGTACTCTGAGTCTTTTGGGTTATTCCGAATAAAGTTAATTCCCCACTCCGTTTTGCTCGCATCGAATCGCAACGTCTTAAATGGAATCGCCATTTCGACCGTCCAATAATCTTCATAAACTTGCGTGGCGGAAAACCATTTATTATCCCAATTCCGATCGATATTTGAATCATTTCCTGACGAAGAAAGCAATCCTTCCATCTGCACGCCAAGCGGTGATACGCCAAACATAAACCCATTCGCACTTTCCCCAAACGGATCTAAAATAATTCCAATCGCATCACTATTCCAATAATCTTGATCTCGTTTTAAGGAAGGAATGATGTAATCATTTTTGCCATAACACTTGATGCCGACGTAAATATATTTGTCATTATAAGTCACCTTGGCTTCTGACTTTGGATTAGCACCTGGTTTTACCTTTGGGTATTTTATCCAAAAATCTTTAGCAGTTTCCGCATCTTTCCACACCGCTTCTTCCAGTTTTCCATCTAGAAGAATAGCCTCAGTAGTTTTTTTAATTTTGATTTGAAACTTGGATTTGTTGTCCGTAAAATCATTTTCCTGAGCAGAAATATTTCCCCAAGAAATTAGGAAGATGGAAAAAAGACAATAAAGTCTTTTTTGAGAAAGAAGGTAAATTAGTAGCATTGGTTGTATTCAGTTTTGTTCAATCTTAAAGACAAGCGATTTTTTAATTTGATGCCTGCAAATGTATTTTTTATAAAAAGAAAAGTCACAAAATTTTATTGAATTTTCCAAAACATTATTCACAACTTTGCGCAAAGGTCAGTTTAATTTTATACAAATCTGTCGCAAAAAAACAGTTCCACTTTTTTCAAAAATTTACCTAATTTTAGAAAAATAAATCAACCCGAATATGAGAAACGAATTTACTGCTTTTGCCATTTTTTCCTTGGTCATCGTCGCAGGGATATCTTATTTTATTGCACCATCATTTTGGTGGTTTCTAGTCATTTTGTTGCCAATTATCTTGATGGGATTTTACGATATGTTTCAATCCAAACATGCTATCAAGCGTAATTTTCCAATCTTAGGCAGAGCTCGATATGTGATGGAAGATTTGCGCCCAAAATTATATCAGTATTTTATTGAGTCAGAAACGAATGGAGCGCCGATCTCTCGAATTTTTCGATCTATCGTTTATCAGCGTGCGAAACATGAATTATCCACCACTCCTTTTGGTACTCAAATGGATTTGTACGCCGAAGGTTATGAATGGATGAATCACTCTATTGCAGCTCGAAATCCAAAAGACTTAGTGCAAGATCCACGGGTGACTATCGGAAGTCCTGATTGCACACAACCCTACTCTGCTGCGATTTTTAATGTGTCTGCGATGAGTTTTGGTTCATTAAGTAGTGCTGCAATTGAAGCGTTGAATGGAGGGGCTAAAATTGGACATTTTGCTCACAATACTGGAGAAGGTGGAATCAGTCCTTACCATTTGAAACAAGGGGGCGATTTAATTTATCAAGTCGGAACTGGCTATTTTGGAAGTCGGGCCGCAGATGGAAATTTCTCTCCTGAAAAATTTAAAGAGCGAGCTGCCGAACCTAGCGTCAAAATGATCGAACTCAAACTTTCGCAAGGAGCAAAACCTGGGCATGGAGGAATTTTACCTGCCAAAAAAAATACTCCTGAGATTGCAAAAATTAGAGGAATTGATCCTGGCAAAGATGTTAACTCACCTCCTTATCATCAAGCATTTAATACGCCATTGGGTTTGTTAAAACTGATTCAACAGATGAGAGAATTGTCTGGTGGAAAACCAGTTGGCTTTAAATTATGTATCGGACATAAAAGTGAATTCTTAGCGATTTGCAAAGCCATGAATGAAGCTGAAATCTATCCTGACTTTATTTCCGTTGACGGTGGAGAAGGAGGAACGGGTGCTGCGCCATTGGAGTTTTCGAATAGTGTGGGAACACCCTATCGAGAAGGTTTGGCATTTGCTTATGATGCACTAGTTGGGTTTGGTTTGAAAAAACATATTAAAATAATTACTTCTGGAAAAATCATAACTGCATTCGATATGTTTAAGGCTATCGCATTAGGAGCAGATACTTGTTATAGTGCTAGAGCGATGATGTTGGCGTTGGGTTGTATTCAAGCGTTGGAATGTAATAAAAATAATTGTCCAACTGGAGTTGCGACGCAAGATCCTGAATTAGTTGCAGGGTTGGTGGTCTCAGATAAAAAGGAACGAGTAGCCAATTATCAAAACGGAACAGTTCATAGTTTTGTGGAATTATTGGCAGCAGCAGGATTGGATGATATGAGTCAAATCAAAAGGCATCATGTTTATCGAAGAATTACAAATAAAGAGATATTGAGATATGATGAAATTTATCCATATTTGAAAGAAGGTTCTTTGTTAAATGAAGAGACGGTTCCTTCCAATTGGAAACCTTATTGGTTGATGGCGAGTGCGGATAGTTTTGAACCGAAGATGGAGGAATTTATTTAAAAAATTTAGACTCTAGAGACAAGGCGCCTTGTCTCTAGAGTCATAAAAAAAAACCTTCTCAACAATTAAGTTGAGAAGGCTTTTTTTTGAGAGCCGATGGACGGATTCGAACCGCCGACCCGCTGATTACAAATCAGCTGCTCTGGCCAACTGAGCTACATCGGCTTGTGTAAACAAGAGAACAATATTAAGTATATTTTTTGAACACATCTTTATGTGCTACTCTACTTATTTACCTTGCAAATAAAATACCAAAAAATTGATTTCTATTTTTGCGGCTGCAAACATAGGATAATTTTTAAATATTTAACAATATTTTATTTATTATTTTTGAAAAAAATTAAAGAGATAGTTTATGAATTATCTATTCAAAATTATGGATTAATTTATTGATAAAATCAACCTTGAGAAAATCCACAATTTTTAATCCTTAATCATCAATTCATATTATATTTCATAATCTTCGCCCCCAACCCTTTTCCTTCATTACTGATAAATAAATCTCCATTGGGTGCAAAACAAATTCCTTCAGGTTGGCGATGAATATTTTCGTCAAGGAATATCACTTCTTTCAATTCTTTATTTTTATTAAAAACAATCAACAATTTTCCTTGCGATGAAATCATGTAAAAGTCTTTCGTTTTAGGATGAATGACAATCCCTGACGGAGAAAAATCATTCACTCTTCTTTTTAGTTTTTTCTTCTTCTTTTTGGAGAAATCATTTTTATTTGCAAAGTCCTTGACGTAATCTTCTAGAACATCATCTTGCACACTTAAGAATGGATCTTCTTCCAATTCCTTTTTGCCTAGATCAAAACTGTAGATATTTTTTGTTTTTTTATATTTATCTGATTTCCCCAAATTTGGATCTCCCTTGCAAGCCAACAATAATTGATTGTTGTCCGCATCGAAAGCCAATCCTTCGATATCGTTGGAAGGTTTGAGGTCAGTTTTGACAGAACTTGCTGGCTCTTTTTTTCCTTCCTCATAAAAATAGATATCGCCATTACTTTTAACAATACTAATTTTATCACCTAACCATTCTATCCCTTCAAAATCTCCATTGCCGCTAAAGGTTTTCTTTTCTTCCACTTCTCCAGTTGTAGCATTGAGAAAAAATATCCACCCTCGCTCATCATTTACGGCAAGCAGTTGATTCATTCCAGGATAATAACTTAAGCCTGAAATCTCCAAAAGTGCCAACGGCAAAGCAATCGTTAATAATGGTTCTTCAAGGTTGTAGGAAGAAATATGACTGGAATCTGAAATAGAAATTACTTTTGGTTCAGGTACTTTTTTTTCTTCTTTTTCCACAGGAACATTGGATTGATTAGAACCTGAACTCGAAGGCTCGCTACATGAAATGAATGAGAAAGCTAGAATGAATAAAATTGGAAGGGTGTTTTTCATAATTATTATTTTTGAAAGATTAGATCGCTGCGCTGATAGAGGTCAGACCGTACGCTGCGCTTACTGTCAGATCGCTGCGCTGTCAGCGCAGCGGTCTAAACCAAAACTAAAAAGCCCCGCAAACATTACATTTACGAGGCTTCCTTA
>Ga0209712_10005342_pt1 | contig 10056 bp, 7 predicted proteins | sample ArcOceMetagenome_FD_187443 | JGI IMG/M metagenome (GOLD analysis project Ga0209712, IMG submission 187443) | Marine eukaryotic phytoplankton communities from Arctic Ocean - Arctic Ocean - Greenland ARC118M Metagenome (SPAdes) (version 2) | ecosystem: Environmental > Aquatic > Marine > Oceanic... | reverse complement strand
ATATATTTTTGGCGCGCGCACCTAATGGTGTCAAGGGGCAGTATCTTCCAGGTTCCCACCCCAAATATAGAGAAAGACCTTAACCTATCATACTAGTATTTACTAAATAAGATTCAATACAAAGTAGTGGTAAATTCGAAAATGGTAAACCGTCATCCACAAACAGTCATCGATAGAAGAGATTCGAAGATTTGTCGACATCACTTTTTTGTCTGAACTTCTACTGGTTCATATAGTATTTTACAGTTTTCAATCATTCCAATTAAAGCAGTGAATTAAAAAACAAAAGCATGTCCAAGAACGCACCTCTCATCGCTACTGCAGTTACAGCCGCATCAGCTGCTGCAGGATTCTTCCTCCTCCAAAAACGTTCTAAAAATCTCAAAGGAGACTCCTCCAAGAAAGGAGAACAGGCACCTATCAAACTCTACTACTACAAAGCAACAGGAAAGGCCCATCAAATTCGTCTCGCACTCGCTGCTGCTAACCTAGACTTTACAGAAGTACCAGCAGCTTCGTTCCCACCTACACCAGAGGAAAAGGCTCTATGGAGAAAACTCGGAGGGAACAATACGACCAATGTCCCCATGCTCCAAGTTGGAGACAAGTTCTACTGCCAGTCTGCGGCCATCTTGAGAACCGTCGCGAGAATGGGAGGTCTCATGCCAGCCAATGAAAATGATATCGATGCCATGTATTTCACAGATAAGCTCCTTGACGACGCAGAAGATTTCAGGTCCGAAGCTTACAAGAGTTTCGTGAGCTGGGGTGCTACGAAGGAAGCCGCTGAGAATTTTGAGAAGGTTGTTGTTCCTTTGCACTTTACTAATATGGAGAGGCAGCTCAAGGAGGCTGGAAGCGATTTCTTCTTGGGGGATACTTTGACTGTTGCAGATATTGCCATTTATGACGCAGTTGCTAATTTTGCAACTAGTAGGATCCCAGGGGATGCTTTGAGTGAGTATGGAGCTTTGAAGGCATTTGTCAAGAGGGTAGAGGCTAATCCCGGCATTGCCAAATATTTGAAGAGTGACGGTTATGCTGGTATCATGAAATTTGATTTAGCTTCTCTTGGGCATTAATTTTTATTAGGATTGTCTTTCATTCTACGTTGTATCATAGCAATGGTATTATGATATTGTTCGACATACTGCATTGAATATGATGATGGTGTCCGAGTAGTACTGTCGTGTATTGACCATTATCATTGATTGAAAAATAATGAACTCTAGCCAGTTAGTGTAATACGAATACGCAGAGATGAAGAACTAACTGTTTCGATCTTATTTCACAGATGCAAATTGAAAATGCCAATTTGCGTCGAGTCAGAATCGTGGTTTTATCATCTGGTTTATTTACGACACGGCAGAACTTATGCTAGCAAATGATAATACCTATGGTGCTCTGAACAGAATATATATACCAAACACTAGCATGACTACTCTCTGTAGGCTGTAGAGAGTTGAAGAACTCCTGCGAAGTCCAACTGTCTCCAAACATATCTTCCTCCGCGGAATACCGATCAGAATTATGTTCACACAGCAGGAGTAAATACAGACAGAAATAAGATTTTATGCATTCGGATTTGTTTTCTTTATTCACTTAACTCGCTAACGAATGATTAAGTTCTTTCTTGAATGATGAAAGTATGGATCACAAGAGAATGCCCAAAGTGAACTATATTCTTCACCTAGGCCCCACGGCTGCCATCCATTTCATTTCATCAATGTTTAAATAAACCAACTCATTCCTCTAGCTGAGAAGCAGTTTAATCAACCTTCTTTCTGTAACTGCATCCCTCGGTAAGTCTTGCCCGTCCTCCAGTTGGCTGGCAAAGCATAACATTGCAGGATCCACATACTACAACGGTCTGAGCGTGACTGAAAACAGTGGTAATTTGAAAGCATCCAGGGCACTTAATGTCCATGAAGAAACTATTGGGGCTCTGCACAAGACGCTTGAGCTTGTGCATGGAAGCCTCAGACTCGGGGGTAGGATTCAAGAGATCGACAGGCATTTTATACTTTTTTGGTTTAAAGTCTGTTGAGGGAAATGAATATTGTGAGAAATACAGTGGGATGTGAAATAGTACTCGGAGTAGATTCAGTGAGGGACAGAGAAACACTCTTGGATCAAATCTGAAGTGCAGGGAAATCATCGATCTTCCCAGCCATCTATTTGCAGATGGTAGTCAGACAGACGTCTAGCTTTCGCACTCAACACATAAATGTGTCATGTCTTCTTTGTTTCTAATCTCCTTCTCCCCGCCTCATTTCCCAACTCAAACTAGCTTAGATTGTTGTGTTTGGGTGTTTCTCTGTCTCTCGTCCCATGGTTCTGCGGTACTGTTCATAATTGCATCGCATGAGCATCACGTACCGTCTTTCGTAGCGAATAGTTCCAAGAAGGAGGATCAAGGTGGTTCCAGGAAATGGCAGTGGGAACGATGTTTTTTTCAGTAAGTGGTAGGTTTGTGTTCCCGCCATTTTAAGAGAATGAATACTTTAACGCATTATTAACGGTTATTATATTCACCATAAAAATAGTGAGTTGTATGTAACCATTCAAGATTAGAGCTTCGGTGTTTATAACTTATACACTGTTTATAAAAACATTACGTGTGCAGGTATTGCGTTGGATATTCCTACAGTATATGATCAAATAATTTGTGATTATGTTTTAGTTCAGCCCATTTTGAATTGCCACATGGCAGCAAATCTCGCAGATGCATGCAAGTCCATAATGCGTTGGCTGTTATCTTCGTCAAAAGGCAAGTCTCTAACGTAGCGAAAATTAATGTTCACACTCTTTCCTATACATAAACGTTTGTTTCGATGTCTATTGATGACTGCATTGTTTGTCATTCTGTGCATGGTCTTGGTAAGAGGGAAAAGTAAATCAGGGTTTGCAAGCGAACGAGGTCCAGGCATCCCCTCAAACAAAGAATCTTCGAGCGTTGGAGCAGAACCCCATTCCAACAAACTATCAGTATCCTTGAGCAAAGCAAGAGCATAAGTGGAGTCAGTATATATATCAATGTTGACATCTGTATCTTGCATGTCTCGAACTTCGGCTGCCTGTTTCAGTAATTGAAGTATAACCTTCAGCGCACCATGGCACGCATAAAGGTCACATCTTGCTCTAGATGGTCGGAGAAACGGAAATCCAGCCTGGACTATTCCAGTTTCATTGCTGGCGCCTTCCACCGTGCGCGGCATTATCATCCCAAAAGACATTCTAACCGCATCCTGAAATATGTCTTCGAACGGCGTCGCCTGAGGAACATGAATGGCAATACCACCGGCTTTCCTCATCCCTCTTGCAGAATTAATATCATCACTGGGATATATGCACCCCGATGCAAATGCAGCAATAGAAACGGTACGTGTACTGCCTTCCATTTCATACAGCGTGAATGGCAATGTTTTTAGATCTTGAAAGGAATACCTAGGGCGTCTATCATCCACCGAATCGTTGCTATACCGTAAGTATTTACCTTTCACTTCCTTTCCTTTTCCACATGCTGCGTGAATCGATGATACACTTACTCCCAATAATGTAGCTGCTTCTTTTACGGACGGGTATATATTCACTATCGTCTGATCATTATTCACTTCAATGACTCTTTTCTGATTTTGTTTTCTCTTTTTCTTTTTATCTTCGATTGTCAAAGCGCTTTGATCCTCCTCAACAGGCTTTGCTATTTTCTTTCTTCCAACTGTCCTCGGCTTGAGGAATTCTGCAAGGTCATCTTTGTCATCTTTGAGGTATTTGTTGATCCTAGCCTGTAACAACGCGTTTGTTGTAACAAGAAGTGAGGGATTGGCCTTGATGATATTGAGTGCCTGTTCAAAAGCAGATTCGGCAGAGTCAGCACCTTCCGTGATCAATCCATTTGTAATCATTTGAATCTTGGGCGAGAGAGATGTATAAACTCCATGTGTCAAGATTCGGGGACTTCTCTGAATCAGGTGGCCTAATTCTTCAGGAGAAAATAATCGCAGTTCGGTTCTTAAGAAGTCAAGACAAGGCTCGATCTTTTGCTTGAGGCTTAACAAAAGTATTGCAGGAACGGTTATGATCATATTCGCTATTTCCTGTGTAGAGAGATTGCATTCGTCTTGAAGAAGCGCAACTTTTGGTCGAAGATTCTGTTCAAGCGACAGACCTAGTATTGCCGGAGCCGCTCTTATGATCCTACTGACAGAATCCTCCTCTATAGCGAGCTCTTTGATCAAAAAGTCCAGCTTCGGTCTCAGCGTAGAGTTGATACTATACTGCAGTAGCGATGGCTGTTTGGCTATCGCTTCTTTCAAATCAACTTGGCTTAGCCTCGCTGTGAAAGATCAAGATCGAGGAAAGTTAGAATGCAATATTACTCTCAGATTTAAAGTGTACCTCGCAAGTCGGGTCGGGCCATCTTACCTTCATTCAAGAAGAAATCAATTCTACCATCGAGGGCTGACATTTTCTGGCTAGTACTGTCAACGCTCATGCCTGTGACCGATGGCATTCTGAGCACGACACGCTGTAATTCTCTGGTAGATAGATTTAGACGACTTTGGATTGCATTTAGTTTTGGTAAGAAACCACCGGATACACCATACGACGCCAGCCGAGAGTGTGTCTATTTAGATGAAAAATATTGCTGTCGTTAGATTTGCGGGGCACGGCAACAAGCAACAGAGCCTGACAAACGCACCTTCATCATAGCAAAGAGATCAGAATTGGAAATCTGTAGACGTTTCCGAAGAAATACGAGAGCATCGGTCTTCAAATTATTCCCAATACGGTTTTTGTTATCAAGAAGCTCCCAAGCAGGTTCACTATCGCAAAAGGAAATGACAGGGAAGGCATCAAGGATGAGTCTGATTTTGTCCCAATTAATACCTATGGAATTCAGATACGCGAATGCGTAGATATCAGAAGCGTCACATCCAGTTGTCCGATTATCCAGCTCTATGCGCGCCTGTTCTAAGAATCGAGCGGGGATGTCAAGCTTTCGATAGAAGTGTAGGAGGTTTGGCTTTTGGGAGTCTTCGTGGTAAATGGACAGAAGTTGAGGTACGACTCTGACGACTTGTGTTGCTTGATCAATGCTCAGTCCTGCGCCGTGCCCTCTTCGCATCATCAAATAGACTTTAGTGGAAAATTGCAATTCAATGTTAGCAGTTAGTATGATGGAATACAAATTGAAAATGTAGACATCAAAATTTCCTTGACTTACAATCAACGTCATCTTTCTTTCCTTTTCGTGAGACAACTTTCTGCCCCGGATTCAGACTATCACTCTGCGCTTCCATGGGGGAAGTTATGAATTTTATTCTCTCTTCAAGTTCATGAAAATCATATAGGCAGAGTTGTGGAAAGTCTGCAATAACTGCCTTTGCATCAGCCTCTGTAAAGGCAAGCCCAGACTTTTCGAGCTGCATCAAAAGACCGTCATTTCCAGTACTATACAATTTTCTTGTCAATCCCCTTGTCAACACATCTACTACATGATCATAATTTCGGCGTATCGATTCTTTTGTGTGCGATTCAAACCGTTTAGGTGCGATTTCCAATTCCAGTCGTTGAACAAATGTATCTCTCATTTGATTAAATTGATCGGATCCTGGAGGGGGTAGGTTTATATCTTGGTCACTCATTACCATGGATGCTAAATATCGCATAGCCTCCATTCCATTACTAGCACTCATTTCTCCATTTCGCACAGTCAGCATTGCACTTGAAGGTATATTGCCCATCCCAGCAAGAATCAATTCGTACGCGTTCTCATCATCGATCTGACCAACATCGAGTAACTTATCAAGTCTGGCAGTCGGATACTTTGCCATTGCCTCGTCTAAAAACATGAAACTATCCAGAGTATGGTCGCATTGACAATCGTGATTGTAGATAGAAGCTAAATTCTGCTTTCTATTGTCTGTGCACTTGTAGACCACATGTCTTTGGAAAGCTCTCGAAAATCGTATGTAGGTATGGCCATATTCCTTTTTATTCGCTAGACCTAGCTCTTTTTTTAAATCTTGCACTTGACCTTTCTTTGCTTGTAGACTGGCTGGATTTCTATGCGGCGATTGTTTCAAGTTAAGAGTTTGTATCGAAAGAGGAAGAAAAGCCAGCACTTGCGGCACTTGTATTGATATCACCACAACCAACCAGATTGTTGTCACTGTCAATAACGAGACACCTTGTGAAAGAATCTTATTCATATTGCTTCGTGAATTCAGCATCGAATTGAACAGATTGTTCACAGTGATTTGGCAAAGAATTATGATTTGTGGCGTACGAACAGTATCAGTACGGTAGTATGGCAGGTTTGTCTTTCCTCTTCATATCACATGTGTTTGCTTGTCACCTTTCATACCTCTTGCCTTTCTGATGTAAGCTCATTTTTTAAGACACAAATAATGCTAAAATAGAGAGTGTCATCACATTTTGACTTCATTTTTCATATTTCGATCTATCGATCTCATCATATTCAATATTCAACAACTGGTGGCTGTGACGACAACTGCAATGATGTACATCTTGTGTCGAAAGACGGTTCCACGTTCGCTGCGCAAGATACCTCAAGGACGAGCTCAACCAATGTTATATTCCAATATTCTCAAAAAGACCCTTCCATGTCTATTACACATCTACGCATGCAATGCTTTAGTCAGTCAGCAACCAGCAGAAATAAGAAAATCACTTGCTGGAGCTGCCTCCTCCAAGGTATCATTCCATGAACAAGTCACATCGTGGCTCGACGAATCCAGCATAGCTTACCAAGATCTTTCTGTATCAAAATCTCCGTATCGCATATTAGGCCTAGGGCAGAATTTAGAGGGAGACTCTTATGATGTCGGGCTACATATCCTTCCGACTCCCACTCAGCTATCGTCTCCTATCTCGCCAACTTTGTGCAAAACTCTTACTGATGATAAAACAACCCCGTTCCAGACAATCATACATTTGCATCAAGATGTATGGAACAATAAACACGAGATTGTAAAGGCAAGAATATCAGCCAAAGTGAAGGCGGTAAATCACAGATGGTTTGCGAGAAAGACGACACTGCGACGTATAGATATTACTACATCCATGGCATTTTTACAACAACATCATTTATGGGGAGCTACGAGATCTAAATTCAACTATGGTCTTTTTGCCAAGGATGATGAACTAGTCGCCGTGGCAACTTTTTCTCCACGTCGTCATGTACAGAGGGGAAATTCGTCTAGACCGTATAGATCGCATGAGTTGATACGATATTGTGCTCAGAGAGACGGGCATGTTATTGGCGGGATTACGAAGCTGGCGGCTGGATTCTGTAAAGATTTTGCGCCTGATGATATAGTAACTTGCATAGATCGGGATTGGGGCGATGGAAGCGGTTGGCAAGATATTGGCTTCGAAAGAGTTAGTGTCATGCCTCCACTTGTGATGGCAGTTGGAGGCGATGGCATTAGGAGATACATGGTTGGGGCGGGGATTGGCAAAGAAAATCAAAGTGGCAAGGATGACCGCAATGGTCGTCCTGTAATCAGCGTCCATACCTTCGAAAAGCTGGATAGTATTACTGACCACGAAGACGCAAATTCCATACTTGCTTCTCAAAACCTGTGCCCGGTGTATGACGCAGGGGTCGAGCGACGAATTCTATTAGTAGCAAACACCAAACTGGAGTCAAAGGCAACTATTCGGCGCCGGGAACTAGGAATAAAAGATCTAGATGTGAGCGAAGAAGGGACGAATGCTGTAGACTTATGGGGGCAGTCCGTCCCTTCATTCCCAAATGAATACTACTCTTCCAACTCTGGTATCAACTCTTTGCTTCAATACGCCAAAGAGAAGGAATAATTCCAAAAGCTACACAGCAGTGACAATGACAATAGGGGGCATGCTTTACTTTAATATTTATTTACAGAATGTCATTTGGATCAAGCGCAGATCAAATACATACGCACGTTTTCCGCACCAATAATTAATGCCTAGTAACCGTATCCTTGCCCGTTTCTATAGTAGACTCCAGCGTCTTCATGAAAGGTGATGAGATAGTAACAAAGCGCACTTGAAGATCCACAAAGCACAACAGAAACAATGGCATACATGTATCCACGTATAGGACTCTGCGAAGTAAGGAAATCAGAAAGTTCCTTGACGAATGCAGACACCGTACTCAAAGACCCAGCAAAACCAATTTTTGCGGCCCTTATAGTACCCGAGATCCAAAAGTCTTGATCACCATTCATTCTATACTCGACACCAATCATGGATGCTGAAATGACGCACGCCAAAAAGTTTGCAGCAAAAGTCCCAAGTGGGAACCAAGAGTATCGATTCCATCTCCCATTCCAATGTGAGAGCTTCATTCGGAGGAAAGTTCCAGCAGGTGCAAAAAGAGCGCTGTAGAGCATCGATCTGTAAGTCACAGAATAGTCATCATCATTCTTGATCATGACAACTCCCGCGACAACAAGGGCAAGGCTAAAGAATGCAACTCGGAAGGCAGGTGCAAAACGGAATTCAACCGGTTCCACAAAGTTCAATCTGGTCTGTGGCAAATCCCTCTTCAACGCTCTCCACTTATTTAGCGCATCGAGATCCCACTTGGCCATCATGGCTGGAACAAGCAATTCTTGGTCTATATTTTCGTCCAATACTAAAGCAGAGTATTCAATATCAGTCAACAGTGCCAGCATGGGGTTACCGACTCTCCTGTGCTCCCTGGTACTATTCCTCCACAAATGCAATTCCTGCTCAGCAGCAGGATGAACATAGATGATAAATTCTCCCATATCGAGCTCGGAGAGGAAACGCCTTTCATAATCTGAAAGTTGCGAATTCAAGTACACTCCACATTCCCTTTTCTTGGATGATTCCTCCGCTTCCATCTGAACAGGAGCATTGACAACCGAATGGAAGTATTTGGCAATATTTTTCCCAAACACAAATGATGCCAAGGCAGTTTCTACCCCAATCAAATAACCAAAGAGACCTCTAAAGATCAACGAACCTCTATCTGCATCGACGCCCATCATCATGACCACCATTTCCGAGTTCCAAGATGAGAAAGTGGTAAGACTTCCACATAATCCAACAGTGATGGCGATATGAATAATATCATAGGTTTGAAAGACATTATTTTCATTCAACCATGCAATTGGAAAAGGTTTTGGCAAATTCATAGTGATTGTACTCTCCATCATACCCATTATAAAAGATCCAAGCAAGTTGGCAGGTAGATCGGAGAAGATAATGCCTCCCGCCAACGTAGCTTCCCCTTCCGCTGTAACACACAAAGGCTGACCTGCTTTGAGCCACCCAACTGTTCCAGGATTCAAACACTCTTCGCCAAAGAGTTGTGCAAGGACGATACGTAGCAAAGCTCCAATGACAGTGAACACGGTCAAGTAAAGGACTTTCACAGCTGCTCTTTTAGTTTTTCCAAAGTACCAATTGCTTCCCTGGACTTGTGCTGCGTGGAGTTCTGCGTCAAAGTCTGCATGGCCCTGGTAGACTTTGAGATCATTCTCTTCATTGAATTCTTCATATTTGGAAACGTGTGATGAATTGGATGAGGTCGAGCCCACGGCTACCATGGCGATTCCCTGCTCTTGATCTTGATCTTGCTTTTGATCGTGTTCTTGTTCTTGTTCTTCTTGTTTCTGTTTCTGTATCTGTTCTTCAGGATCCTCTTGCATGGCCTGAAACGGAGTAGAAGATCCTTCGAACTCATAATTGTAACTCTGACTTCCAATTGCAATGGCATCAGCGTTGATGAATGGATCGTTGGAGGGAGGCGACGCCATGATGGATGGTAGTGTATGTCAATTTGTATAACTATCCAAGAAGAAACTGACCAATGCGAATGTATTTCTTACTACTAGTATACGTTGCGACTTATTATATATTCTAATTACTAAGTTGTCAAAGTTGAAAGCAAAAAAGATTCTTCATGTGTATCGACGCGGAGAGGAGGAGGAGCGAGGAGGGCAGTTTCGTTTGCCAAAATTTCAGCTGTTGCTTCACGTGTGTGTGTCACATTCATCGGCGTGCCCAATTTTT
>Ga0209712_10005341_pt1 | contig 10059 bp, 11 predicted proteins | sample ArcOceMetagenome_FD_187443 | JGI IMG/M metagenome (GOLD analysis project Ga0209712, IMG submission 187443) | Marine eukaryotic phytoplankton communities from Arctic Ocean - Arctic Ocean - Greenland ARC118M Metagenome (SPAdes) (version 2) | ecosystem: Environmental > Aquatic > Marine > Oceanic... | reverse complement strand
ACATTTATCTTCATTATCAGTAATATTAGCTTCCCCGTTCCCCGTTGAAGGCTCTTCAGATCTTCCTTTCAGCGGGGGCTTCCCCGCCCCCCGCTCAACCGACTAGCCTACATACAAGCATTCGTCTTTCAAGTTTGTTTCACCTAACACCCCCCCACTCGAAATTTATCTGCAGAACAGAAATGGATTCAACAGACAATAGTAAACTTGCCGAAGCCTCTCCCGATAGCAGCGTATACAATCCCACAAAAGAAGGAAGTTGCGATGAGACGTCATTGAACGCGTCCGCTTCTGACATGGCCGAAATAGAAGATATATCCGAAATAGATTTAGATCAGCAATCATCTCTTGAAGAACACCATCATTCCGACCAAGATGAGGATACGAATTCCTATCAGTATCAACAAGATGATAGAGGATATCGGGGAGAGGAAGATGAAGATGAAGATAATGGCAATAACAAAGCTGCGGCCTCGCTCCATGCGAATTCTTACGGGACGAACAATGAAATAACGAAGAAGGTGTGGAAAGAGCCATCTCGTGAAGCGGTCGACCTATCTCTTCGAGCAGAGAAGGAAAACACATCTTCCAAACGCCGCCTTCTCTCTGATATGTACACGATCATGACGAATGATGAATTACCCTTTACTGTGAAGCAGAAGGACGAGGATAGAATGGACCAGTGGATCATACAGTTGAATGGCTTTGACCAAGAAAGTGCTTTGTACAAGGACCTCTTGGTGCTTGGTTTGGACTGCGTTGAAATGCAAATGAATTTTCCAGACGATGTGAGTTTGTTGTTTATTAATCTTTGTTTTGTTCAACTCAGCTCTTTGTATTCTTCTTTTGATTATTTTGTTTGGGCCTTTCTTCTTACCACATTTTGCTTCAATAATAGTACCCGTTCGTCCCGCCCTTTGTCTACGTAACTCGTCCAAGATTTGCCAGGGGGACTGGTTTCGTTATTGATGGAGCGTTGTGTATGGAATTACTCACTCCGCAAGGGTGGAGCCCGGCGAACTCTGTCGAGACGGTAATTGTATCTATTCAATCTCATCTTGTGATTGGGCGAGGGAGACTACACGGTGCTGTGCAGATGGGAGAGAAAAAGAGAAAACAGATTTTGGAGAAAATAAAGGAACAGAAGGAGGACAATGAAGGTGTTGAGAATGATAAAATTGATACTGATGCTGGGAAAAAGCGGAGAGGGTGGTTACGGCGAAAGAAATCAAAAGATCTTTCAAGTAAAGCAGGCGCATACACTGCGGCCGAAGCGACAAGGTCCTTTCAGTCCATCATGAATATTCACAAAAAGGATGGATGGTCAAAGTATTGGGTGAAAAAAGGATAAGGCTTTGTAATTATTTGAGAAACGAGTTTTATAACTCATGTTTGCAAATGGCATGTAATATGGATCAGATGATAAGGTTTAATTGCGGTTTTAGCTTTGATCTGAGAAAATATGTTCAGTTGCGGTATAGGCAATGGTTCGAAAGTCGCTCATTGCTAAATGGACCAAACCCCCCACAAACATTACGATTATGATCCCTTCTATTCTTGCTTTTAACATTAGCAGTAACCACAAAGTGAAAGAAACCATGAGTAATTCAATTGATGTCCAGAATGTGTTGAACCCACGTCGACGATATTTCTTTGATCGTAAGGTTTTGATGTTAACAACAAGATGTGAGGGTTATTGGTACTAGATGCCAATGTTTTGAAAAGGGGAAAACTGGATCTTCTTACCTCAGTTTTTTCTAGAAAGGTTTTATAGCCTTTGCAATTCGATCTGCCCATTGCGCTCTTGGAATGCAGTATTTGGCATCAAGAAGTGAGGGTTATAGTATGGTGGATGAATGTGAATTAAAACACTTCAGAATGCTTACCTTGGAGTAAATGACGGTGAAATTAAAGATCATCATTGCATAGACCGCCGAAACTAAAGACAATGAACTGCAGACTATTACTGCGTAGGTCAGGTAATCAGTGCAATGCATTCGCAGCATTTGACAGACAAATCTATACATGCCCATTAAACAGTCTTGCTCATCCGATGGATGGCATTCTTGCACATATGCTGGAGTCGCATTCAACAATGTAAAATCAACCATCGTCACTATGCTGAAAGATGTTCCCATAACCATCGACGCAACGATGGCATAAGTGTTGTAAGAGTCGAGCTTGTGCTGGTCCCGTTGATCAAGGGTTTGGTCGTTTGCATGTGCTGACGATACCTGCCTGGCAAAAGTTGGTATTGCATCAGCAGTGGGCGATGATTGAGGTGGAGGCGATTGATCATCTACTAATGAAGAATGCTGCAGTTCAGCCGAAGCCGCTGCTAAAGGCAATGCATGTGCCGCTGCCAATACATCTGCAGCGCCGCAGTAGGTGCCATTGTAAGTAAGCGATGTTAAGTTCTGCATTGCACGAAAAGATATGTGGTAGGTCACAAACTAAGGATAGATCGGCGGACTTTGTTCAAAATACTGTGAAACTGCAAATTTGAACTTACCATTACCGGTCCCCATATTTACGGTATTGTAAACAGGTCTTCAGGAGAAGAACGGTCGAGAAGCCTGATGATAAAAGAAGGCAGAATGATGAAGACCAAAGATGCCAGGTTTTATTCACCGCTTCGAAACAAGCGCTAAAACTACAGTACCGCATTGACTTCTAAAGTTTTTACGGAACTTTTCTTGACTAGGATCTCACTTTTTCTACGTCCTTCTTTTTTAACGCCTAATATTTTGAAAATCCAGTAAGTAGTTCGATGAAAATAAGGCCTAAACGTAGTCAAAACACCACATATTGACGCCCTTTTGGAGTCAAAATAGCTATTTGAATACGCTAGAAGCCTGTTGTTCTAACGTACACTACAGATTGAAGATATGCGCGAGCAGACCTTTTTCTACGGCCTTGTTCCCAGAAAACTTTTGATTAAAGAAGTCAATCGGGTCCTACTACTGTAGCACCTTTCTGATGAGAGGTTTCTTTAGTACTAATTCCGCAGGGTTTATCTGTTGCGGGGTAAAAAAAATCGTACTATGGTCTTGCGTACAAATGCCTGTAGAAAAATCCAATGCCAGGTTTTCTAACAGGAATGTAATTTAAAAAAAGCGCACAGTTGACAGACATGCATTATAAGTTATAAGTATCTCACTTGTATGATAGTCCATTCCTCCTCGAGAACGAAGTGCATCACCTTGATCTCCATCTCTTAATGCTCCAATGTCGACGCCAAGAACTGAAGTGTTTTACCCTTTGAAAGATACAGAGTTCAAATCTGACCTGTTAATGAATATTATTACGTAACACGTTCGTGTATGATTAGATTATATGTTTTTACGTAATTTATAATTCAAATATACTTCGCGAGTAAAGGTGAACCTAAACTTCATGCTGCCTCCCCTCTTATAATGAGTAGTCTCCGCTCAAAGTCTTGATCTTCAATTTGGGATCAATCTTCCAAGAATTAGCTTCAACTCCATTCATACTATATATAACTCTCTCTAGTTTTCGGAAGAAACCAGACTTATCCAAAACTTCATTGCAGAATCCAGATACAATGCAATAGTTTCCCATGAAAGGAGCGATGTGATGCTTAGCATGGGGCGACCTTCCAATAGTCAAACCGGCATTTTGCATACCTAGAATGACAGGATTCAACTGTGATACTGTCATATGGCTCCACTTGTGGAATTCCTGGGATAGAATTTCCATACCGCAGAATATGGTGAAAAAGAATGATATCATTGGATGACTGGGACCAGCTAGGAGAGAGATGAGTGCAACTGTAGGGATTCCGAATGGTATACAAAGCTTGTACACATTATTACAGAATGCACGCTCGGTAATGGTCCATTGGGCTGTATGATGTCCTTGAAACGCAGCAATGATTCCTCCCACAATAGGAGTTCTTCCATTACCATAGTTATCAACAGACCAGTGGAGAATACCACTGCCGAGATCTGCAAGTACCCAACTCGTGGCAAGTGTAGCGAGGGTCTGTGCTGCAGTAAGAGGTATATTGCCTCCGTTGATAGCACTCAACTGAACAATAGAATTCGCAGCAAACATTGCATGAGCTGCAAATGTTGCAGAGACCATTGCAACCTGAAAAGGCTGGGTTTCGAGGCTGTCGCCTTCGAGAACAACTTGGGACGTTTTCCCCTTTGGCCGTTCAAGCCCAGATCCCTCAAGACCAAACACGAATCCATCATCTAGGTAGTTAAAACTCTTGGAGGCCTCTTCGATTAGAGAATCCGATGTGACTGGTGGGTCTGCGATAGATGCAGCTTTCAAAGAGGAAACTTCACGCCCGCCCTCGTCACCGGGGAGCATATTGAGCTGGATGGAGTCCCTGGCAAATACATTCCTTTTGGAACTAGGAGTGGAGAAGGCTGTTGCCTGGCTCAAAAGAAGAAAGATGGATGCTCCGGCTGTGAATTTCATTGCAATATTTCAAAGAAGGTTGATTTTGTAAAATATTTATGCTTTCTCAGGCGACTCAGGTGAGTGGAATGTATTTGTGAGTGGCAGAGGTGAGTAATTCTGTTAACACGTTCTTCTTCCGGTGGCAAGTTGGTGGTGGAACGAACTACGAACTGTGAAAAAGTGATGGTTCAATTGCTTACGTGTATCTTCTGCGCGCGAGGCATGATGAGTCAGAATGGTTTCTCGTCTGCGTTGTTCCGGCGACGGGTCGGTCATCGCATCGGTCATCCTATTTGGAATTCTTTGAATAGATTTACTACATAATCAATATTACTATAGGTTACGAGTTTCATGGAGACTGCCGCGCGGCACTAAGTTTCCCGCCTTCTTTTGTCCAAAACATATTCAATAATATTGAATATGCTAAAGAACGTGATTGATCATCTACACCCACAAAACTGTCTCCTCCACACAAAACAAAGACGATAAGATAAACCTTCAATCTTTGTACTGTACTTCTTACTACTCGCATGCCCATAAGTTTGCAAATCACGTTCTTCGAAGCAACTCTTTGTACACCACGCAATCTTCTGGCACTCCACTCTTGAAAAATCTTCTCGACCAATTTTTACCTCACAATTTTCCACGAATTAAATCTCAGAAACTGAACATGAGAATTTCAACTGCTGCAGCTGTGCTGCTTTCCCTCGTACCTGCCGCTCAGGCTAATCGTAACACCCTCAATTGTTTAGACCCTGCGTCTGTTGACTACACCAAAGACTACTTCCCTGATAAGGTTACTCCCGATTTCTCTAAACTCTGGGAAATCACATATCACAACACTTACAAAATCCTCTTGAACAAAGCTACCGACAAATCCTATGCATTCTACCAGTGCGGTACAGAGCTCCCTGATGGTATTGCAGAGCAGCATGAAGATACGTGGTCCGTTCCACTTCAAGATGGAATCGCCCTCACCGCGACAAGTCAGATTCCTACCCTCGAACAACTTGGAGCCAGGCGTCAGGTAAAGGGATACCTTGGAGACCCAGTATACATTTCTTCCCCATGCATGCAAACTCTTGCCCAGGAAACTGATGGTGAAGGTTCCAAAATTCTCGAAGCAGTGAATGATGACGAGCTCCCATCATATTCGTCAACTCCAGGTGGTACACCCAAGTTGGACTTTATTAATGCTAATCCTGAAATTGTCATTCTTAAAGACAGTGGAACGGGAAACAACACGCTCAACTGGAATGCGTACGAGGAGGATGGAAACAAGGCAACATACGAATGGCACAAAGTAATGGGAGCTCTCTTCAACCTTGAGAAGCTGGCAAATGAGCAATTTGAAGAATCATCTGATAGGTATGATTGTGCGAGTGACAACGCGGCATACATTCTATCTGAAGCATCCAGCAGCAGTCGTCGTCTTTCTGAACCCACTAGGGCACTCGCAGAAACAGATAGTCCAAGAAAGCCTACAGTACTTTGGGCATCCAAAGCATGGGGTGGAGGATGGGATATCGCTCGTTGTGACTCTTCCAATGAATATTACTGTGAATTCGCAACTGCATGCTCTGCAACCCTTCTTCATTCCAACGCTGGAAGTATTCCTGTTGGAGGTTCTGATGATATGAACATGAACCTTACGGAATTTGTTGAGTTCGGGAAGGATGCCGATTACTGGATCTACAGTAACTACATCTATGCGGATCTTGAAACTGACCTAGTTGAAGGATGGGCAGATATCTCTCAGTTCAAGAGTGTACAGAATGGCCATGTCTACGATATTCAGAAAAGTGGGGGTTCCGCGTGGTTCGAACAGCGTGTTGCCGAGTATGGTAAGTTGGTTTTGTATCTTATTCGCTATACACACGTTCAGTAGCATCGTAGCCATCGTGTTTGTGTTTTCTCTGTCCATACTTGTCAAACTCATTGCAACTTCACCTTCCAAATCAATCATAAAGATGTCGCACTTCAGGACTTCTGCGATGTTGTTGAGCTCTACGATGATACCACTGCAAATCATGAAAGAATGTATTTGCGTAAGGTACACCCTGCCAACGAGATCGAGCCGATTGGAGATCTTGGAACCTGCGAAGCTGCGTTCATGGATTTGCCGTGGGAAAGCCGTGCGTCCTCATGTGAATTGTTGAGGCCTACCACTAGCAGTGCTGCCTCTATTAAATTCGCTTTGGTTGGGATCATCTCCGGGCTTGCTGCTATGTATGTGTTCTAAGTCCTTATTAACTACGACCCACATAATTGCATTCAGTATTGTTTTGTTTGACGTTCACTCAATTATAAATAAAAGGTTACGAACGTGCTTAATCAGAATAAAATGAAACAACATTTATCAATCAATTTTGAATGTAGAAGGTACTCCTATTTTTCTCGATGGAGGCACAAAGTTTCCCGCCTTCTTTGGTCCGAAACATTCAATATGCTAAAGAACGTGATTGATCAATCTACACCCACAAAACTGTCTCCTCCACACAAAACAAAGACGATACCTTCAATCTTTGCACTGTACTTACTACTCAAATGCCCATAAGTTTGCAAATCACGTTCTTCGAAGCAACGCTTTGTATACCACGCAATCTTCTGGCACTCCACTCTTGAAAAACATTCTCACAAAATCATTAATTTATGAACATGTTTATGAACATGTTCATAACCTAATTTCTTTTGAACATGTAAGCTTGAATAAAAGTGTTGAAGCCAATGCGTCGACTCCACGAGCAAGACATAATAAATGGAATGTAGTAAATAAAAAGTAAAAAGTGTTGAAAAATGAGGTGAACCGTTGAGTCTTGCTAAATTCAAAATGACTCTACTATTATAAGTTTCAGTCATTGCAAAGAACAAAAAGCTCCCGCTCGCTGAAGAAGCGGACAAAGTCGAGAAGAAAAAAGCTGCATCTTTCCTTGACTGTTCAAAAAATGTCAAATTGGTTCATCACTCATCACTTCGTCGGTCTTTCCACGATCGAAGTCTCCATTTATCTTGGTCCGCACACTCAATCAAACTCTCCTTAGTGTTCTTTAGAATTATATTCCGCATCAAAGCCAACAGAAAATACCAGTCATGTTTGTGAAATATGAAAGTACTGTAATGGCATTGCTGTGCTTGAAAAACTCTCTAGCTTATCCAATGGGTGCTGGACACTGTGAACAAGGTGATTATTCCGGCAAGAACACCTTTGGTAACCATGTACTGCCAGGACGAGGATCCCTTGAAGAAAACTCTTTGGAGATTAGTTTTGGGGGGGTTGTACTACCAACAGAATCGACCTTTGATCTTAAAGCCAATCAAGAATATACAGTCCGTATAGAAACTACCAACGCAGCGGGATTCAAAGGTTTCCTTGTTCGTGCCGAGGGAATGAATGCCGAAGACCTCTCTTCATCGTTTACAGGAGAAAACGATGATGTCCAGATTAAGGAAGGTTGTGATGATGGTATCGCAGCGATGACACATAAGGACAACAGTCTAAAAACGTTTGTAGAATTCACATTTTTTCACCCAACACCAGTTCCCGAATTGAGGCTCGACGTGACGGTAGTTAGATCCGGGGGGGGTCAAAATGGCAATTGGTCTTATTCGCTCCATGCCTTGTCTGTATGCGCTCCAGATACCCCGGCTGGAACATTCAGTTTGAAGAAAAACAAAGCTGGAAACGTTGTTAGCAGGAGTTGCGAATGGTTGCAGGGCAAATCTGCTGCTAAGCAGGAGAAATTCTGCACGAAAGCAAAGTTTCAGAGGTACAACAAGAAAACGTTTCCTGCTTCGAGATATTGTCCCACTACCTGTTGTGGTTACTGCGCACAAGAATCAAATTTTGCAAGGTTTATTGTCGGGACTAAAGTCAACGGCGCTGGAGTAACCGTGGCACAAACGAAGAATTGTGGATGGTTGAAGAAACAAGAATTTGGCGATAGCGTGGCATATTGCGCAAACACGGTTGATTTTGATACCATGTATGGTCAGTGTTCGGAGATTTGCCCCAATGCTTGTGCGGAAATTTGTCTTGGAACTGGAACTTGTAATACAGTGTGTACTCCCACAGGTAAAAGAGATACGAATACTCAGTCGGCTTAGTTTGTGCGAGGATTTGAGCTAAGCTTATACTCGAAAAATAAGTTACCTAATAATTGTGGTTTGCACTAATACAAATACTCGTTGTATGATACACGAGTGAAAATATACTTGAAGTAGAGACACTTCAGTGTTACATAAGGACCGTTTTGTTTCGTTTGCCATGGCTGATAAGCGCTCCATTCTTCAGTGAATTGTTTCCCCTTCGCGAGGTTGATCATCGTTCTTAGGTTTGCTAGATGTGCAGCATTCTTATTCCAGATCACCCGGAAACATGATTGATGATCAAAAATAAGGTGACATCCTATTTTTAATGTTTATATCTTTCTCTGGTAAGGTACGTTGGTGTTTTAATGTACAAGTATGATGCCATTTCAAAGCATACGTTCAGTTCAGTGTATAGAAGCAGTTTGTAATGTAGTTTCTCACACCAAAAAACCTTGTCACTTCAGTCCAGGAACGAAGCCATTCGTCCGTTTACCGAATTCCTAGGCAATGTTGGACTAGCATGATTTTTCTGATCTAAACAATCATCTCAGCTGATGCTGAATCTCCAGGTGTAATAACCATGACGTTATCGATATTTTCTGGAATTGCGTAAATTCTGCCATCTTTGGCCATGAAACTAAACATAGATACGAAGAAGAACCTGTCAGTGCTTGTTTCCAACAAATAGCATATTCCACTTAGGAAACTTACCCGCCCTGCCATTTATCCTCAACATCCTGAAACCCGCTGCCTAACATATCGATGGTAACAGGTGTATCCGGATTGGTATCGATCTTCAAGATGTTATGCATATCAGCGGGTACTGCGTACACACAACCGTCCACGGAACTCAAGACCCCTCCTTGCCACTTGTTTTTCACGCTGCTCACTTTCCCAAATGTGGTTGCTTCATTTTTTAATGGATCTATTCTCAGGACAGAAGTTGCGTCGCTAAGCATGATTGATTACATCAGTTATTGATTTGTTTTAAAGAGGTCAAACTGCAAATGAAAGTACGGTTTAAGAAGCTCACCTGGGCATACCGTAAATACAACCATCTGCTCCGTAAGCGCCACCCAACCACTGTCCAAATAGATTATGCAGCAAATATTTGTATGAGCGGGTTAAAAAAAAATGGATACAGGATACATATCGAAAACCATGCAATATCAGACTGTTTCAATCATTGAGTGACTGCATTGCTTCACTTACCTTGTATTGCTGATCTTGATCATCGGTATCATCATCATGTCTATGGATAGGAATAGTTGTCACTCGCCATGCTTGATCTTCTCGATCTTCCTGTACATTAGTGTTCACGCATAGCACCTCATTTGCATGTGCAGGAAATGCATAAATGACACCAGTTGAATGAGCAAGCAAACCACCGTGCCATTTGTAGCCTCCAATAGGATAGTGCCCCAGAACCTCCACATGATCAGTAGTAGGATCTATTCTCAACACACCAGTCGCTGTATAGGGCATACCATAAATACATCCATCCTTCCCTTTGATTCCGCCATACCACTTATTCTG
>Ga0209712_10005338_pt1 | contig 10062 bp, 7 predicted proteins | sample ArcOceMetagenome_FD_187443 | JGI IMG/M metagenome (GOLD analysis project Ga0209712, IMG submission 187443) | Marine eukaryotic phytoplankton communities from Arctic Ocean - Arctic Ocean - Greenland ARC118M Metagenome (SPAdes) (version 2) | ecosystem: Environmental > Aquatic > Marine > Oceanic... | reverse complement strand
TATAATTTTTTCTGTTGCTTGCATATTCAAAAAGATGAAAGGCAAATATACAACCAAAAATGAAAACGAATGACAAATTGGCAGAAAACAACTTTTTTTTCAATAGAGTGCTGTTTTTTAGATACTTAATTTTTTCACTAATTAGCGCTCTAAAAACTTTTTTAACTTCAGAAAAAGAGTATTTCCATTTTCTTTTCCTTCTAAGTATATCGAAATACATCTCTCTAAAAACTCATTTTTTTAGGTATTGTTTTCTACCAAAAAAAAGAAACAAAAAATCAGTAATTAATATTTTTTATGCTAAAAAAGGCCTAATAAAAAAATAATAAAAAAAAACTACATACTTTTGCAGTCTAATGAAACGCCGTTTACCTCAAATTTCGAACAGCGCTAATTATGAAAACAGAAAGATACATGGCAAAGAATTTAGTAATTGTAGAGTCCCCAGCAAAAGCAAAAACCATAGAGAAATTTCTTGGAAAAGATTTTCAAGTAGAGTCTAGTTATGGCCATATTGCAGACTTACCTTCTAAAGAATTAGGAATAGATGTAGACGGAGATTTTAGTCCTAAATATATTGTTTCAGATGATAAAAAAACAATTGTTAAGAAATTAAGAACGCTAGCAAAGAAAGCCGATATGGTTTGGTTAGCTAGTGATGAGGATCGAGAAGGAGAAGCAATTGCTTGGCACTTAAAAGAACAACTAGAGTTAAAAGACGCCAATACAAAACGTATTGTTTTTCATGAAATCACAAAAAATGCTATTTTAAAAGCAGTCGAAAATCCCAGAGATATCGATTATAATATGGTGAATGCACAACAAGCACGTAGAGTTTTAGACAGACTTGTTGGGTATGAATTATCGCCAGTTTTGTGGAGAAAAGTAAAAGGAGGCTTGTCTGCAGGTAGGGTTCAATCTGTTGCGGTAAGGTTAATTGTAGAGAGAGAGCGAAGTATCTTAGATTTTAATGCAGAAACACATTATAAAGTAGTTGCACAGTTTTCTAATATTGAAGGTAAAACCTTTAAAGCAACAATTCCTAAGAATTTCGATTCTAAAAAAGAGGCAGAAAGTTTTTTAAACTCTTGTGCAAAGGCTGATTTTTCAATTTCAGATTTAACTAAAAAACCAGCTAAAAAATCGCCAGCTGCGCCATTTACAACATCAACATTACAGCAAGAAGCATCCAGAAAATTAGGGTTTCCGGTAGGTAAAACCATGCAGGTTGCCCAACGTTTGTATGAAGCAGGTTTAATCACTTACATGAGAACAGATAGTTTAAACTTATCTGTAGATGCAAGAAATGCTGCCGAAGAAGAAATTACTAATTATTACGGAGCGGAATATAGTAAACAACGTGTTTTTAAAACGAAAGCTAAAGGTGCTCAAGAAGCACATGAGGCAATTCGACCAACAAGCATGAAAATGCATAGAATTGATACAGAATATGACCAGACTCGGTTATATGATTTAATTTGGAAAAGAACTTTAGCGTCTCAAATGAGCGATGCTCAGTTAGAAAGAACCAATTTTAAGATTGCTAATTCTGAAAACTCAAAAATCTTCACAGCAAACGGAGAAATGATAAAGTTTGAAGGCTTTTTGAAAGTGTATTTAGAAGGAACAGATAATGAAGAGGAAGAGCAAGCGGGAATGCTACCAAATTTAAAAGTTGGTGAAAACTTAGAGTACACTTTTATAAATGCAACGCAGCGTTTTACGAGTCCGCCATATCGTTTTACAGAAGCATCTTTAGTAAAACAACTAGAAGAATTGGGTATTGGAAGACCTTCTACATATGCACCAACAATTTCTACAGTTCAAAAAAGAGGGTATGTAGAAAAAGGACAAAACGAGGGTTTAGAAAGAGAATATCAACAATTAATATTAGCTCACGGAGCTATAAAGAGCGAGTCTTTAACAGAGAAAACGGGTTCAGACAAAAATAAGTTGGTACCTACAGATATCGGAAATATTGTAAATGATTTTTTGGTTGCAAACTTCTCTAATATTTTAGATTTCGGATTTACAGCAAGAGTAGAAAACTCTTTTGATGATATTTCTGAAGGAGATGCAGATTGGATAGAAATGATAAAAGGTTTTTACACCTCTTTTCATGAGACAGTAGAAGATGTAAAAGAAAATGCAGAAAGAGAAAGTGGAGAACGTATTTTAGGAAAGCACCCAGAATCTGGAAAAACAGTTTTGGTGCGTTTAGGTAAATTTGGTCCTATTGCGCAAATTGGTGCACCAGAAGACGAAGAGAAATTATTTGCAAGTCTTAATAAAGAACAAAACTTAGGAACTATAACGATGAAAGAAGCATTAGATTTATTCTTGCTTCCAAAGACTTTAGGAACCTATGAAGATGAAGAAGTAATTGTTTCTAATGGGCGCTTTGGCCCATATATTCGTTTTGGAACTATGTTTGTTTCATTAGATAAAGGAGAAAACCCAATGGAGGTAGACTTACCAAGAGCCGAAGCGTTAATTGTTGCAAAACAAAAAGCAGATGCTCCTATTTACTTTTATGAAGAACTACCTGTACAAAAAGGAGTGGGACGTTTTGGGCCTTTTATAAAATGGAACTCTATCTTTATTAATGTAAATAAAAAGTACGATTTTGATACACTTTCTGAAGATGATATTATTGAGTTAATTGAAATTAAGAAACAAAAAGAAATAGATAAAGTTCTGCATAATTGGGAAGATGTTGGTATTCGTGTGGAAAAAGCACGTTGGGGTCGTTTTAATGTTTTAAAAGGTAAAATAAAGATTGAATTGCCGAAAACAACAGACATTGAAAAGCTTTCCAAAGAAGAAGCTGTTAAGATGGTTGAAGCAAAAATGCCAAAGAAAAAAGCAGTTAAAAAGAAAACCGTAACTAAAAAGAAAACAACTGCTAAAAAAACGGTAAAAAAGAAATAATTAGTTAGTATATTGCATACTTATTGTTAATGTATAATGAATCAAGACTTTTTAACCCCCATAAAAGATTCTGTTGTAGCTTATTTAGCATTGCAATCTTCTTCTTGCTTGGGTCAAAATATTCAAATTAATTGTATACAAAAGGGTTTCCCAGATTTAGAAAATGTAAAAATTGCTATTTTTGCAGTAAACGAAGATAGAAATTCGCAAAATAATTTTGGATGTGGAGAAGGTTTACACGCAATTCGTACAAAATTATATGAACTATTTCCTGGAAATTGGGATACAAATATTGCAGATTTAGGTACCGTTGAGAAAGGAAATCAGGTCTCAGACACTTATTTTGCAGTAAAAGAAATAATAGTATCACTAATTAAGAGAAACATCATTCCAATAATAATTGGAGGAGGACAAGACATAACCTACATTAATTATAGAGCGTATGATGCTTTAGAGCAATCTGTTAATATTACGACGGTAGATAGTAGATTCGATTTAGGTAATTTAGAAGAAGAATTAACATCACAATCTTATCTTAGTAAAATAATTATGCAAGAGCCCAATAACTTGTTTAATTATTGCAACGTTGGGTATCAAACTTATTTTAACTCGCAAGAAGAAATAAGTTTATTAGATAATTTATTTTTTGACACCTATAGACTTGGAGAGGCGAAAGTATTAGAAAATATAGAGCCAGCGCTTAGAAATGCAGATATTGTCTCTATAGATATTGGTGCTGTAAGACAAAGTGAAGCTCCTGCAAATAATAATTCCTCGCCAAATGGTTTCTATGGGGAAGAAATTTGTGCTATTTCGAGATATGCTGGGATCAGTGATAAAGTTTCATCTTTTGGTATTTATGAATATAATTCTAAACATGATAATAATGACCAAACAGCTCATTTAATTGCACAAATGATTTGGTATTTTATTGAAGGAGTTAATTTTAGAGTAAAAGATTACCCATTCTCTGGTAAAGAGAATTATCAAAAGTTCACTGTGCTATTAGAAGATGATGATCCTTTGCTTTTTTATAAAAGTAATAAATCTGGAAGATGGTGGATGGAAATAAATATTTTATCAAATAATAAATACAAAAGACATGCGTTAATACCATGTACATATAAAGATTATACAGATGCAACAAAACAAGTGATACCAGAAAAATGGTACAAAGCAATGCGGAAAATGGTGTGATTTTAGAAAAATAAAATTAATGTGTTAAAATGCAATTTCAGTATTGCTTTTTAAATAAAATAATAATAGGTTTACACTTATTTTTGAAAATATATAAATAGATTATGAAGAAAGCAGCAATGTATGCACTTTTAATAACGATATTCTACAGTTGTGGTTCTAATGACCGGGGCGAGTTAGTAGGCGTAAAGGTTAAAAAGAAATGGTTTTCAGAGAAACCTTTCGGAATGGCTCTAATTCCAGGTGGTTCTTTTACAATGGGTAAGCAAGAACAAGACATTGTTGGTACTATGAGTACGCCAACTAAAACTGTTACTGTTAGGCCATACTATATGGATGTAACAGAGGTTACTAATAATGAATACAAATCTTTTGTGTATTGGGTTAGAGATTCTATTGTTAGAACTAGGTTAGGGTATCAAGCTGAATTTGCAGCAATGGGTGCAACTCCAGACGTAAATGGAGCGATTCCAACTGGTGGTATTCAAAATTACAAGTTTAAAGACACTTTAGATAATGCAACTCCCTATCAAAAATACATGTATGATAACTACTACAGTTTAGATACGATACAGCCTTTAGATTGGAGTGAAGAATTGATTTGGGATCAGCAAGATTATCCCGATGTTGACTATGTAGAGGTTATGGATTCTCTATATATTAGTAGGGAAGAAGCTGTAGATGGAATTATTTCATTTAACACAAAATTTTTAAAATATAGGTATTCTTGGTTTGACAGAGGCAATGCTGCAAGGAAAGGTGGAAATAGAAAAGATTTTGTTCAAACAGAAGTATTAAATATCTATCCAGATACTACCGCTTGGGTAAAAGATTTTAACTATTCGTATAACGATCCAATGCATCAGGATTATTTCCATCATCAATCTTATGGAGATTATCCAGTAGTAGGTGTTACCTGGGAACAAGCAAATGCTTTTTGTAATTGGAGAACAAAAAGGAAAAATGATTATTTAAAAGGAAGAAAAAACGCAACGCAAGTGCCAGATTTTAGATTGCCAACAGAGGCAGAATGGGAATATGCTGCAAGAGGAGGTTTAGAATTTGCAACATACCCTTGGGGAACAGGAAGTACAACAAGTGATAGAGGTTGTTTTTTAGCAAACTTTAAGCCCGTTAGAGGTAATTATTCAGCAGATGGTGCTTTGTATACCATGGAAGCAGAATCCTTTAACGCAAATGATTATGGCTTGTATAATATGGCCGGAAACGTTTCTGAATGGACAAATACTGCCTATAACTTATCGTCGTATAGTATGGCTTCCACGATGAATCCAAATGTAGAAGACAGAAAGAATAAAAGAAAAATTATCCGAGGTGGTTCTTGGAAAGATGTTGCATACTTTTTAGAAGTAAGTTCTAGAGATTATGAATATTCAGACACTGCCAGAAGTTATATTGGTTTTAGAACCGTGCAAAATTTTATAGGAACAACTAATAATTAATAAGAACAAAATAAATAAAAATCCCACTAAATATAAAACAGATTATGGCACAGACAAGAGCATACAAAAAAACAATGAATTTCGTTTACGGAATGGGAGCAGCAGTAGTAATTATTGGAGCTTTGTTTAAAATCACACATTATTCTATTGGTTTTTTAACGGGTACAGTAATGTTGTCTATTGGTTTAATTACGGAAGCATTGGTTTTTGCAATCTCTGCCTTTGATACACCAGAGGATGATTTAGATTGGGCTAGAGTATATCCAGAATTATCGCAAGAAGGTTTGTTTGCAGAAGAAGGCCAAAAGGATTTAGGTGCAGATGGCATGTTGTCTCAAAAATTAGACAATCTATTGCAAGAGGCAAAAATAGATGTTAGTTTAATGGAAAGCCTAGGAACTAGTATGCAAAATTTTCATAGTGCAGCAGAAGGTTTGTCTGCGGCATCTGGCTCTGTAGCTTCTACGAATAAATATAACGAAGAAGTTTCTAAAGCTGCTTTACAAATGGAGTCTTTGAACAGTTTATATAAAGTACAAGTAGAGAATTCTAGTAAACAAGCAGAATTAAATAACGAAGTTGTAGAGAATACAGAAAAGTTAAAAGAGCAAATGGAGGCATTGGCAAACAACTTAGCATCTTTAAACGGAGTTTATGGTGGAATGCTTTCTGCAATGTCTAAATAATAATTAGTTAACCTTATATGAACAATTTAAAAACTAATTAGAATGGCTGGAGGAAAAATGTCTGCAAGACAAAAGATGATTAATTTAATGTATCTCGTCTTTATTGCAATGTTAGCAATGAATATGAGTAAAGAAGTTTTATCAGCTTTTGGTTTTACAAATCAAAAATTAGAACAGAATAATAGATCAACAAAAAAGAACCTTAATTCAATTTATGATAATTTAGATCTTAAAGCAATTGAGAAAAAGGAAAAATACCAACCTTTAAAATTAATAGCGGATAAAGTTAGGAAGACCTCAGATGAATTTTATGTATATTTAGATACTTTAAAAGCTCAAATGATTAGAGGTTCTGAGGTTGATTCGATTAATGATTTTCAGGCAATGGATAATGGTGATTGGTTAGATAATCATTTTTTCGTTGGAGAAGGTTATAAGCAAGAAGGAACAGATTTTCTAAATAAAATAAATGGTTATAGAGACACTTTAATTGCCTTTGCAGGAGGAAAGTATATATCATCAGAATTACTACAAAATAGATTTAACACCGATAGTGTAAATAAGGGAGGCAAAAAGTACCAGAAGTTTTTAATTGCAAGATACTTTCAGTTTCCAATGGTAGCGTCATTAACAAATTTCACTCAGATTCAAACTGATATTAGAAATTCAGAAAATGACATTATTACTAATTTATTAAGAGGTCAACTAGAAATTGAGGGTCGAATTGGTAATAACTACAACGGAATTGTAAACTTAAAGAAAAATGCTTTTTACCCAGGAGATAAGGTTGAAGGGACTGTTGTTTTAGGGAGATATGATCCAAGTTTAAGGCCTAGTAGGGTTGTTTTAAATGGTAAGCCTTACGACAATTTTGAAAATGGCGCTGTAAATCTTGATTTAAGAGCTGGTAGTGTTGGAGATAGAAAAATTGAAGGAACAATTTTCTTTATGGAAAATGAAGTAGAGGTTCAAGTTCCTTTTGAAAGCTCTTATTCTGTTATTTCAAAACCAAATTCTGCAGTGGTATCTGCAGATAAAATGAATGTTGTTTACAGAGGGCTTCAAAACCCATTAACCATATCGATACCTGGAGTTCCTGCAAACCTAGTAAGAGCTAGCGCACCAGGTTTAAGACAAGTTAAAGGTAGTAGCTATATGATAAGCCCAAAGGCTGGTGATGAGGTAACTATTAGTGTAACAGGTAAGTTGCCTGATGGGAAGCCAATAAAAACACCAAAGACATTTAGAGTAAAAGATATTCCTGCAGCGATGGGATCTGTGAGAGGCCAATATGGTACAGTGAGAATGCCGAAGTCTGGATTGGTAAATACACCAGTTGGTGCTGGGTTGCCAGATTTTTTATTCGACTTAGACCTACAGGTAACAAGTTTTAAGGTGAAAGTACCAGGACAATTAGCCATTATAGTAAAAGGCACTAAATTTAATGCTGCTGCAAAAAAGGCACTATCTAAGGCAAGAAGAGGAGATATGATTAATATCTTTGATATTAAAGCAGAAATAAAGAATAACTCTTATAAACTAAAAAAGGTTTTACCAGTTAATATAGAGTTAACAAACTAGAAAATAAACATAGTTATGATTAAAAATTGTGTAATACTATTTTTTGCGATACTAAGTTCAGGTTTGGTAAATGCGCAAGTAAATTTACTAAACTCAAAAACAGTAGATCAGATTGGTGTAAAGAGTATTGAACAATTGGCAGCAGATAATGATGCGCCAATTCCATATGGATATGTAGATGATAGAGATATTTTATGGTCTAAAGTAGTTTGGGAATTTATAGATTTAAATCAAAAGATAAATTTACCGTACTATTTTCCAATAGATACAACAAACCTCTCGTCAGATAGAAGATCTTTGTTTCACACTATTTTAAAAGGAATTAAGCAGGGTAAAATTAAAGAAGCATATTCAGATTCTTTTTTTACATCTAAGATAACACAAGAAGAAATAGCCCAACGTTTGGTAAATGTTCGGGAAGAAAACGGATATACAGATACTTTTAGAATTCAAACACAGGATGTTGCAGGATATATGATTAAAGGTATGTGGTATTTTGACAAACGTCAAGGAGAATTAAAGTATCGTTTATTAGCGCTAGCGCCAATGGGTAAAGATGTGCAAACTTTAGGTGTTCAAGACATTGAAGATGAAGAATTGTATGAGTTGTTTTGGGTTTTCTTTCCATCTATAAGAGATGTTTTGCATGATGCCAAGGTTTTTAACCCTAAAAATAAAGCGCAACCAATTTCTTTTGACCATTTATTAAATGCTAGAAGATTTAGCGCTACGATTGTTCGAGAAGAAAATATTTATGGCAATAGGGCTATAGAAGATTATGTTCGTGGTAATTCTTTATTTCAGTTATTAGAAGCAGACAAAATTAAAGAAGATATTAGAAATAGAGAGATGGATATGTGGAATTATTAAGTCCACTCCTATTAAAAAAAGATAGAACGTTTGCGAGAGCAAGCGTTTTTTTGTTTAGATATATTTTCTATTTATTGTAGTTTTCAAAATATAGTAAAATTCAATAGGATCTAAATTTTAAAAGTAAACTTATTATTTTAGCATATGAAAGTCGATTATATTATCGTTGGATTAGGTTTGGCAGGATTAGCATTTGCCGAAGAATTGATACAAGCAAAAAAAACATTTTTAGTTTTTGAAGATGCTTCTCAGACTTCTTCTTTAGTAGCAGGAGGTGTATACAATCCAGTGGTTTTAAGAAAATTTACGGCTGTTTGGAAAGCTGCTGAACAATTAGATTTGGCAATTCCATTTTATGAAAGACTAGAACAGAAACTGAATATTAAATTTGATGAAAAATTTGTAATTAAAAGAGCTTTTAAATCTGTACAAGAGCAAAACAATTGGTTTGCCGCTTCAGATAATTTAGTATTAAAACGATTTTTAAATCCTGCTATTGAGAATAAAAAAGTAGCTGGTGTTATCGGTGATTTCGGGTTTGGAACTGTGAATGAAACCGGTAGAATTGATACTTTAAAATTAGTGAAGGCTTACCGGAATTTTTTAATGGATGAAAAATGCATTCGTTTTGAAAAATTTGAACACCTAAAGTTAAAAGTCTCAGCGGAAAAAATTACTTATAAAGAAATTGAGTGCCAACAGGTAGTGTTTTGTGAGGGATTTGGAATTAAAGGAAATCCGTTTTTTAAGGATTTACCGTTAGAAGAAGCAAAAGGAGAACTCCTGACTATTCACGCTCCTGAACTTAATATTGATTTTTTATTAAAATCTGCATTATTCTTAATTCCTTTAGGAGATAATAGATATAAAGTAGGCGCAACTTTTAATCATGTAGATAAAACGGCTACACCTTCAGAAAAAGGAAAATTAGAATTGGTAGATAAATTGAAAAAGGTAATTAATGTGCCTTATGAAATTATAGACCAAACTGCAGGTATACGGCCTACTACAAATGACAGAAGACCATTTATTGGGCAACATAAAGAACATAATAGATTGGCAGTTTTAAACGGTTTGGGCACACGGGGTGTAATGCTTGCGCCAACCATGGCAAGAAACTTATTTAACTGTATTGAAAAAGATATTGCCTTAGATTTAGAGATAGATATTAAAAGATTTCAATAGAATTATCAGTTAATTCCATTTGAACCACTTCGCTTTTAGAATACAATATATTTTTGTCTTCTTTTTAAACATATTAACTCTAATTTTTAAGTAGCTTTGCGCCTTATAAAATTACACAATATTACATGTTAAACGTACATAATTTAACG
>Ga0209712_10005337_pt1 | contig 10063 bp, 9 predicted proteins | sample ArcOceMetagenome_FD_187443 | JGI IMG/M metagenome (GOLD analysis project Ga0209712, IMG submission 187443) | Marine eukaryotic phytoplankton communities from Arctic Ocean - Arctic Ocean - Greenland ARC118M Metagenome (SPAdes) (version 2) | ecosystem: Environmental > Aquatic > Marine > Oceanic... | reverse complement strand
TGTCAGCGAAACCAAGTTCATGAAAAAAGTGTTTGCTGTGGGCTATATACTCTGGGTTTTCGATTGGTGTGGGATTAACGGGAACATAGTGGCCAGAGAAAACTTGTCGAGGCAAATAATCAATACCATCTACTTTAGCATCAGGATCGCAGTTAAGCGTGTCCATGAGCGAGTAATTTGCCAACTCTGCAAGCTGCTCCAGCGTCACAACTGTTGGGGATGTTTGCTTGGGCAGTTGATCAGACATAACAGTACTCAACGCCAAAGGTATCGTCTGTGCAACATCCCATGGGAAAAGCAGCACAGCTGCAACGGGAGCTTGCTTGTATGTAACCCTTAATAGTATGTGCTGTCACTTGATATTGACTTTTTTCCTGTACGTTCATTTTTCATTTCCATAGTTATTTGATAGATTATATGGTTCAGGTTTAGAGTCTGAACTTGCAAATGGGAAGCGTTTATTTTGAACTCATGGGAACACTGATTGCCACTTCGCTTCAGCATGACTTGTTTAAAATTGGCTATTATTTTACCACCTAATTTTTAATCAATACCGATGCGATTAATTGTGCTCAAAACAACGTTAAGAAAAAATATTTTTTGTATTAAGTTTTTTGTATTAAGTATAGCGTTGACTGCACTTTGATAGAATGGAGTCAATGTGAAATCGCTTTTCAGCTCCAATACCCTGGCCCAATGTATCATTGATGTTTTAAGTTTTTAAATTTAGTTAAGTATGGTCATTGAGATGACTGATTTAAAGGGTAATGTGGTTTAAAACAGGTGAATACTATGCTTGGGTCAATCAGTATAACGACTAACTGTTATGGTATTACGAAGTAAAGTCCGTTTCGTTGACATAGTTGTGCGCTTAATAAACAACAAACAACCCATATTATAAGAGGTAACCGCGGTCTCCGATCAACTTAAACTTTACTTAGCTGAATAAACAACTTTTTAATACTTATCGACATAAAGCCATTTAAATGGAATGGGTATAGTTAATTAGACAATATTAACGTTACACTATGTTATGACTCATCGAATTCCTAATATTATCGTCAACGCACAACTCAGCGCTATTGCTGATCCCGTTCAGCGTGGCAAACTTCTATATAGTGCCGACATAGTAGAGCCGTTACTTGATGATCACGAAGCCCGTCTTAATGCAACAGAATTTGCTGGTCTCATGCGAACATGTTTTGAACAGCTTGATGATGAGGCCATGTGTTTTACTCATAAACCTTTGCGTGTTGGTACGTTTCGTATGATGTGCCATGCGACTATTAGTTGCGGGAATGTGCGCCGAACTATTATACGGATTGCCGATTTTTTCCGTCTTCTAAGCGATGAGTTTCATTTTGAATTGCAGGAACAGGGCGAAGAAGCATGCTTTGTGATCCATCACCAGGCAAAAAATGGCACTAATAATGACTATTTTGTTGCCATGTTGTTTACCATTTTTTGGCGATATTTAGCGTGGTTGATTGATGCCCCACTGCTGTTAAATCGATGCTATTTTGCATTTGATGGGCACGGGTGGCCACAGCAAACCAAGGCTGTGTTTAATTGCCCGGTATTTTTTCAACGCAAACAAAATGCAATTATTTTTCCTGAATCTTATTTAAACCGGGTTATCAAACAAGACACCCACAGCCTTGGTCAATTCTTGGCTAATGCTCCAGAGAATATTTTGAGTCGTTATGAGCCTCAAACAACTTGGTCTGCGAGGGTTAAGGCGCGTATTAGTGACCTAGATGATTTGGATAGTACAAGCCTGGAATCAGTGGCAAATACGTTTAATTGTTCCCCAGCAACTCTGGCTCGCCGGCTAAGGCAGGAAGGCTATCAATTTCTTCAAATAAAGGACAAAGTGCGCAGGTCCCGTACAATCCAGTTATTATTAAATACTGATTTGTCTATTAGTCAAATATCCTCACAGCTGGGATTTTCAGAGGATGCGGTATTTTATCGCACATTCAAAAAATGGACTGGACTGACCCCTAAAGCATATCGTGACTCACACCAATAGTTGACAGTAATGACTCATATACCTTCTCTTTTTTAATACCAACAACTCAAGCACCAATAACCAGATGATTAAAAATGTCATGTTTTGCGATCATAAATATCATGTTTTTATTGCTGCTGATTGCTTATTGTATTACCTACATTAGTAGGTCTAAGGTAACGCCTTTTAGGACCTCAAATAGAGAGGAAACATATGACGACTGAAGCGTTCATTTTTGATGCTGTGCGAACACCAAGGGGTAGAGGCAAAACATCTGGATCCCTTTATGAAGTGAAACCTGTCACTTTATTAAGTCAAATGCTGATATCTCTACAGCAACGAAATGGGTTTGAGACCCATAGCGTGGACGACATTGTCATCGGGTGTGTCACACCTATTGGCGATCAGGGTGCTGATATTGCTAAAACGGCGGCATTGGTTGCTGGTTGGGATGATGATGTAGCTGGGGTTACGTTGAATCGATTTTGTGCGTCCGGGCTTGAAGCGGTCAATATGGCTGCCATGAAAGTGCGTTCTGGCTGGGAGCATCTGGTTGTGGCTGGAGGCGTAGAGTCTATGTCCCGAGTACCCATGGGCAGTGACGGTGGTGCATGGGCAATGGATCCTGAAACTAACATCAATACTGGTTTCATGCCGCAAGGAATTGGTGCCGATTTGATTGCTACCTTAGACGGTTTTAGTCGTGAAGAGGTTGATAACTTTGCGATGAACTCTCATCTCAAGGCGGCAAATGCTTGGCAGCGTAAAGCGTTTTCACGTTCCATTGTGGCGGTTAAAGACAGAAATAACCTTATCATTCTTGAACATGACGAAACCGTCCGCGCTGACAGTAATATGGCCACACTGGGTAAACTAAAACCGTCTTTTTTACAACCAGGACAGCTTGGTTTTGATGCGGTCGCCAAACAAAAATACCCATCGGTTGAGCGCATCAATCATGTACACACGCCAGGTAATTCTTCATGTATTGTCGATGGTGCTGCGGCACTGTTAATTGGTAGCGAACACATGGCTAATCGATATTCTTTAAAGCCCCGCGCGCGCATTGTGTCTACTGCGTTAGTCGGTACAGACCCAACTATCATGTTGACCGGCCCCGCTCCTGCTGCACGCAAAGCGCTAAAATTGGCCGGCCTTAGTGTTGCCGATATTGATTTGTTTGAGATAAATGAAGCGTTTGCATCAGTGGTGATGCGTTTTCAAAAAGAGATGCAAGTTGACCCAGACAAAATCAACGTAAATGGTGGCGCAATTGCAATGGGGCATCCCTTAGGCGCTACAGGAGCAATGATACTCGGTACGTTGTTAGATGAACTTGAGGTGCGAAATAAGCGCTACGGTTTAGCTACGCTCTGTGTGGGCGGTGGTATGGGTATTGCCACTATTATTGAACGAGTATAGGAGGTCAACATGCAGGTCATTAAGTATCAAAAAGATCAACAAGGTATCGTACATCTAATATTTGACCGGCCAGGTAGCTCAGCCAATTTGATGGATGAACATTTCGCTGAAGATTTTTCCAATAAAATCGCTGCTTTGCAAAATGATGACTATTTAGGCGTTGTATTGCGTTCAGAAAAAGCAACATTTTTCTCTGGGGGCGATCTCACTATGCTCGCAAAGGTAAATGAAGATAGTGCGAGTCAGGTTTTCCAGATGTTACAGAAAATCAAAGCAGCGATGCGCGTTTTGGAAACGAGTGGTAAACCGGTAGTTGCCTGTATCAATGGAGCCGCTATGGGCGGTGGCTGGGAACTGGCGCTAGCTTGTCATCACCGAGTTGCAATCGATCACAAAAGCCTCAGGATGGGGTTGCCAGAAGTGACTTTGGGGCTGTTACCCGGCGGCGGCGGTGTGACTCGCATGGTGCGGTTACTAGGATTGCAAGGGGCGTTACCGTATCTAACTGAAGGTAAACAATTTAATGCTCAAGCAGGTTTAAAAGCGGGTTTGATTGATGAATTAGCGCAGTCGCAACAACACATGCTGGATATGGCACAACAATGGATACTGGCTCATACCAAGGTCCTGCAACCCTGGGATGAAAAACACTATAAGCTGCCTGGCGGAGCGGTTAATCATCCGAAAGTGGCACAAATGCTGGCCATTTTACCGGCCATGCTCAGAGCGAAAACCAAGGGTGTATTGCCAGCGCCAGAGAAAATAGTGGCGGCGATGGTCGAAGGGGCACAAGTCGATTTTGATACAGCTACACGCATCGAGTCTCGCTATTTCGTTGAATTAGCCTGTGGCCAAGTTGCAAAAAACATGATCAATACCTTTTGGTTCCAGCATAATTTGCTCAAAGCTGGTAACAGTCGCCCAGCCAATATTGATAAACATATAGTGCGAAAGGTCGCAGTGTTAGGTGCCGGTATGATGGGAGCTGGGATTGCTTATACATGCGCAATCAATGGCATCCCAGTGGTTCTTAAAGATGTTGACAGCGAACGCGCTGAGCAAGGCAAAGACTATTCTCGCAAATTGTTAGATAAACAACTTAGTAGTGGGCGCAAAACACAGCAACAGGTTGAACAAATATTGAGTCTTATTACTGCTACTGGCAATGCTAACGACTTGGCAGCCTGTGATTTTGTTATTGAAGCGGTATTTGAAGACCGAGATCTTAAAGCTAGTGTCACCCAAGAAACGGAAGCGGTGATAGCTAAGACCGCATTATTTGCCAGTAATACATCCACTTTACCTATCACTGGACTCGCAGAGGCGTCCTGTCGACCGAATAATTTTGCCGGTTTACATTTCTTTTCACCCGTAGATAAAATGCCATTGGTAGAGATTATCTGTGGTCAACAAACCTCAGATGAAAGTTTGGCTAGATGTTTCGATTTTGTGCAACAGATAGGTAAAACCCCTATTGTTGTTAATGACAGCCGCGGATTTTTTACCTCACGTGTATTTGATAGGTTCGTAAGTGAGGGCATGGCAATGCTGGGCGAAGGTATACCCGCTGCTAGTATCGAGAATGCGGCATTTTTGGCGGGTTTCCCAGTAGGGCCGCTAGCTGTGACCGATGAAGTCTCGCTAACCCTCATCGATAAAGTTAAACGTCAGACCATTGCGGACTTAGAAACCGAAGGTAAAGATTATATTGGTCATCCTTCGGATATGGTTGTTGATCGTATGTTAGAGCTCCAGCGTCCAGGGAAATCTGGGGCAGCCGGATTTTATGATTACCCGCCACAAGGTGCAAAACATCTTTGGACGGGGCTGAGTCAGTTTAGCCAAGAAAATGCGGCAATACCTTTGGCTGATATCAAAGAGCGACTGTTATTTATTATGGCGATTGAAACGGTGCGCTGTCTGGAAGAACATGTACTTACATCTACCGTTGACGCCAACATTGGTTCAATTTTTGGTATTGGTTATCCGCCATGGACAGGGGGCTGTATTCAATTTATCAATCAATATGGGCAAGATGGGCAATATGGGCAATATGGAATAGCGTCGTTTATTAGCAGGGCACAGCAATTTTGTGACACCTATGGCGAACGTTTTACGCCTCCACAATTACTTATTGATAAAGCGCAATTAGGAGAAGACTTATGATATTACGTCAGGTTTTCGATACCGAGCATGAACAGTTTCGGGACATGGTCAGAAAGTTTTTGAAAACCGAAGCTATGCCTTTTCATGAAGAATGGGAAGAGCAAGGTCAAGTCAGTCGTGAAGTGTGGTCAAAGGCCGGTCAACAAGGCATGTTGTGTCCTACTATACCCGAGCAATATGGTGGCGTTGGGGCTGACTTTCGTTACAACGCTATTGTTACTGAAGAAGTTGCTCGATTTGGCTTAACCGGGATTGGCTGGAGTTTACATTCGGATATTGCGGTGCCTTACTTAGAAAAATACGGTACCGAGCAGCAAAAAAACACATACCTACCACGCTGCATTAGTGGCGAAATTATTACTGCCATCGCGATGACCGAGCCTGGAACAGGTTCAGATCTACAAGCGGTCAAAACCCATGCGGTATTAGATGGCGATGATTATGTCATCAATGGTGCTAAGACGTTTATTACCAACGGGCAACTCGCTGATTTGGTGATTGTCGTCGCTAAAACGGATCCGTCTGCTGGTGCTAAAGGTACCAGCCTGTTTATTGTGGAAGCGGGTACTCCCGGATTTGAGAAGGGCAAAAAACTCAAAAAAATTGGTATGAAAGCCCAAGATACATCAGAGATGTTCTTTGACAGTGTAAGAGTACCTCGAGAGAACTTACTAGGCCAAGAAGGCATGGGATTTAAGTATCTAATGCAGGAATTAGCGCAAGAACGTTTGTCGGTAGCGCTGGGTGCGGTTGCTAATGCAGAGGGTATTTTACAGCATACGATTGACTACGTGAAAGACAGAAAAGCCTTTGGTAGCAGTATTGCTAGTTTTCAAAATACTCAGTTTAAACTGGCTGAAGTTGACGCTGAATTGACTATGCTCAGGGTATTTATCGATAAATGCCTTGAACTGCATATTGCTGGGCAACTGGATGCAGCTACTGCGGCTAAAGCGAAATTACTTTCGACTGAAATTCAATGCCGCTCAATAGATGAGTGCCTGCAACTTTTCGGTGGCTACGGTTACATGTGGGAATACCCGGTTGCACGGGCGTATGCCGATGCTAGGGTTCAGAAAATTTATGCAGGCACCAGCGAAATTATGAAGCTCATTATTGCCCGTGCTTTGATGGAGCAATAAGTAATGGGACCGTTATCACAATTAAAAGTGTTGGATTTCAGCACACTATTGCCTGGCCCTTATGCCACTATGATTTTAGCGGATATGGGGGCTGATGTAATACACGTAGAGTCACCCACACGAGCGGATTTACTGCGGGTGACGCCGCCGATGTTTGATGCGCGTTCTTATGCGCATCTTACCATTAATCGGAATAAACGTTCGCTAGCGCTAAATTTAAAGTCTGCAACGGCCCGTGAAATCATTCATCAATTGCTACAAAGCCATGATGTGGTAATTGAGCAGTTTCGCCCTGGGGTGATGGCTAGGTTAGGCCTTGACTACGAGTCGCTAAAAGCCATTAATCCGCAGCTGATTTATTGCTCTATTACAGGGTATGGTCAAACCGGTCCCTTAAAGGATAAAGCGGGTCACGACATTAACTATATGGCGTTATCTGGGTTGGCAAGTTACAGTGGTTCGGCCAACACTGGTCCAGTCTTGAGCGGCACACAAATTGCCGATTTGGCTGGCGGTTCCCATCATGCTGTTATGGCAATTTTGGCAGCGGTGATAAAACGTCAACAAGATGGCCAGGGCAGTTATATTGATATCAGTATGCTGGATTGTGCATTCGCGATGAATGGTATGTCTGGTGCCGCTGCTTTGGCGACAGGTCAGGACCCGAAGTTGGGTGAAGAAATCCTCAACGGTGGCATATTCTACGATTATTATGCAACGTCTGATGCACAACATTTATCTGTAGGTGGACTGGAGCCGAAATTTGCTCAGACCTTTTTTACCTTACTTGGGTACCCTCAATGGCTGACACGATGTATGGCACCTGCTGGCAAACAAGGCTCGTTAAAACAAGACTTGGCAGCGTTGTTTGCCACTCATCCGCTGCAGCATTGGCTTGATCTGTTTGCTGCTTCAGATGTGTGTGTTGAACCCGTGCTATCAGTTCAAGCAGCAGCCCAACATCCTCAACTTAAAAGTCGTAATATGGTCAGCCAGGCCATTACCGAGGATGGCCTGGTTATCCCACAAATTTGCTCGCCATTGTATACCGCCAATAGTTTCCCTAAGCCCAAAGTGGGTAGGCTACTGGGGCAGGACAGCATCGATATTTTGAAACAGGCTGGTGTTGACGATAGTCAAATAAATACGTTGTTGGCTGCGGGTGATGTTGTTCAACAAGGTGACTAAAAGTGATACCGATATTTGAACTTGCATTTTCCGTAGATAACTAAACAGAAACAGAAACAGAATAGTCATTTATGTCACGACTACTTTGTCCAACTAAATACCTTTAGTAAGCCAATTGATTGAGTCTTAAATGTGCACCGACTTGAACGGCTTGAGGTTGAACGTTCCAATCAGTTTTGCTTCTTGATTGCAGCCCAAGTAGTGCCTGTCTCTGACTCGTTAGTCCGATAGTAATGTTTATCCTTGTCCTTCTCTTATTCTAAATTGATTCACATCAACTTTGTTTATAAAGATACACATAGACTGATACTAGTTAATAGTGAATCAAGGCTGATGTCTTCAAATGTCTTCAAAATTGAATAGCAGGAGTTGAAGTGTCGCTTCATCATCGTACCTATACCCGAATACCCTTAGCTCTAGATGTTCACCTTAATTTTAAGGGGGCAAGCTTAGGGCATGCTCTCACACGAAATATTAATCCTTTTGGCGCTTTTATAGAATTACCTGGACCTGAGCTGCTAACTAATGATTTCATTAAAATCTATTTTACCCCCAAGGATGAAGACCACGCTTGTATAGAACAAAAAGGTATGGTGATACATTGCAACAAAGAAGGTGTAGGTATCATATTTGCTTCTGACACTGCAGAATTTCGTACCATGTTGGACCAGGAAATGAAGCAAGCAGATATCACCGCAATGAGTATTAGACTCGGGGATTTAGCCCGCTAAACTATTAAAGTCGAGTACTTATCTTGTCTGAATATGTATTTACATGTGCATGCAATGGTATCAATGAATACACTGATTACATTAAAAGTGCCTTATGCAAAAACCAATCAGGAGTTTTTCTACTAAGCAGTCTCAGTAAAAGCTAACGGAATCTGAACGTTTTTTTGCTTAGACCATAATTAATGCACTTTTTCTTGGTGTTTGCATACTAAGTGACGCGGATGACATATTGATGGTTAATCAGGCAAGCAAGATTTTGCAACGTAAATTGTGCTTCATCTATGTTCATTAATTATTTTATTGGTAACCATTATTTACAGATTTGCAGCCATCTAAAGGCTCTAACACTTATTATGCTAAACCTATAATAGAATGTGGGGTGTGTATCATTCAAGACGAGCTTGATAAGTTGCAGTTTGCAATGCCTCTGGCATAGTCCTACCCAAAAAAAACTATTTCAATATGTGTGTTACAGATTTTAAAAATGATGACGAATATCTAATGCTATCTCATGAATGTATAACGAATTTTAAACTAGCAGCAGAAAATGTTAGTCAACCAGCCAAACTGTTCAGTCATGCTCATGAGGATATTATGATGACTAAACCAGCTGGCATCATAATTAATAGCAATGAATTTTTTACCCATGTCACAGGTATAGTTGAGAAAAATCGTTCGCTCAAAATTTGCGGTTTTTAGTCCAATGGATTGGCCTTTCAAATGCCCAGTGATTGTAGAATGTCCATAAAGCAGTGAACAAGGAAAAATCATTAGGAATGGGTGGTAACTTAGCCCAAGTTTATGGGATAGCTAAGCCTATGCCTGCCAGTGATTTCTCAGTTTGGATAAAACCGCAAGCCAGATACCTATTGGTCATTCCTGTGGCCCAGAAGTGTTTACGTATCACAATTAAATATCTACCCGCAAAAGAAGCAGACAACACAACGATAAAAAGTGAAGAGTTTAACTTTTTTGCTATGTGTCACTTATTACTATTTCAAAGAATTTGCTTACATTGTTCACCCTTGAAGAAACTTGCTATCTAATATTTTTCATTTGTTTTTAAACCTTAAGATTACTTTAAGACTTCACGTTTAATATTTCATCATAAACTAACAAAAGGTCTTAATGATGCAAGCAATGATGCAAGCAGTAGGAACAACATTAATCAGTAACTACAAAGTAGCTGTGCCTTTTACTGGACAACGTTCCAACAACAAGTCACTTATTCGTCAATTGACACCTTTAACTCATTCAACTCATTCAATTCATTCAACTCATTCAAAGTATGGGTTTTCCCTCGATGTTTATCAAAAAAATGATGATGGTCGTTTAGCCGCAGAGCAGTTTATCAAAGCAGGCTTTGCATCGACTTATGGTGCAGATATTGATATTGGTATGCC
>Ga0209712_10005335_pt1 | contig 10066 bp, 8 predicted proteins | sample ArcOceMetagenome_FD_187443 | JGI IMG/M metagenome (GOLD analysis project Ga0209712, IMG submission 187443) | Marine eukaryotic phytoplankton communities from Arctic Ocean - Arctic Ocean - Greenland ARC118M Metagenome (SPAdes) (version 2) | ecosystem: Environmental > Aquatic > Marine > Oceanic... | reverse complement strand
CTTTAGCCAATTTGGTGGATTGAATACCTACTGCCAACAACAACACATTGACGGCATCGTTAACACCACCCACCCCTTCAGTGTCACTATGGGCCAACATGCAGAACAAACTTGTAATGCTTTAGGGTTACCTTATTGGCGCTTTTTGAGGCCTCAGTGGCAGCAAAAAAGTGGCGATGATTGGCGCTTATTTAGCCACACAGCAGCGCTGTTAAGGGCCTTATCTAGTTACCCGCGTATATTACTCACCTTAGGTCAGATTGGCCCTGCAGAACTGGCACTGTTAAACCCAAAGCAACACGTTTGGTTGCGCACTGCGGTAAAACCTAAGCATCCGTTACCTGCCAACGTCACTTGGATTAAGGCCATCGGACCCTTTGCTGAAACCGATGAATTGGCCCTCTTGCAACGTCACGAGATTCAGGCTTTGGCTAGCAAAAACAGTGGTGGCAGCTCTACTGAAGCCAAACTCAGCGCCGCCCGCACACTTAAAGTGCCAGTATTTATGTTACAGCGCCCCAGCATTATGGGGCCTGTAGAACAACAATTTGATGTGCTCATAGACCGCTTACACACATGGGCCCAAACCTCAATCATACGCACCCATCAAGGCAACTACCATGCGCAATAAAACCCCTAAAGTTTTTTTGTGGGTCACAGCCACAAGTCCTAGGTGTTGATAATATGAGTTTTGAATACCAACCTAATCCCCATGCTATAGAACAAGATAGCTTTCGCCAAATCCGCCTGTTAACGGATTTATCAGGCCTTAGTGACGACGCCCAGCAAGTTGTCATGCGCGTGGTTCACAGTGTCGGTGACCCACTAGTTGCCCAACACATGCGGCTGAGTGACAATGCGTGTGCGGCTGGCCGTAAAGCGCTAGCCAACCACCAAGCCATATTATGTGATGTCGAAATGGTGAAGCAGGGCATTACCAAGCGCATGATTCAAAATCCACCTTTGTGCTACCTCAATCATGAACAGACAGCCATTATGGCTAAGCAGCATGGTGAAACTCGGTCCATGGCGGCATTAAACCTATGGGGCGATCAGCTGGAGGCCAGTGTGGTGGTCATTGGCAATGCGCCTACGGCCTTGTTTCGCTTGCTAGAGATGCTTAAAGCAGGGGCAGCTAAACCGGCGTTAATTGTCGGTATTCCAGTAGGTTTTGTGGGTGCGGCTGAATCTAAACACGCCCTCTGGAACCTCCATCAAGAGTTGGGTATAGAATGCATTACCCTGCTTGGCCGTCAAGGTGGCAGTGCTGCTGCGGCATCCGTAGTAAACGCGTTATTGCGCTGCAATATGGGTGAACGTTACTAATGACCAAAATTACCGTGATTGGTTTAGGTATCTGCCAACCCCCATTACTTAATGCTAAGGCCCTACAGGTGTTGCGCACTTGCGACTGCATCATGGGCTCCCCAAGACAGCTGGAGACTATTGCCCAGGTGCAGAGTTTGGCAAACCACAGTCATGCAGCCCAAGTCCAATTGAGTTTACCAAAGCTCAAACACATCGCCGATGATATTAAGGGTTTTGACCACGTTGCAATTCTTGCTTCGGGGGATCCACTGCTGTTTGGTATCGGTAAATATTTGCAATCTGAATTTGCGGGTCAGGTCACTTGCATTAGCGGTGTGTCGAGTTTGCAGGGAGCCTGCCAAGTCACCGGCCTATCATTACAAGACGCCCAGCTAGTGAGCCTACACGGGCGACCATTAAGCAACCTAAAGCGCTATTTGCAGCCACACCGCACATTGTTAATTCTCACCGATCAACACAGTCATCCCCAAGCCATTGCGCAAGTTTTAGTAGCGGCTAATTTGGGACTATCGACAGTCGATGTGTGTGAACGATTAGGTTATGACAATCAAAACCACCAGCAATTTATAGCTAGCGATTTAGCCACATCCAACGCCAGCTTTGATGCACTTCATGTGAGCGTGGTGCATACCCAAGGCGTAGGTCAGGTGCTGCCCAATTTTCCAGGTATCGCAGATGCTCAGTTTGTGACCGGTGGCGAGTCTGGTAAAGGCTTACTAACCAAACGTGAAGTCCGGCTTAATATCTTAAGCTTATTACAACCTGCGCCCCAAGACATTGCCTGGGATGTGGGTGCCGGTTGTGGTGGCGTAGCCATTGAATGGGCGTTATGGAACCCCTTAGGTCAGGTCTATGGTATAGAACATCACGACCAGCGTATTGCTTGTCTTAACGCCAATAGGGAAGCCTTTGGAGTAAGTGCTAACTTACACATAACCCAAGGTAGGGCGCCCGCTTGCCTTGCCGCTCTACCTGATCCAGACAAGGTCTTTATTGGCGGTAGTGGTGGCCAACTCAACGCCATTTTACAACTGGCTTGGCAGCGACTTAAACCCGGCGGGCGCCTTGTAGCCAGCGCCGTAACTGAACCAAGCAAAACAACATTGCGCCAGTTTAGCCAACATATTGGCCAAGCCCCCGTAGATTATTTACAAGTGGCTATAAGCCGCCAAGACACCATTGCTGGGCAAGACCTATTACGCCCTGCGCTACCTGTTACCTTAATGTGCTGGCATAAAGCCCTAGAGATCTCGAAATAATGCATAACTTTGAAGCCCAGGCTGGGGTATTTTATGGTGTGGGTGTGGGCCCAGGTGATCCTTTATTAATCACCTTAAAAGCGCATCACCTTATTCGCTCTGCTGATGTCATTTGTTATTTAGCTAATGCCACAGCTACCCCCGATGCTAAGGGTGCCTCTCTTACTGTAGGCGCCTCTTCTGCTGTAGGCACCTCTGTTGCTGTAGGCACTTCTTCTGCTGTAGGCACTTCTCTTGCTGTAGGCACTTCTCTTGCTGTAGGCACTTCACAAGCTCGTGATATTGCCCAACTGAGCATTGCCAGTCGCAGCCATCCGCTCATAGAAATTGCCATCCCTATGCCTATGAGCACTGATAGAACAGCGGCTAATGCTGCCTACGATTTAGCTGCCACACAAATCACCGAACAAATAAAACAGGGTAAATCCGTGGTGTTTTTGTGTGAAGGCGACCCACTATTTTTTGGTTCCTTTAGTTACCTACTCGAACGCTTAAGTGATGCCCATGAGTGTCTGGTAGTGCCTGGCATTTCTTCTGTTAACGGCGCAGCAGCAGCACTGCAACTACCTCTCACACTGCTACAAGAATCGTTTGTGGTGATGACAGGCCGCCACACTGATGCCCAATTAGAGCAGGCCCTTAACACTCACGACAGCGTAGTGATCATGAAGGCTGGCCGCGCTCGGCCACGCATTTTAGCCATACTCGATAAGACTGGACGCATGGCTGATGCCAATTATCTGGCTTACATTGGCCGCGAAAAACAGGAAATTTTAATGGATGTAGCCCAGTTAGCCCGTCAATCTGGCCCCTACTTTTCATTGTTTGTTGTGCTCAGGCAGGAGCGTAATTGGTGATTAGAATTTTTGCCTTAACCGACGCTGGTGCCCTCCTAGGTGAACGTTTAAAGACCCTCCTTTTAGCCCAGGATCCACTCAGTGCTGTGTCGTTTGAGCTCAAACCACAGCCCTTTGCAAACACAGTTCAAGCTGCATTTGGCCAAGCAGATCGACTTATTTTAATCTGTGCCACCGGCATTGCCGTGCGAACCTTGGCGCCTGTATTGGTGGATAAATACCGAGACCCAGCCGTATTAGTGCTTGATGAACAGGGCCAGTTTGTCATTCCTTTATTGTCTGGCCATGAAGGTGGCGCCAACGAATGGGGGCGCCAAGTGAGCGATTTGCTCAATGCTCAACTAGCGGTCACCACAGCTCAGCCCTACCTAATGCCTGTATATACCGTAGGTATGGGCTGCGAACGTGGCTGCAGCCACGCCCATTTATTAGAATTTCTGCACCAATGTTTGTCTCAACAAGACCTCACCATTGACGATATTGTGAGCATTAATAGCATTGATGTTAAAGCCGATGAACACGGTCTCATTGAATTGGCTCAAAGCCTTGGTAAGAGTTTTCAAACGTATTCGGCCCAGACTCTGGCCACCGTCAATGATCAACTCATTAGCCCCTCACAATACGTGTATGAAACAGTGGGAGTCTATGGAGTAGCTGAGTCTGCTGCGCTCTGGGCGGCCCAACAAGCCACCGGTAATGCAGCCGAACTCATACAGCCAAAATTAAAAACCCCTAAAGCCACCTGCGCCATAGCCAGAGCATTTCCGCCTGGCGTTGGCGCCATTGGCGCACCCGATTAACCTTAAAAATTATTCAATAAGTACGAGATTAACATGAGCAAATTATTTATCGTCAGTACCGGCCCCGGTGATCCACAGCTAGTCGCACCACGGGCCCACGCTGCTATTGCTGCCAGTTCAGACCTAGTGGCATACGGCCTTTACCTACAAATTTTGGGAGATGTGTGTAACGACAAGCAACACCATGACCTGCCCCTAGGCGAAGAAATTGGCCGCGCCCGCTTGGCCTTAAGCTTGGCTGCCAGTGGTAAAACGACCTCCCTTATTTCTAGTGGTGACATTGGTATTTACGCTATGGCCACCTTAGTGTTTGAATTACTCGACATGCAGTTAGAAGGTAAAGAAAATCACCCTGAATGGTTAGATGTAGAATTGGAAGTTATTCCAGGCATTTCTGCCATGCAAGCTGGCGCTAGCCGCGTGGGCGCTATGTTAGGGCATGACTTTTGCACTATTTCTTTGTCAGATTTACTCACGCCTTGGGAAACCATTGTTAAACGTATTGAAAAAGCAGGTGAAGGCGATTTTGTAGTGTCTTTTTATAACCCTGTGTCTAAAAAACGTGATTGGCAGCTTAACAAAGCCCGCGACATTTTATTACAGCACCGCCCAGCCTCTACACCCGTATTAATAGGTCGCCAGCTTACGCGGCCAGAAGAGCAGGTGAACATCATTCGTTTGGATGAATTAGATGCCAAAGACGTGGACATGTTTACCCTTGTCTCCGTGGGCAACAGCGAATCTAGGCACATAGTCAATGGTACCAAAGAGTGGGTTTATACCCCTCGCGGATATAAAAAGAAGCTTTAATTACCTATTTTTGGCATAACACAGGACATAATCATGACGGTATATTTTATTGGCTCAGGCCCAGGTGACCCAGAGCTGATGACCATTAAAGGTCAACGCTTATTAGATGCAGCACCCGTAGTGCTGTTTGCAGGGTCATTGATACCCGATGAAAATATGGCAACCGCACGTTCACGCGGCGCCCTAGTCATAGATACTGCAGCCCTAGCATTAGATGCTCAGGTAGAACTAATGGCCGATGCTCACGCCAAAGGTCAGCATGTGGCCCGCGTACACTCTGGTGACCCCTCGTTATATGGTGCTACTGGTGAGCAGATGCGCCGTTTAGAGGCATTAGACATTGATTACGAAATTATCCCAGGAGTCACAGCCTATTCTGCATCAGCCGCATGGCTGGGCAAAGAACTGACCTTGTCTGGCATTTCACAAACAGTCATTCTAACCCGCTACGAAGGCAAAACCCCCTTTCCAGAACGAGAGCGTTTACCAGCATTAGCTGCTACGGGTGCGACCTTAGCTATCCACTTGGGTATCACGCGTATTCACAAAATTGTGGAAGACTTAGTCCCCCACTATGGCGAAGACTGCCCAGTGGCTGTGTGTTATCGCACCAGCTGGCCAGACCAAGACAAGGTGACAGGCACTCTAGGTGATATCGTGGCTAAAGTGCGCGCTAAGAAATTTACTCGCACAGCGTTGATCTTAGTAGGCCATGTATTAGATGCTGATAACTTTGATGATTCCTACCTTTATGATGAAAATAAGGCCCATATTTATCGTAAGAAAGATCATAATAAAAAGATAGCCTAATGCAAGTGCTTTTAAACCCAAGTAAAACAGCCTCTTGATGAATTAAAAGCCCTCTGAAGGGGCTTTTTCGTTATTATAAGGGTACCTTTTGTTTTGTACCTATCGTTATGTCTAACCCGCCCTCCAACACAACCACAACCACAAACATACGTATTGGCATGGTTGAATTCATTATCCTCATGGCCTCATTAATGTCGGTAGTCGCTTTGTCGATCGACGCGGTGTTGCCAGCTTTGGGTTTTATGGCGCAGGAGTTCAAGGTAGGTGGAAGTGAAGTTCAATTAGTCATCACCAGCCTGTTTGCTGGCTTTGCCATAGGTCAACTCATCTATGGCCCTGTTTCTGACCGTGTAGGTCGATTACCTGGAATTTACGTGGGTTTTGCCTTCTTTATTCTGGGCTGTATATTGGCGATGTCTGCACAGTCTTTAGAGATGATGCTTATAGGACGCTTTTTACAAGGTATAGGTGCATCTGGGCCACGCATTATGGTCTCAGCCATAGCCAGAGATTGTTTTAGCGGCCGCGCCATGGCGCGCATCATGTCTTTGTCTGGTGCCGTCTTTATGATGGTGCCTATCTGTGCTCCTATGCTTGGGCAAGTCTTGCTTTGGTTTGGGCCATGGCAATACATTTTTGCCATGTACATCATCTTAGCCGTGTTGTTGTGCATTTGGACTTGGCTGCGGCTTGACGAAACACTGACCCACGAAAAACGCCGCTCCATTCACCCTAAAGTGCTGAGAGAGGCGTTTGTGCTGGTACTGAGCAACCGTGTTGCGGCTGGATATACTTTGGTCAGTGGTTTGGTATTTGGTGGTTTTTTAGGCTATTTAAGCTCCAGTCAGTGGCTATTCCAGAACATTTATGACGTCGGCGATGCCTTCCCTCTGTATTTTGGTGCCTTGGTATTTCCGAACTTAATTTCGTCCTACCTCAACGCTAAACTGGTTATGCGTTGGGGTATGTTTAGACTGGTGCAGCTGACCAACCTACTGGTTTTCACTGGCTCCTTGGGGCTGTACATGTATGCCCAATTATACGATGGGGTGCCACCACTAATGCACACTATGGCTTTTTTGTTTTTGATTTTTTCTGGTATTGGTTTTCAGTTTGGCAATCTCAACGCCCTGGCCATGGAACCTTTGGGTCAGGTAGCAGGCATGGGCGCTTCTGTGGTGGGTGCTGGGTCAATGTTCATTTCTATTCCTATTGGTGGTTTGATCGGCATGTCGGTAGATACAGATATTTTCCCAGTGGCGCTGGGCATAGCTGTTTGCTCACTGATGTCTATGTTGGTGATGCATTGGGTGCGGTTTGGTTTTGGCAAACCCAAAGCTGGTGGTGGTGTGTCTGGCTAGGCTCAAGTGCTGCTTGAATCTTGAGAACCGAACCAGCGACTCTCGCCCTTGAAAAGCGTCGCATGAGGGATAGTTTATGCCTAAGCAAGGCTGATTTTCGTGGCTTTCTGTGCCAAAATAGCGGGCAAATTACAACACCCCCTAAGCGTTCAATTAAGCACAAGGTTATCCCATGCAACTGAAAAAAATCCCCGCTACTGTTGTCACCGGTTTTCTAGGTAGTGGCAAGACCACTTTATTGTCTAATGTGTTGCGTCAAATTTCTGGTGGTAAAGACCCAAAACGTATTGCTGTCATCGTTAACGAATTTGGCGAACTGGACATCGATGCTGATTTATTACGTAATTGTCCGTTAGATTGTGATGACGAAGACGAAGTTCCAGCCAATACCCAGCAAGGTATTTACGAGCTCGCTAACGGCTGCATTTGCTGCACCGTAGAAGAGGAATTTTTGCCCGTCATGCTGGAATTAGTAAAACGTCGTGACGACATTGACCATATTCTTATTGAAACCAGTGGTTTAGCTTTACCAAAACCTTTGGTGCAGGCCTTCAACTGGCCCACTATTAAACAACACTTTACCGTTGATGCAGTCATTACCGTGATCGACGGCCCTGCCGTTGCGGCCGGTCGTTTTGCCCACGATGCTGAGCAGGTTCAAGCCCAGCGCTTAGCCGACGAAAGCCTCAACCATGACCCTGATCTAGCCGAACTACTTGATGACCAGTTAAGTGCCGCCGACCTAGTTATCGTGTCTAAGAGCGACCTTCTTTCCGACCAAGAGCGCCAGCGGGTTGAGCAGGTGATCGCAGCTAAAGTGCCTGCCGCTGTTAAGACGGCTTACATTGGTCAAAAGGAAGATGGCACCAGCGATGCGTCGATGGAGTTAGTGCTGGGCCTAGAAGCCGCTGCGGAAGAACGCATTGAAGCGGTCCACACGCACCACGATCATCACCATGACCATGGTGGCCATCATGAACATGCCCATGATCATTTTGACTCCTGTGTCATTCATTTAGGTGAAGTAGACGGAGAACGTTTACAAACAGTGTTACAGGAATTACTGGCTAGCCACCAGATCTACCGTGCTAAGGGCTTTGCCGCCTTACCTAACAAACCCATGCGTCAAGTACTTCAGGCTGTTGGCCAGCGTTTAGAAAGCCACTTCGACCGCTTGTGGACTGACGATGATGCGCGTCGCACCTCGTTGGTGATGATCGGCAAGCATTTACCTGTCGACCAGCTCACCAGCGCCCTAAAAGTAGCTGAGGTCTAGTTACTAACCATGCATTTGCTCGCAGCCCAACCCGGCGGCTTCGTTGAAGAAGAGGGCATCATCGACCTAGGCCAAGACCCTGCGCAACTAGTAATCTTGGCCGCCGCCGATACTAGCCTTGCAATGCTGGCCACTGCAGCCGAACAACTGGGCGACGAACTGCCCTCTATACGACTGGCTAATTGGAGCCATCTGCTAAAACCCGCTGCTTTTGACCTCTATGAACATAAAGTGTTGGAGCAAGCAGAACTGGTGATGGTGTCATTGTTAGGGGGCGCAAGTTATTGGGATTATGGTTTTCAACGCCTGCAAGTATGGCAACAGGCCAAGCCTGGGCGCCAACTTATTTTGGTGCCTGGAGACGATGCCCCAGACCCTGAACTCACCTTAGCTAGTTCTTGTGAGCCTGCTGCCTGCCAACTGGTTTGGCAGTACTTGCGCCAAGGAGGAGTGGGCAACGGCATTAATTTGTTACGCCTGTTAAGCCAAGACCTTCTCAACCACAGCCCAGCGGCTTCATCAGCCAATGGCGAGCTGCAATGGCAACCTCCTGCTGAGCTTCCCCAAGCACTCATTTATCAACCCGGCATAGCCCAAGCTAGCTTAATGGATTGGCAAAACAATACCACTAGCCAAGGTTTACAAAATGCCCCTGTAGTGGCGCTATTGTTTTATCGCAGTCATTTACAAAGCGGTAACACCCGCATGTTCGATGGCTTAATGGCCAGCCTAGTCGAGCAGGGTATGAACCCCATTGCCCTGGCGCTAACTTCCCTCAAGGATCCCCATGCCTTGGCCTTGGTCAACCATACCTTAAAGCAGACCAACACCCAATTAGTATTAAGCAGCTTGGGATTTGCCAGCAACAAAGTCGATGCACCAAGCCTTAGCTCTGCGCCTACACAATTTAACTTACCTATTAAGGGCGACATTCCAGTTTTACAGCTGGTGTTATCATCTACCACCAGCCAAGCGTGGCGTGAACATAAACAAGGTTTAAGATCTCGTGATATTGCCATGCAAGTGGTGTTGCCAGAGATGGATGGGCATGTACTCACTCGTGCCATTAGCTTTAAGTCTATGGGTTACTACAGCAAACTATGTCAAATCAATCTTGTGGGGTACGAACTAGAACCCGAAAGAGCCAAGTTCGTGGCACGCCTTGCCAAGGGTTATTGCAGCCTTGGCCATAAGGCTAATCACAACAAGCGCATTGCTCTCATACTGGCCAACTACCCCACTAAAGATGGACGTATTGGCAATGGCGTAGGTCTAGATACACCACAATCAGCCATCAACGTATTACAAGCGATGCAAGATGCCGGCTACGTTATTGATACGGTGCCAGAAAATGGCAATGCCTTAATTGAAGCCTTGTTAGAATCGGTCACCAACAACCCCAACACCTTGCACCATTTACCTTGCTGGCAGAGTATAGATGCAGCGGCATACTTGGAGCATTTTGCTGAGTTGCCTGAGGCCTGCCAACAAGCCGTGTGGCAACGTTGGGGTAGCCCAGAGCAAGATCCTAAATTCCGTCAAGGGCGCATTATGTTGGCGGGTC
>Ga0209712_10005334_pt1 | contig 10068 bp, 4 predicted proteins | sample ArcOceMetagenome_FD_187443 | JGI IMG/M metagenome (GOLD analysis project Ga0209712, IMG submission 187443) | Marine eukaryotic phytoplankton communities from Arctic Ocean - Arctic Ocean - Greenland ARC118M Metagenome (SPAdes) (version 2) | ecosystem: Environmental > Aquatic > Marine > Oceanic... | reverse complement strand
ACGTGTATGTGCCTATAATGTTTCTACATTCTTTTACTAGTACTAGTACTAATACTTAGTAAGCTCTCGGTCCGTTCCATCTTCATTGAGAAACCCTTCGGAGCAACGGCAACAAGTGTACTTGTACACAAAAAACGAAATGCCTTGGCTGAGAGACATAGCGGACAAGCCAATGCTTGTGCGATTCAGCAGAGAAGCGAATACAGTGCTGAAGTACTAGTACTACTGCGCTGCCAGTGAAAAGGACAGCGTCGGCGACGCTCGCCCACGACGGAAGCATTGCCGAGGACGTATCTCAATGACGAAAGACCACCTTAGTAAGACCCAGCATGGAGTCGTATGCGCGTATGATGTTTCTACATTTATATATACGTAGTAAACTTTGGGCAACTGTCCTCGTCATGGAGATGTCATGGCGGCAAGTAAGTACTAGTACTAGTACACAATAAAAATGTTGCCTTGGCTGAGAGCCATATGAGACAGCGTCAGCAATGGCGCTAGAATGAATTTCTTTGCCCCAGTCGCTGTCGATCCTGCATCGGTGGACCCACATCATATGAAAGATGCATGTCAATCGCAAGACACTACATGCATGGATGCGCCTACTTACGGTATTAGGCTGTACTAATACTAATACTAGTACTAGTACTAGTACTAGTACCTAGATGGCCCAAATCACAGATGGCGGCTCCGGCGACCGAGGAGGGCATCACCATCAGGCACCACCGCGTTGGGGGCATCGAATGCTTGTACAATCTCGAATGTACAATCATCCTGGTCAAACCAATCATCCGACGAGGGAAAGATCTCGGTTTCGAAATCGTCGGTTTCGATTTCCAGATCATCGAAATTTGCAGCATATCCATTGCGACTGCCTTTCAATGGCTGAACCCATGCCGCTAGATCAAGAGCTTGGATCAGTCGGCTGTACTTTTTGTGGATCTCCGGTGGCTTGGCGTGCTTCTCGTGCCCTGTACTATCCAGCAGCAAAGCGTTGACAGTCTCGGCCGATCGCACATCTTCGGCTGTCCAGTCCTCAGGCTTATCCGGGTCGGGCCATTTAGGTTGCTTGATCTTAGGATGCCAGTTCCATGCGCGTGCGCGCTTGTCCTGGGCGGTCCCATTAGGTGCGCGCAATTCCATTGCGTCGTGCGTGCGTTTGCGGTTGTCTAGTGCGGTCCCATCAGGTGTGCGAGGTCCCATCAGGTGTTCTGTGCGACCTGCTAAGGCCCTCTGAGGTTGCAAATTGCAAAGCTTGAGCCTGCAGATAGAACAAACCCGTAGGTGCTACTAGTACCCAATGTGCTTCCAAACTCACATGCTGGAGATTGGGATATAGAGAGGTAGAGAGGGAGATGGAGAGAGAGAGAGACATGGACAGACCACGAACATGTTAACTCAATGTTCCTAGGTAATAGTACTAGTACTAGTACTAGCACAGTAGCCATTTGCATAATCAACGAACAATTGATGTTACATTCGGTGTGTGGCAGATTGTTTTTACGGGATGGTACGACACCGCAGTGAATGCCACTGGGTTAAACGTTCTGCTGCTGCGTATCATTGGCTGTGCTTGGCTGAGAGCCGGTGAGCTAGCCGTCTGTGGAAAGGACGGCTGTGCCAAGGGTTGCATGCCGATGAAGAAGCCTCAATGACGAGGGGGAAACCTTAATGACGTGTATGTGCCTATAATGTCTCCACATTCTTTTACTAGTACTAATACTAATACTTAGTAAGCTCTCGGCCCGTTCCCTCTTCATTGAGAAACCCTGCGGAACAACAGCGAAAATTGTACTAGTACACAAAAACGACGAAATGCATTGGCTGAGAGCCATATTGGACAAGCCAATGCTAGTGCGATTCGGCAGCGAAGCGAATACAGTACTGAAGTACTAGTACTAATGCGCCGCCAGTGAAAAGGACAGCGTGGGCGACGCTCGCCCACGACGGAAGCATTGCCGAGAACGTACTAATACCTCAATGACGAAAGACCACCCTAGTAAGAGCCAACATGGGGACGTATGTGCGTATGATGTCTTGGCATTTATATATACTTAGTGAACTTTGGGCAGATGTCCTCGTCTTTATGTGATGGCGGCAAATAAATACTAATACTAGTACTAGTACTAAGTACTAGTACACAATAAAACTGTGGCCTTGGCTGCGAGCCATATTAGACAGCGACAGCATTGGAGCTGGAATGAATTTCTTTGCCCCAGCCGCTGTCGATCCTGCATCGGTGGGAACATAAAGTGCATGACCTGTGCTGCCGCAGCCTCGGGGAGCCTCCAGGAGATGCGCGAGAGGACCTGGTACTCGCTCGCCATCTTGGCAGACTGTACCCGCGTCGCTCGAAGAACAACTGCTCTTCTTGCGTTGGGTCAGGAACCTGTTCGATGCAGCTGGTGTAGACTCACAAAAAACTATTAGTAATCGCATGGACTAAAAAAATGACTTGGCTGAGAGCCATATGGAGCAAGCATTGGCCCCTGCGATTCGGAAAAGATGCGAATACTAGTGCTAGTACTAATCCTTGGCTGGGAGCCAATGCGCTGTCTATGGAAAGGACAGCGTGGGCGACGCTCGCCCACGAGGCAAGCATTGCCGATGGACACATCTCAATGACGACAGGCCCCCCCCAGTAAGACCCAACATGGAGGTGTATGCGCGTATGATGTCTTTGCATTTGTATACTAGTACTAGTACTAATACTTAATAAACTTTGGGCAAAAGTCCTCGTCATTGAGATGCAATGTCGGCAAGTAGGTAGTAGTACAATACTAATGCACAACCAAAAACGCCGCCTTGAAAGAGAACCATATTAGACAGCGTCAGCAGTTGAGCAAGAACAAAATTGTGTGCCCCATCCGCTGTCGATGACATCTCTTGGCGTCGACTCACTCCGACCACGGCAAAACCAAGACTTGGCCTTGCTCAATATTGGAACTGTTGCGCGCTATGGTCACGGAGGTCTTCATTCTGAAACCGCGAGGAAGCGGAGGAAACTTGGCCGCTTTCAAGTCGAGCCCCCCATCAGTGAACGGCTGCTCCTCAAGTGCCATGTTGGAAGGATCTTTACTAGAGCGGCATCGAAGCAAAGCCCAGTATGGATTCAAATTTGCCATGCTGGCAGCGTGGTTTTTCTTATCCATCAGAGGTGAGATAACTCGGAAACTTTCGTTGTTTTTCTCCGGCACGTAGTCTTCAGTGCTCGCCAGCTTTTTTCCGACGGGCCACGTGGACATACACACCCGGAGTGGCGCCTCGGTGAGCATTGACTCATGTATCAGGCTGCCAGCATGGAGATTGCTGGCAGCTGCTGCACACTTGTTGCTGCTGCAACCTGTTGCTGTCACACTGCCACCTTGTACTACCACGCGGCCACCTGCTGGCACTAGTACCAGGGTTCCCTTCTTGAAGTCTCGATTGGCACGCACCTGAAGAACCATGGGTGACTTTCCGTCTTCGCTCTGCATTGTAACCCTCAAGTCCGCCACACTAGTCTCGGCAGACAGGTGCGCCCACATTATCACATTGCTGACACAAGCTATCTTCGCAGCGTCTTCACTGGCGTCATAGTCGTAGAGAGTCAAAGCCTGACCTGCTTCTTGTTGAATTGGGTGAACGATTATAGGTGCTCTCGGTATGCTTTGCACGCACGGCCGCAGGTCGTCCGGATGAACTATCAGTCGGCGCTTGGATTCGTCAAGGACCTCGACGACCGCCGATGCCCTCGAATCATCGACCACCGACCCACACCTCGAAAACAGACCACCGACCTCGATTCGCTCATGCAGCTCCACGTCGATTAGGAGAGCCTTCACCCAGGCACCAACAGCTGACACCTCAACGACTGCGTCTGCATCAGTGACGTCCTCTAGCTTCACGCCCCGACATGATGGCGGAGGCTTCTGTTTGGCATGACCAGGCGATACCAGGACTTCTTCTCCGCAGCCTTGCACACCCAGGCGCTGGTAGAGATGACGTAGAGCTTGATCGATGATGGATGGTTCGAGCTCTTGGCTGAGAGCCACCTCGAGCGGACACTCCAACGACCCGGGCTCTGTCTTCACCTTGGGCAACTGGGAAAAAGGTGAGGCGCGCAAGAGAGGAGTTCGCTCACCACGGGAGCCGACTGGTGGGGGTGCTTGGGCCGGGGCGTCGGCATACATTGCCGCTGGCAGCGTGGCATTGGAGTACAAACCTTTGTCGACCAGCTGTCTGCGGAGATGCTCCTCAGCAAGGCCGAATTTACCGTTTGTCTCGGTTGTGATCAAGACGAGCTTTTCATCAGGGCCGAGCGGGGCCTGCAACGCTTTTGCCTTTTTCTCAGCGTGATCCATCACCGCACCAATTGTGAGGAGGAACCGGCCAGCATTGGCAAGAAAGCGTGCCCTGACAAGGAGCAACTCGGTGAGTGCATGGCTCCCTGACAAGGAACCACTCGGCGCGCCGTAATGGCGAAGCATGCACAGGATGAACTTCTCTACGTCAATGACGAAGGCAGACTCCTTAACGAGCTCGGCCACCACATCTTTTTGCAGCCTCTTGGCCACAAGCTCCTGGCGACCTATAAATGTAGTAGTAGTGACAACATGGTTGGGGTTGCCGATCGCATCCATGGTCCCAATGTACTGACAAAGCATCAGGCATACCATGGACCAGGGTGCTCTCGGATCCAGCTTGGCTGCGAGCCCGAAGTCCGACGGCTTGACTTTGACACGACCAGAACACACAGTGAACTGGCAAGTCGTGAAGACTTTTGCGATGGTCGGCTCGAGATTAAGGCGAAGTCGGATGAAATGCATAAACTCGTCTTCCGTGAACCTACCAAGCCCAACTTGCCGAAGGGATGCAAGCAGCTTCTGCTCCATGATAGGACCTTGAAGCTGAGAATTTTCTGAAGCAGCAATGTTATCCACCAGTAGGCAGACTCGGCCAAAGACTTGCATTTCATCCTCGTCCATCTGCACAGATGCGTTCAGATTATCCTGTGACGCAAGCGCATGCATTGCGTCTGCGTCATCAAACAACTCTTTCCTGAAGATGGCACACACAGGCCCTCTCCTTTGTATCATATTGGCCTCTTCGTCTTCCGGCTTCCAGCGGATCAACGACTGGGGTCCTTGGACATTGTGGAGATAACGATTCCCGTCATTCCCCAACTTCTGTGCATGCGTAAAGTGCGTCTTACCTGCGCACACGTACATGATATCATCGGAGTAGCGTGGCATGAACGGATCCGCCTCGCAACGCTGTCGATTATAGGCTCGAACAACTTCCAATCTGTCTGGCGGAATTTCTACGAGGTCCACATGACCATAACGAGCAAGTTTGGTCATGTTAGCCATGCAATCGTTGGCGATTTCGTGGACGTGATGAGACGAGAGTCCCATACCGCCCCTGTTCTGATTCCAGAAACCGATCTGACCCAAACTGATCCGCACTTCGCCCGGCATGCGCAGCTGATGGGCTCTATCAGACGCATTCTCCAAAGGTTCTCGGGTGACAGCCATATCTGCATGAGAACGTTTCATGTCAGCTCGCAACAGGGAGGACGCTGCAAGGTAAGGCTCGCACTTGGCTGAGAGCCGGATCCAATGTACTAGTAGGTGTACAGCTGGCTAGAGCCAAAACAGCGGTGCAAACAACAGGTATGAAAGACATATTCGTTTCAGAATTTATACGTCTTCTAGGCGATGACCCTGACACTTCTTCTATGTGACTCGCGGAATATGACCCCAAATCACCTGACGATATTTATCGGAATGCAATGCTGCGCACCACACGTACTAGTACGTCAATATAGTCAGTACGATCGCCAGCCATCCATGCCAGTTGTTGCCAGCGATCCCAAGACCGATCAATCGCTCGCCATGCATCTCGCTCGATGCGAAAACTGCCCATAGTTCGAACCCGTTAAAAACTGCCCATCTCCCCCGCAGGTCCGATTATGCCCATAGTTCGAACCCAGTGGAAACTGCTCCCCGAGTCGGTGAATGAAGCCTCGACAATAAAAATGTAGTGTGCCATGTTGCAAATGGATCGGTCCGAATACTGACAGATCACTGCTGCTTGAGCTGAGTGGTGCTAGAATCAATGAGTTGAACTTAGTGAGCCACCGAATTAAACTTAGTGAACCACTGGATTGAACTTAGTGAACCACTGAATTGAACTTAGTGAGCCACTAGATTAAATTTAGTGAACCAGCAAACAACAATGGTCATGAGACCTACGCGTTTCAGATTTGATACTTCTTCTATGCGACTGAGCAAACATCAATGGTCATGAGACGTATTCGCCTCAGAGCTGGTACTCGTACTTCTTCTATGTGACTGGGCTAACAAAAATGGTCATGAGACTCAGTCGTTTCAGAACTTGCACTAGTACTGATAATTATTCGATGTGACTGAGCAACGAACGATGGTCATGAGACCGATTCGTTCTGAATTTATACTCCTTCAATATGGCCGAGCAAACAACAACGATCGTGAAATTCATTCGTTTCAGGGCTGATACTTCATCTATGTGACTGAGCTAGCATCAACGGTCATGGGACTTATTCGTTTCAGACCTGATACTTCTTCTATGTGACTGGGCAGACAACGATGCATAGGTTTTATGTGACTGGGTCAAGAAGTCAGATGGTGTAAGAAAGGCATGCACGGCATGCATCTTAAGTAATGTGATTGTGTGTTTCGAAATGAGGATCAAAATGTGGTTGATGGAAATACAGTGGACCAACTACACATTCGCCTTATGTACCAACTCCCCAAACTCACAACTCCGACTGTCAAGGCAGGTGTCTGCAGCCACCCACCCTGGAACTGGAGAAGCTAAAGTGTAGGGTCAATAATTTTATGAGTGTCCACTGTGACATCAACAAACAGCGCAATGCATGCACTAGTGCTAGTATACTAGCTTTGTGTTTTTCTCATCGCATGGCCTTGGCTGCGAGCCACCATATGAACCTCGCTACACAGCGTACAAATACTTCTAGCACTAATACTATTACTAGTACTAATACTCGCTCAGGCCCCGATTTCCACAGACCCCCAGAGCTCCCGCATAGAAAGACATTTGAAAGTACTAGTATTCGCAAACATCATGGCATCACGCTGTGTGTTGTTATGCGGGGCTCTTTGAAGTGAGCAGTAACAGGTCCTAACCTAGGCATCAGGCACTGTGTGGCTGCACATGCGCTCAGTGACTTATCGCATTGCAGTGTGATCGATGCTGGGTGCTAATACGCACCCGCTCGTGCACCCCGTCAGTATTTCTTGGCTGTGAGCCACTGATTGACATAGCGTCAAATCCCCTAATGCATTGGTTCGAGCTAGCCCATCAGACTCGAGCCTCACCACCCTTGCGACCCCACCGCGAAAGTAGAAACAAAATATCGCGACCCCACCGCTACTTCACAGGAATGCGATGGCGGGTACTGCCATCAAGCTCATTCCATGCCAAAATGGCTGCACTGTACAATTCGAGCTTTTTCGCCTCGTACTCATCTCTGAAAAGTGCTGAATCAACACGGAGATCTTGCCTCACGCGCCCTAATGCGTTTTTCAGGATAACCTCCCATGTGTGATGGCTTGGATTCCAGCATACCTTTTCTCGGAGATTTGGCGTCGGGTTGCCAACGAACTGGAAGCCGGTGGGAGGGACACCATCTCCAGGAGACTCGGCACATTGCTCATCGACCAAGTGAGCTTCGTACACTATAATTGGCACCATCCACTCCACGATGCACTTCATTGTGGCGCCATCGGCCCTCATGACCATCCTCCTGGCCTCGTTCAGGCATTGGACCTTGTTGCCCCCAATGTCTACACTGATTTCGGCACATTGTAAGTGGCCGCTGCTGCCATAGTTTCGGAATCTTTTTGAAGCACTGACGGAAACCGGCACGTCGTCTTCTGGCCCAGCCCATGGGTCGTCCAGCTTTTTAGGAAGCCGAGCTTGATCCAGGTATGCCTGCCACTCCCGTCGCACCCGCTCCATACAAGTTTTCGCCACATTCCTGGCCTTCTGGCCCGAGCCATAGACGGTTACCGCATCCACCACCGACAACATCCATGTCTCGTAGTTGCTTATCACGATGAAGTTGCCCGAACCGAAATCTACGCCATTCCAGTCCACGGTGTACTGCGGCCACATGGGGACCGGCCTCCGTTTCTTCCCGATTCCCACGAAGATGCAGATCACCCCGTCGCCAGGCTCCGCTGTCAATGCGATGGTTTTCGGGAGCTTGCCCAGAGGCGAGGCTCGGGCTCGCTTGGATGGCTTCACATGGGGGTCATCAGATTTGCCTGTTTCCTCCTGGTTCCCACCATTGGCACCATTGTTTTGCGACGCAATGCATACTAGTCCTGAGGCGAGGGCAGTGGACTCAGCACCACCACCACCACCATCGTCATCATCGTCACTGATGTCGTCCACGACGACGCTGGTTCGTTCTTGGCTGGGAGCCAGTGCTAGGATCGGCTGCAAGGCAGCGCCGAAGATGTCCATCTTACCTGCCCGCGAGGATCCCGAGTTCCGAAGGGCACTTGTACTAGCACTAGTAACTGTATGCGTCCAACTTGAACCGAGATGGTACTAGTACACCACGGTCCTATGTATATGTGCATGGTGTGCCTGGTGTGCCTGATGGTGTGCCTGATGGTCAGCTGATGTATCAGTTTTTATGAAAGTCATTTCCTGAAATCGAGACCACTATCAGCTACAGTAGATTGTTCACTCTCGCAATGATACATATACCAATTAATATGCTACAAGATCAACATTTTGAACAAAGTCTGATTAATTATATACTAGTATAATTACATCCCATGGGTGTCCAGGTCTATATGTCCCCCTACTGTTCCCAAGCCCAAATGCAGTTCGGTCGAGAAAAATGTTTACAAGTCTCGGTTTTCGAGATTCCACCACTGGAAACCACATTCTGGTAATCGTCATATCTACAATTGGGGGGGAGGGGGGGAATTAAATGATCCCCTTATATTCCTCATGAGTGTCCAGGTCTATATGGCCCATACCCATCAGCTTTGAGGGCACACGGCCACATATAGGGTAACATCCAACACAAAACTACCATGCATCCAATATTGAATATAATTATCGCACACAAAATGTCAGGACCCCTACATCAACAGTATGAGTCAACACTCCCGTGGCAGTTGTAAGGGTTTGGGAACTGTGTCTGTGGCATAATTACTCAAAATGTCTAATGATGTTGTTGAAAATGAGCGACACGCGGGGGCGCGTGCGCCCCCGCGTGTCCACATGTGAATGGATTAGCACAGGTTGCGAATGCATCGGTCTATATTCTACAATGATATAATTAATTATATATGCGTATGGCGGTCGAGTGGAGCATTGAGGGGTAGGGTATTAGAATAATATCGTACGACGCGTATATCTGTGTACTAGTATATCTGTGTACTAGTATATCTGTGTACTAGTACTACTAGTACTAGTACTTATGCGCATATGATGTATGATGTTTTTACATGTATGTGCTAGTGCCTGGTAAACTGCGGGCAAATGTCCTCGTCATTGAAATGCTCTGGAGGCAAATCAGTACACGACAAGAGATACTGCCATGGCTGAAAATGTAATGTATGATGTATATATATATATATATCAGTGTGCATGAGCGTGTGCATTGGAGTTCGAAACTTCGTACTAGTACCAACTTTGAACCACTTCGTACCAACTTCGTACCAAAAGTCCACGCCGACCCAACCCAGCCCAGCCCAGCCCAGGAGCCCAGATTGCTGCATATGGTGAAATGTCCCGATGTGCGATGCCGTCGGTGCCTTGTTTTCCAAGTGAGGTACACCGCATCATTTGTTGTCCTTGGCTGAGAGCCAGTGAGGCGGCTGTCGGTGGGCATGAGGGCCATGCCAAGAGATGCTAGGCCGAGGGAGGATGCTCAATGACAGCCGCACAACAGCGGCAAGTGGCTGCACTAAAAAAAAAAGCTGCTTGGCTGAGAGCCGTATTAAACAAGCATAGATACGAGTACTAGTACTAGTACTAATACCAATACTCAAAGTACTA
>Ga0209712_10005333_pt1 | contig 10068 bp, 5 predicted proteins | sample ArcOceMetagenome_FD_187443 | JGI IMG/M metagenome (GOLD analysis project Ga0209712, IMG submission 187443) | Marine eukaryotic phytoplankton communities from Arctic Ocean - Arctic Ocean - Greenland ARC118M Metagenome (SPAdes) (version 2) | ecosystem: Environmental > Aquatic > Marine > Oceanic... | reverse complement strand
TAAACTGGCCATTTATGGTGAATTTACCGAAAGTTTTAGAAATACTTGCGTAAGCTGTATTTTGGTTAAATTCTGAATTATCTCGCCAGCCGTTACCTTGTTTGTGCTGAAAAAATCCGTAATAGTTCCAACCGTTTTTGCCGCCGCCAATGCTATTAAAAGTAGAGAACAGACCAAATGATCCAACGGTATTTTCTGTTAAAAATTCAAACGGCTTATCTTCATTTCCCTTCTTAAAAACGAAGTTCAATAAACCACCAAATTGAGGGCCATATTGCAAAGAAGCGGCTCCTCGAACAATCTCGATTCGTTCTAATGCCTGTGTTGGCGGTGTATAATAACTTTCTGGATAACCCAATGCGTCTGCAGAAATATCGTAGCCATTTTGTCGGGTATTAAAGTTAGAAGTTCGATTCGGATCTAATCCCCTCGCTCCAATACTCAACTGTAAACCAGCGCCATCACTTTCCCAAATATTCAATCCTGCAATACCTTTATATACTTGTCGAGCATTATTAGTCGCTAAGTTTCCGACCATATTATCCAGCAAGATTACCTCACTTTTTTTTGCTGCATAAATTCCAAAACCTTCTACATTCCTCTTTCTACTTAAAGCAACGTTTTCGCCTCGACTTGCCTTTACATCAATTATATTTAAATCAATATTTAAGGCCGATAATTGAACTTCAAGCGTTCGTTTTTCATTATTTTCAATCTGAATAGTTTTATAAATCGTGGTAAAGCCTTCTGCAAAAATAGTCAGTATATACTCCCCTTTTGATAAATTATCAAATACAAAAATGCCTTTCTCGTTTGTTTCTTGAAAAGCAATTCCAGTATTAAGCATGATAGAAGCCTTTATAATCGGTTGATTATTTAGGCTACTAGTGACGATACCTGAAATTTTTTGAGCATTTATTATTGTTGAGAGACATATTAGAACAATGATTAAAAGTTGCTTCACGATTTATTTTTATTAGTTCAGTGATTTTAATGATGACTTTTTCTGTGATGCTGCAAAATTAACAAGGGAAGTTTGAACAGTCTAATTTTTAATTAGATTATTTCTAAATAGTGAACTTATTAAAGGGTACTGCGTGTAGAAACAAATTATAGAAAGTGTCACTTTTTTCATTCAAAAAGATGTAAAATTGACTTCAAATGTCATACCTTGCCGTCTCCTTTAATTTTTATTGTTTTAAATAAGTATAGATTGAAACAAAATATTGATTACACAGACATTCTAATTTATATTAGAAAAATCGTTCGTTCTGTAAATTTAGAAACGAAACGGATTCAGAGAAAACATGATATTAGTATTCCTCAATTATTGACATTAACTTTTTTAAAAAAACAACCTGATTATCAGTCAACAAGTACGAATATTAAAAACTATTTGATGCTTAATTCAAGTACAGTTACCGGCATTCTAACTCGTTTAGAATCAAAGAGTTGGATTGCAAAGATTCCATCAAATAATGATAAACGAAGCACTAAGATTATTTTAACAATTCAAGGTTTAAAATTTTTAGATGCAACACCTGAAATTATGCATGATGTTTTGTCTCAGAAACTTGAAAAGTTGTCACCTAAAAAGCTAAAGGAATTGCAAATTTCCTTTGAATATATTATTTCCTTTTTAGATATTGAGAACGTTGACGCAAGTCCTATATTTGTTGGTGGAACGAATATTGCTAATATTGAAGATCAAAATTAAAAGTGTCTTTAATTATTTGTTTCTATAGAAACTATCTTTTTTATGTAATATTTACTCAATGGTGTATTTTACAACTACTTACTACGTATAGTATTACATATATAATTTTATATAAATTGTTTATTTGTTTTATATAGTTCGTATAGAAACTAAATTACTCCCTATCTTGCACGAATCAAAATAGTTTTTCAACTAAACAAGGATTTATGGGAGTTATTAGAAATTTACAAAAAAATTCTAAATTAAAACAAAGCGTAGCAAGATTTCACATTGTACTGTTAATGATGTTTGTAGGGACTTTTTCCTTCGCTCAAACAATTATTACAGGAAAGGTGACCGATGCGACTACAGGCGAAGGTCTAATTAGTGCAAATGTGTACTTAAAAAGTAACCTATCAAAAGGTACTATTACTGATTTTGACGGAAACTACACCATTACAGTACCTAAGGGTGCGAAAGTGTTGGTTTTCTCATACATTGGTTATGGATTAAAGAAAGTTTCTATCAACAAACGTACAGCAATTGATGTCATGATGAGTGAATCAATTGATATTGCGGAGGTTGTTGTAACAGGTTTGAGTATTAGCCGTGATAAAAAATCATTAGGTTATGCGGTACAAGAAATTGATGGAAAAGCAGTTTCGGAGGTCAAAACGACTAACGTTTCTAATGCTTTAGCTGGTAAAATAGCTGGAGTTTTTGTTACAGGTAGTGGTAATGGTCCAACGGCTTCTGCGAATATAACGATTCGTGGAGAGTCTTCGCTTTCGGGTAAAAGTCAAGCTTTATTTGTCGTTAATGGTATTCCGATTACCAATGGTCTATACAGTCCTGGAGATGGATTGAATGGTTCAACTACAATTGATTTCGGTAATGCTTCTCAGGTTATCAATTCTGATGATATTGCTTCGATTTCAGTTTTGAAAGGACCTGCAGCTTCTGCATTGTATGGTTCTCGTGCTGCAAATGGTGTAATTTTGGTGACTACCAAAACAGGTCAAAATGATAGTGAAAAAGGCTGGAGCGTTAGCCTAAATTCAACAACGAACTTTGAAACAATTTTAAAATTACCAGATTTTCAAAATGATTATGGTGTGGGTGGTTACGGTAAGTATAGTTACAGAGATGGTGTAACTTATACGGGTGATCATTACGATGCTTTTGGTGAAAACTGGGGACCTCGATTAGATGGAACGCCTATTAAGCAGTGGAATTCTAACGGTGAAGCAGTACCGTTTACAGCTTCGCCAAATAATATCCGAGACTTCTTTCAAACAGGAATTACTTCTAGTAATAACGTGTCGATTGCGAATGCATCTGAAACTGGTGATTTTCGCTTATCTTATACGAATTTGAGTCGTCAGGGTGTTGTTCCGAATACCAATTTGCGTAGAAATACTTTATACGCAAGTATGGGACAAAAATTAATGGACGGAAAGTTAAATATTCGGATGAATGCGATGTACGTACGTAGTGGCTCGGATAATGTACCGAACGCTGGTTACGATGAATCTTCATCTATAATGTATGGTTGGTTGTGGTATCCTCGTCAGGTTTCTATTGACGATATGCAGCAGTATTGGAAACCAGGTCAAGAGGGTGCGCAGCAGCGTTATTCAGAAGAGTTGTGGGTGAATAATCCATGGTTGATTGTAGAAGAAAATACGAATTCTTTTCAAGAAAATCGAGTGATCGGTAATGCAAACATCAGCTATGATTTCACACCAAATTTCTCTTTCCGCTATCGTTTTGGGGCAGATGTTAAGGACGAACAACGTCAGTATCGTCGAGCACCTTCTACAAAAGCGGTTTTAAATGGTTCATATCGTGAAGATGAATTATCATTCATGGAAACGAATAATGAATTTTTACTTTCGTGGAATACAGATCGTTTAAATGGTTCAAAATTTCAAGTTGATTTGAAAGCCGGTGCGAATATTATGCGTCAGCGTTCTAATTTCTTGATTGCGAATAACCCACAATTATTATTACACGGAACGGATCCGAGTATTTATAGTTTGACGAATAATCGTTCTAATGTATTAGTCGAAAATCCAAAAGCATTAAAGGGAATTAATAGTGCTTTTGCTTTAGCAACATTGGCTTATGATAACTTCTTGTATTTAGACCTTACAGGACGTAACGATGTATCAAGTACATTGCCGACAGCGAATAATTCTTATTTTTATCCATCGGCTTCGTTGAGTGCCGTGATTTCTGAGAAACTGAATTTGAGTGCGAACTCGCCTTTATCTTTCTTGAAAGCTCGTTTTGCTTACGCAGAGGTTGGTAATGATACAGATCCTTATTTACTAAGCAATTATTATACACCGGAAGCATTGTTCGGTTCAAATTCTGCTTTCAGTGTCAATTCTTTGGCAGGAAACGCAGACTTACGTCCTGAACGGACGACTTCTTTTGAGGCGGGTATTGATGTTCGTTTCTTGAAAAATCGTTTGCGTTTAGATGCAACGTATTATTCAATGTTGTCGAAAGATCAGATTATCTTGTTACCAGTTGCAGCGACTTCGGGTAAGAATACAAGATTGACAAATGCAGGAGAGATTAGTAATAAAGGTATTGAAGTGGCACTTTCTGCAACTGCAATTAGAAGACAAAATGGTTTAAATTGGGATATTAATTTGAACTTAGGACATAATCGTGCGATAGTTGAGTCATTGCCAGAAGGCGTGAAAGATAATTATCCTATGGTTGCTAATATGTATCCAAATGATGGTGGTACAGCAGGTTTAGACTTGGTTGCTGTTGAGGGTGAGTTGTTAGGACAGTTACGTGGGTTGACATTTGTTCGGGATGAAAATGATAATATCATTCATGAGAATGGTTTACCAGTAACTTCTGAAGAGAAATCAATCGTTGGTTCTTATCAGCCTTATTTACGAGCTGGTATATATAATACATTTACTTATAAAAACTTGTCTTTCGGGTTTTTATTTGATGGTTCTTTTGGTGGAAAAATCTTCTCTCGTACACATGCTTTAATGAATACAGCAGGTGGAATTACGAATAATGATGATCCAAATTTGCCTATGTCGTCATTAGACGGTCGTGAAATTTATGATATTTCTTATGATGCGAGTGGTGCGCCTGTTTATGATTTGGTAGATGCTGGTGGTGTTGTTGGACCTGGTGTTGATATTGACGGTGGCGAAAACACAACAGTGGTTTCACCTCGTGATTATTTTTACGCTTATTATGGAAATGGTTTCCGTCGTGATAATATCGAGTCGGCACTATTTGATGCGACTTACGTCAAATTGCGTGAAGTTCGTATAGCATATCAATTCAATGGCGAAGCATTGGGTAACTTAGGTTTCGAAGGATTAAGTGTTGCTTTTGTTGGTCGTAATTTATTATTATTTACGGAAGTGCCATCAATTGATCCTGAAACGTACTCTATTCGTAATGGTCGTTTTGTTAATGGTTTTGAAAGTACACAATTGCCATCTACTCGTAATTTTGGTATTTCAATTAGTGCTACATTTTAAGTTTTGAGACATGGGATTTGGTTGGCTAATTGGCTAATCAAATCTCGTATTTACCTCAATACTAAAATTTTTAAAAAATCGAAATTGAAAAAATGAGAAATAACATAATAAAAATATTAAGTCTAATTGTAGTTTTTGCTTTTTCATCTTGTGAAGAAATAGAAACCTTAAATGAAAATCCTAACGAGCCGAGTGTTGTAACCGCAAGTGTTTTAATGACTTCGGGTATGAGAACAATGGGTAACTCTTCTGTTAATCAATCGTTCTTGTTAGGAAATAATGCGGCACAATTAACCGCAAAAACATTGCGTACGGAGATTGACGTTTATAATTGGAATGGCTTTCCATTAGTTTGGGATAAAATGTACTCTGGTTTAACGAATATCATTGAAGCAGAGCATTTGGCAGTAGCTGATGGCAACGAACAGATGGAAGGTGTTGCGATTGTAACGAAGTCTTGGGCTTTTTCTGTTTTAACGAATGCCTATGGTGATATTCCTTATTCAGAAGCAATTTCTGGAGTTGCCACTAATAACTTCACACCTGCTTATGATGCTCAATCCGATATTTATAACGGTGCAGAGGGAATATTGGCAGAATTGGAACGAGCTGTAACTTTATTGAGCGGTCCTGGGTCAATTGAAGGAGATATTATCTTGAATAATGATGCGGCAAAATGGATAAAATTTGCTAATTCATTGCGTTTACGCTTATTGATGCATTTATCAAATAAGCAAGATGTTAGTGCAGAAATTGCTGCTTTAGCTAATTCAAGTTTATTATCAAGTAATAACGATAATGTTGTAATGACTTACACGGGAAGTTTCCCAAATGAGTTTCCATTATTACCTTTAAAAATTGGTGATTTTGATGCAGTTGCATTAGGAACGAGTGCTTATGATGTAATGACTGGTTATAACGATCCTCGTTTAACTCGTTATGCTCGTCCGAATGATGGCGATTATTCTAATACAATGGCAACTAACTTTTCTGGTGCGATTAATGGCTCAGAAAGTGCTTCTGCTTGTCCGAAAAATGGTTCTAGATTAGGTGCAGCATATTATGATTATCCTAATCAGACAAATGCTTCGACATTAGGAATTGATCGTGCTGAAAGTATTTTAATGACTTATTCTGAAGTAGAGTTTTTATTAGCGGAAGCCGCTTTGAAAGGTTATACAACGGCAAATATTGAAGGTCATTATAAAGCTGGTATTGAAGCTTCGATGAGTTATAATCAAGTAGATTTAGCTCCATTTGGATATGCTGACTTTGAGGATTATTACAATACTTCTGGTGTAGTTTATGATGAAGCAATTGATATTTGGGAGCAAAAATGGTTGGCATTGTTCTTCCACGGCTTAGAGCCTTACTTTGAGGTGCGTCGTTGGTTGGCAGAAAGTAATAATGACTTTAGTGCTATTCGATTCTTAGTACCGACTTGTCAAAATACAAATGATGACTTATTACCTGTTCGATTCTTGTATCCTGGAGAGGAGCAAAGTTTGAATAATGAGAATTATACACTAGCTATTGATAACTTAGGTGGTAATAATAGTTTTAATGCAAAAATGTGGTTATTAGATTTTTAATTTAAAATAACTTCTTTTGAAAAAAAACTGTTGGGACTGTATAAGTTAAACTATTTAAGGTTTAAAGCACATTACTCTAACATGGTTTGTCGTACTTATAAATAAAACGAAGGGAAGTAGCCGGTCTGCGCCTTCATTTCGCTTATTATTTTCACTACAAACGGTATAGGAGGTATGCTCTTGAAACTTAGCAAAACTTGCTTTACAGTATATTAGGGCAATTAACCCCCAACAAATTTAATTTTTTTTTAAAATGGTAGAAAATCAAATGATTTATTTAATGATAATCGGTCTTGCAGGACCGATTATCATTTTTTTAGTTACAAGGCGATTAAAAACGGTCGAGAATCAGCGGAAACAAACTTTGCGAAAGCGAAAGAGTATTAGTTCAACGACAACCGAAACGCCACTGGAAAATCCTATTAAATCTATAAAAGCAGAGGGAATCGAAAGTATCGAAACACGATTTTCGATTATCGGAACGATTGTCATCACGATTTTAGGGATTTTATGGATTGCCATTTTAGTAATTCCCTTTTTAAATTTTATTCCTGCAACCTTAGTATCTGTTATTTTAGGATCTTCAGCGGTCATTTCTGGTATTGCTGCACGACCAATTATCGAAAACTTTATGGCTGGGGTAATTATTACTTTTAACAAACCTTTTCGGGTTGGTGATACGGTAATTATTAATGAACAATACGGTACTATTGAGGATATTACGACTACACACACGATTTTAAAAATTTGGGATTGGCGGCGTTTAGTTATTCCAAATAGTACAATGATTACAAAAGAATTTATAAACTATACCATTAACGATAGTTATATCTGGCAAAAAGTCGGATTCAAGGTCGCTTATAATACGGATTTGGCATATCTAAAATCCTTGGCGATTGAGATTGCTGTGAATAGTCCAAACATTGTGGGTGATGAACCGCCTATGTTTTGGGTGATGAGTTTGGAAGATAATCATTACAAATGTTGGATTGCTGCCTGGAGCGATAGTCCTGCCAAAGCGTGGGAATTAGGGAACGACATCAGAAGTGCGTTAATCAATGCTTTTCAGCAACATGGAATTCAAACGCACGGACATATTATTGTGAATGAAAGTGACTTTATTAAAAAGACAAAAAATGAGTAATAAAAAGAATAAATATTTTGATATACATGCACCTGTATTTTATCCGGCTTCTATCATCATCGTCTTGTTTATTGTCTTGACGTTGGTTATTGGAAAACCGATGGAGCAGGTTTTTGCTAATATTCAATCTCAAATTACGACAAACGCAGGTTGGTTATTAGTTTTGGTTGTAAATATGTTTTTGGCACTTGCCTTATACTTTTCTATTAGTAAAATTGGTAAAATACGTTTGGGCGGTAAAGACGCAGAACCTGAATTTTCGACTTTTGGATGGTTTTCAATGTTATTCAGTGCCGGTTTAGGAGTTGGGTTATTATTTTATGGGGTTGGTGAACCGATGATGCACTTTTCTAATGATGTAATAAATGAAACACCTGGTACCGCAGAAGCGGCAAAAAATGCGATGAAATATACCTTTTTGCATTACGGTTTACACGCTTGGGCTGTTTATGCAGTTTTGGGTGTCGCCCTTGCATTTTTTGCATTTAACAAAGGTTTGCCATTAACTTTACGCTCTGTTTTTTATCCAATTTTAGGTGATAAAATAAATGGTTGGATTGGTGATTTGATTGATACTATAGCCGTTGTCGCAACGCTTTTTGGTTTGGCGACTTCACTTGGTTTAGGCGTCGGACAAGTATCTGCTGGCTTGAATTACTTATTTGGTACAAATGATACAATAGCGTTTCAAGTTTTCTTAATTGCTGTAATTACAGGAGGAGCAACGGTCTCAGTGGTCTTAGGATTAGACAAAGGGGTGCGTGTGTTGAGTGAATTAAATATGCGTTTGGCAATAGTATTTTTGGTCTTAATGTTACTTTTAGGCCCAACGGTTTATTTGTTGGATGGTTTCATTCAGAATGTTGGAGTTTACTTCCAAAATATGATTGAATTAGGTGTATTGACGGAAGTCTATCAAGGTACGACATGGCAACACGATTGGACAATTTTCTATTGGGCTTGGTGGATTGCTTGGTCTCCTTTTGTAGCAATGTTCATCGCAAGAGTTTCAAAAGGTCGGACAATTCGGGAATTCTTTTTAGGAGTTATGTTAGTGCCGTCATTATTAACTTTTTTATGGATGAGTGTTTTTGGTGGTTCAGGGATTTATTTAGAATTACAACAAGGCATCAATATTTCAGATGCGGTTAATGAAAACATTTCAACGGCATTATTTGTCATGTTAGAAGAATATCCATGGAGTACCCTGATGAGTGTTTTGGGTATTATCTTGGTGACGAGTTTCTTCATTACCTCGTCAGATTCTGGTTCTTTAGTTATTGACAGTATTACCGCAGGTGGAAAGTTAGACGCACCCGTCGGACAACGAATTTTTTGGGCGTTCGTAGAAGGGACCGTCGCGGCAACTTTACTCTTAGGCGGTGGCTTAAAAGCCTTGCAAACTGCATCCATTGCCTCCGGATTGCCCTTTGCTATTATTTTGATTATTATGTGTTTCTCGTTGGTCAAAGGACTTCATGAAGAAGTTCGAGCCATGGAAAAAGCTGAAAAAGTTAAGGAGCGAACCACGTATCAAAATATTATTACAGATTTGGTGAATAAAAGAAAAACGAAATAAGATGTTATTTAAACAGATATTAGTCGCCTTAGATTTGACAGAAATGGACGATTTTTTACTCCGTTATGCCTTATTTTTGGTTAAAAAATTCAAAACAGAAAAAGTCTATTTTGTTCATAATATTAAGCGGTATGATTTGCCCGAGGCGATAGATGAGCTTTTAATCGAAGTGGGCAAACCGCTAGAACAATTGATAACGGAAGATTTGACGGAAAAGATAGAAGGCGTATTTAGCGAAAGCGATATAAAGCCGTCTATTTTGGTCAAATATTCGGACTCGACTGCACACACACTGACGGATGTTGCGGAAAAATTAAAGGTAGATACCATTGTTTTAGGTAAAAAAAATGCCTTTAAAGGAACGGGGCTTCAGGTGGATAAAATATTACGATTGACGAATCAGTCCGTTTTATTAGTTCCAGATTGCAAGTTTGATAATATTACCAATTTGGTCGTTCCAATTGATTTTTCAAAACATTCCAAAAAGATCTCAAATATTGCTCAAAATATTGCAAGTACTGCAATTG
>Ga0209712_10005332_pt1 | contig 10069 bp, 9 predicted proteins | sample ArcOceMetagenome_FD_187443 | JGI IMG/M metagenome (GOLD analysis project Ga0209712, IMG submission 187443) | Marine eukaryotic phytoplankton communities from Arctic Ocean - Arctic Ocean - Greenland ARC118M Metagenome (SPAdes) (version 2) | ecosystem: Environmental > Aquatic > Marine > Oceanic... | reverse complement strand
AGGCATACAATGGCGCTGGTTCAACTTGCGCTATCACACCAAATAATCCACCGCGTTGGATCGGATACAAAAGTGGAGACACGCCCGAGGGCTTCAGTATACCATGCGGACGTGGGGGTGGAGAGATAATTCTGGCAACTTTAGTGTTACGCTACTTGTAGGATTTGGGTTTGTGTGCACTTTCCCGATTGTGATTGTTGTGACCATGCTGCTCATGTATAGGTCCGTGGCCAAGATCGAAAAGAATATGCGAAATTACGGTGTCAATGCTCTGCGCCTCAACGCTCGTCGATCATGAGGCACCAACAGCAACCGCGGCCAGAACGCTGAAAACAACAGTACACAAAGTGCTAATGATCAAGGAATCATGCGTAGAATCAAGAGATTGCTCGTGTATATGATTCCCAGCCTTCGTTGTGATGAGCATCCCGCATCAAGGTCGAACAGGGCGACGTCCCAAAAACGAGCAATCCTACTCATGGCTACTGGTTATGCTTTGGCATGGGGTTTTGCCTGGATGCCTTTCTTTATAGGAGTGTTCGTGGTTGATTATGCTGCGCTATAGATATTGAGCTCGTGCCTGATGCCCCTTCAAGGTCTCTTCAACTTTTTAGTGTTCATGTCCCCGAAAGTGAGGAGCGCCAAGAGATCAAGGAGAGGGGAGGAGAACTTGACCTGGCGCCAAGCTTTTATCAAGGCATACATGTCGAAAGGTGAAAGGAGGAGGAGAACGGTGAGAAATACCACGTCAAGAAATACTCGTGGTAGCGGGATCTCATGGCAGCAACGTTTACAAAGGTTTTTGAAAAACCGAACAACTACGCCACGTGATTCGATCAATGAGTCAAGTGCACTACACGTAACAACAAACCATCAGGGTCATTCAAATCCAGAGCAGGACGGTGCTGCTGCTGAAAATTTACCATCATCCAATCATTTTCCAGCAGATGATTTGAAAGATGTTGAAGAAAATACATTGAAACCAAAGGAATTGGCGAATACTGATGAGGACGAGAAATGTGAAGAAGAAAAGGCTTCGTATCACGTTGGTAGTAAGCAAATTGTATATTCCCTCCCACCAACTGTTGAGAAAATTGAACAACCGTGAGTTTGGTTTTTAATCAGTACACGCGTACGTACGTGTAGTATAGCAAATGAATAATTTTATTCTAGACTACGTGTAGTGTAGTGTAGTAAGTAATCATATGTTTTATTAAATTGAACAAGTTCGGCCTACTAAGCTATATTGTTCTATCAAGTCCGGATGTTTTCAATTTCATATATTGGTGTTTGTTGAATGTCAAAAGAAAGATAGAATACACACACGTGTACAGATGCACGTAGATTATGCTCGTTCTCAGGATAACAACTCAAAGCTTGAAAGAGAAAGACACATGCACATACGCGTGTACCCAAGGAGTATGAAATACCGGTACCACATTTCCTCCACACGTAAAAACCCATGATCTTATTTTATAGCTACAGTACGTGTACTGTTGTGCCACCCGCAAATTATGATCCTTTCGAACAACACCATCTCTCTTTGCCCAAGAATCGAATCCATTGCTTTCTTGTACGTGTACTCCATTTCAAACAAATTCTGAATGAATCTTCACAGTATCATTCCGGTCATCCTCATGAATCCAAATCTGCCTCATGGATGAAACCATTCGATCCATAAAAACACACTATCAAAATGATTCTTCCCAAGATCGCACCACTGACGATTTTTCGGATTGGGATTGCATTTTCCAGCAGTGTAAAGAAAGACACTTGGACTTGCGTCCCTCGATAGAAAGATGGATGACGCAGATCCTCCACCGTGATTGGCAAAAGGGCGGCTGCATGATATCCATGGCGATCATTGCCTCCTCCTGGAACGTCAATGTTGCCAAATCGACGACCTTGATTTTTCTGTTCCGTATAATTCCTTGGCAATCTGAAATCGGTACGTGGTGTATGATATTCTCAAAGAATGCAACTTCCTGCTCTGGACGACTCTAATACTCAAAGAACCCATGGGCAATGAAAATATGACATATTAATATCCAGCAGGTACACGTACCTTCTTTTGCCTCTTGATGGATTCATAATCAGGCCACAAGATATTGCCAAGAAGAAATTCTCGGAATGAGGATACTAGTTGGGATGCTCTGGTGCCTACAGTACATTATACCACAGTCTCCATCGCATGATATTTGTCCCAGCCTTCCTGTCCCAGCCAATGGTGTTGGTATCGTATCAGCACCAATGAAGTATCGGGAAGCATCTTGATCCAGTTTTTCTCAACTTTGTCTTGTTGCACTTCTTGTGCATTGCTGTTGGTATTAATATCAGTATTCGATTGATACACTACGTACTCTCTAGGTTTTTGTTTGTGCTTTCTATTTCTCCTTTCGTTCAAGTTTCGTTTCTCATTTTTAGAAAACTCGTAAGGGGAGTAATCCCAAACCAATAATGATAGTTGTAATCACTGTTGGCGTAGGGTTAAGATGGTGGGTGACAAGGGCAAGCGAAGCGCTACAAAGTACTTCGTAACTTTGAACTTTGAACTAATCCAAAACAAGACAGATACAAACTCAAAACGTCAACAGAATTTCTTCACACACTACTGTACACGTAACTCGGAAGATCCAAATTAACAGCAAGGACGCCAAGAAACAACTCCTTTCATACGAGAGCAGAACAGAACGAAGTGATCCCCAAAGAACACGGTGACAATGCCATCCCAGTTTGATGCCCTCGCTGACGATGAAAGCGACGAGAGTGACAATGCAGCAGAAGACGAGCATAATGTGAATACCAAGGCCAATGAAGGAATGTCAAACATTCCTGTTCCTGCATATGAAGACCTGTCCATGACAAGATTAGACGAAGAAACAGTTTTGGATGCTGTTTATGGAAATGATTTTCATAAAAAGGATGGACCTTGGGGGTCACGTGTTTTTTGTGTGAATGTTCGACCGCCTGATATACACTCCAACAAAATTGGTTCGCAAGTGACGTGAGTTACGTTTGACAAGAATTTATTTTGTTGTCATTTTCATGTTCATGTTTGCGAATTTATTTCTGACTTTTTCCTTTCTACTTTTATTTTATTATTAATAAATAGATTGAGCATACAGCTGGGTAAGAAGTATCCATATTTGCCACCAAAAGTAGTGTTGTCGAACGTCAAAGGTTTGAGTGGTACCGAACAAACAGACCTCCTGAAACAATTGAATGATCGTTGTCATGAACTTTCACGAATTGGTTCTGTAATGGTTTGTGAACTGGTGCAATTGACTGAAGATTTCCTTTATTCTCATAACATCGACCCAACAATGTCGGCATACGATGCAATGAAAGCAAGAGAAGAAAAAGAGAGGAACATCCAAGTGGAAAAGGAAAAGAAACTCCACTCTTTTATGGATATTACGGATGAAGACTTGTCTCAGAGGAGAAGGTCAGATATTTCACGGTCAGAGCGTTCGGGTAATACGGATAACGCCTTTGACAGTGCAGCCAATGATAGGATTCAAAAGGAATTAGATAGACGGGATGCTGCTTTCAATGATAGCAGGAGAGAGGCTGAGTTGGATGATTTGAGTTTCACGCAAGGACTCAAGGCGTCGTTCGAGGTAGAAGCCGAGGAAGACGATGATGACGACGATGACGACGATGATTTTCAATTCGACGAACCGACGGACAGTAGAGGATCAAACTCTAGGTATACAAGTGACTTTATTGAGCTGGGGATGATTGGTCGTGGAGGTGGTGGAACTGTGTTCAAGGTCAGAAATCGTCTAGATAGACGAATATATGCCGTAAAGAAGGTGATTTTGCAGTCAGAGCAAGGAAAAATGCAACAAATAGACAAACTTGAAAATAGCAAACTTCGCCGCGAAGTTACTACAATTTCAAGGATGACACATCGACATATAGTGCGTTACTATCAGGCCTGGGTAGAAGGAGGTGATAAAGACGAAGGATTAGTTGAAGGGGATGATGAATCGGAAGATGAATTAGAAGAAGAATTTATCTCTGTACTTATAGATGACCACGAAGCTGAAACATCTGACGAGGATGAGTCAAAGAAAGGCTTCTGGGGCAAACGACCTTCATCTTCACCTGAATTAGGCAACTTCGTGGGTGAATCTGATTGGTCAAATGACAGTGATACTTCAAGTGACAATGACGAAGAGTCGACATTAAATCCGCAATCGAAATCTGACGAGGATGACCTTTTCCCCGACACGCCCCTTATGAAAGGGCTTGGATTCGAAAACCAATCATACTCGGATTTATTCAAGCGCGGCAGGAAAGAGTCCATTGCGTCATCTGATGATTTGGGATTTCACTCGTCTATGATGGATCAGCTTTCTTCTCAAAATACAAGTGTCAACAAAAGCTCAAACAGTATTATGTATATTCAGATGGAATATTGTCCACGGTAAGCTTTCACACACTTCTCCTGTTTATGAACTATCGCCGAACAATAAACTCACTCATATTATTGCTGCATTCAACCAATAGACAACTTATGACATTACTTGGGAAAAGTGAAACGAATGATGGCTGGAAAATGATTAGGCAAATATTGGAGGCCTTGGTGTACATTCATAAGAGAAAGATTATCCATCGCGACCTGAAGCCTGGTAAGTTTGAGATTATTTGTGTTATGATGGGCGTCACACTTACATAGACAATATATTTCTCAATGCAGACATTTTACGGTTTCGCTTTTATAAAAGGCAATATATTTCTTGACGCGGAAAATAATGTTCGTCTCGGGGATTTCGGGCTTGCCACCACTCGTAATAAGAAGACAGATATTCTGCCGCCGCAGAAGTTAGGCTCGAATGGTGCATTGACTGAAATAGACGACAGTAGCGAACAGCTCGATCGCTCAAAGATGTCCGAGTCTGTAGATATTTCCGGCATAAACGATGATATCACTGGTGGAGTTGGAACAACCTTTTACATTGCGCCAGAGCAGGCTGGCAGGCAAAACACTGGCAAAGGTCAAAATGATTATGATATGAAAGCAGATATTTTCAGTTTAGGCGTTGTCGTTTTCGAAATGTTCTTCCATTTTTCAACCAGGATGGAAAGGGCTACTACTCTACAAACATTAAGAGGAGATAATATCGGAGGCAGCTCTTCGTACTGCCATCTAGACAAAGAACTTTCCTCAAGCTCTATCGCAAATCCAAAAGAAGTCAAATACATAATTGACTCGGACGGTTGGAAGGAACAGGCACTACAGCGCTTCCCAAAATCATTTCGCGAAGAAGTTGCACCTGAGATCCAGAAGCTTATCCTTTGGTGCTTAGAAAGATCACCCGAGAAACGACCAACAGCTGAACAGCTGTTAAAGAGTCCTTTGATACCGAGACAGATGGAGCTCGATCATCGCTACCTCAAAGATGCTTTGCAGACCATTGCCAATCCTGAATCAGAATCACACGAGCACATCATTAAAGCTCTATTCGATCGTCATGCAATGCAGCATGTTGAAATGACATATGACACTGACGATGTAGCAAAGATACAGAAACAATTCAGGATATCAAGTATCAAACACGGGAGAGAGAGACCAGTCCACCCAATAGAATTGTTAGGCAAAAGCTTGAAACAAATTGGTGGGTTCACGTCAGGTGATGTCCAAGGCATCCGGTCTTCTGCAATGAGCCTCTTGTCAATGTCGGCGGCAACTTCAACCTTGAGGCGGGCAAAAGGCGCTGGAAAAATTGCAAAAGGTGAAGTTCTTCGCAACGCTACTCAGCACGCTGCCACGGTTCTCGCCATGAATTCGGCAACTGCTGCAGCTGCTAGAGGTCACACTGTTGGAGTCAACGGTGCAGACCCAAGAGTTGTAAAGTCTATTTGTGACCAGTTGATATGCATATTTGAATCACATGGCGCCATCCCGCTTAAACCACCAATGCTTAGACCAAAAGGCCAACACGACATTTCAATAAAGCATATTCCGAAACTGAAATCTCAGACTGACGGATCCTCAATCGAACCAGCAGAAGTTATTAATGAACTAGGAAATAATCTTTTGCTGCCAGAAGATTTACAAGTCAACTTTGCCCGAACAATTGGGCGTGGCGGCGGGGCTTTGAGTAATGTAAAGAGATACGAAATTGGCACATCGTTTCTCAAATCAATTTCCGGCGGTCATCCAAGAGAATCTCTCGAAGCATCGTTTGACATCGTTCTTGAAGACCAAGAATCAAAGAATGAAATCTTTGTTGCCGAAACTATCATGGTGATTTGTCAGGCATTCAGCATTTTATCTCCACATTCAGGTAAATCTCTCTCTCTCTCTCTGAAAATTCAATTCAATCCAATTGAATGTTTATTTTGTCATTATTCTTTCTTCACTACTTCACGTACCGACTTTAACGAATTCTTTCATTATTATGCTATAGCTTCAAATATCGACATATCAATGAACATTAGAATTGCTCGTCCAATATGGATTTTACGGCTAACGCACACAAGATTAGCTGATGCAATACTTGATATATGCGGGGTCCCAGTGAAAGATACATTACGAAAAGCTTGCTATCATATTTTGACTTGCTGTATTGCACCTCCTCCTAGTTTATTGTGGACAACAAACTCTGAAGGAAAAAAGATTCGAGGAAAAAAGAGGAAAATCAATCCCAAGAAAATCTGTGGCGGGCTTATTGATTTGGCGATCCGTGAACATGGCCTACCAAAAGGTGCTGCCGCACGGTTAAGAGCTTTCTTGAATAGTGGCTGTCTTCCTCTCCCTGTCGATATCAGTGCGGCAGTAAATGCTTTAGAAGATGGAACGAAAAAGCTGAGGTCGATGGACGATCAGCGACATCACATACCAAGAAGACAAAAACGTTATGAAGATGTTGCGAGAGGCCTTCGTTCAATAAGGAACTGTATCAATGCCCTGACAATCATGGGGATCAAATTCCATAACGAAAGTGCTGAGGACCAAAGCCACCATTTTCCTGCATACATTTCTCTTGATCTCGGACTCAGACAACCTGCACAACACTATCATGGCCAAATATATTTTCAAGCGATCATGTTGACAGAAGGACCAGAATCTATCGTTAGTAACGACACCCTATTGTCAGGAGATAGCAAAGGAATAAAATTTGCTGAAGGCGGAAGATATGACGACCTAGTCCGTAGATTTCGTCCTCCAGGTAACTTTGCTGCTTCCCAGGTAAACCAGTACACTTCAGCGCCAATACCGGTCTGCACTGGGGTCCGCTTCATGGTTGGAGCGTTTGTTGAACGTGTCTATGTCGAAGCTGCATTGAAATCTAGAATAGAAAGTGAGAAGACAACATCCTTGACAGCCGATTCTGATATTTTACGGCGAGTACTTGCGGTGCCATATATATCGCAAAAAGGGAGTGTTCAGTGTGTAGTCGTTGGTACAAATGGATTTGACTCAGCTTCGTTACCCGAAAGAGCCATGGTGGCATCTCATTTGTGGATGAAGGGTATCAGCGCTGAATTTATTCCTCATAGTGGGGTGATCTTGAGCCTGTTGAAACACTCTGAGGCCGATACCAGTACAGTAATATCAGATACAAATGAGTGGACATTGGACCAAATTTGCGATTTGTGCTGCGTAAGTATTTCTCTCATCTATGGTACACACGTATTGAATTTTCAGCTTGGAATCTTTGATGATTTTCTCACAGTTAGATTCATCATACTCGTACACCTGTACTACAGCTGCTTCATATACCTTTCGTAGTAGTTGTTCAACAACATCTTTTACGAGAAAGAAAGTCAGTTCGTCTCCGACACACCATACACCCTTCATCAGCTCAAAATGGCCTACATGAAAGCTTTGTTACACTCACTAATCTTGCATCTGAGATCAAAGACATCATCTCCACAAATTGTTTGCGCAGTAATACACGTACAAAGGACAGTGCGGAATACGACGGAAGCATCGCAATTTCTTCCTTCGACAGACAACCACATCCGAGTCCCTCCTTAACTTCAAGAATTAGAAGCGCTTCTACTTCAATTTCCGGTTTTGAATACATATACGTCGATACCGACCAATTCTATCTCAACCCCGACAAGAGCTCTGGCGGTAAAGATCCAAAGTTGAAGGCTGTCATGAAAGTAATGAAAAAGGCTCAACTCAAAGCAGATAAGTACATTGAAAACGAACTTGACAACATTTTAGTTGTAGACCTCCCATTCCGCATCACCCGGGGTTTTAACTCAGATGTCATGTTCAACGATGGGGCGAGCATTGTCTCCGCAACATCAGATTTTCTGACAAAACATCCAAAACATCGAAAAACGCTAAAGACCTTTGCCATGTGTCTGGACTTTATGCTACGCCGGTACCACGACGCAGACGACAAATCCACAGCAAACCAAGCAATGCTGAGCATACTGGTTTATGCTCAACCCGACGATCGCTTTGACCTCCTGACACTCGAAACAAGCCGTGATTCAAAGAGTGGACAACAGAACGACACCTCGGGATCCAGAAAAAAGGATAAAAGTGGTCGTAGATGATTGTACAATCATTGTGAACTAAACGGCATATTCCAAAATATATATAGGAGACTACACGTACACGTACTGTACCTTGTATGTTCAAAACAAATTCAAAAGTAAACCACCGCATGAATAATTCCATTAGCTTCATTTAGAATCTGGAAATTGTAGATTTATTAAATAATCAGAAATGATTTGTTACCACTACGTGTACTGTAATACGTACGTAAAGTGCATTTTCTACTAAATACAGCTCTGTTTCCGCGCCGTCGCATATCTCCAGTCTCAAGCAAATGAAAATCAAATCAGAATTTAAGAAAGGAAGTTTGACAGCCACTTGAATCCATCAGAATATCCCATCCTTCTAATAACGGAGCACATGTACAATTCAATAGGGCGGACAGGAGAGTCCTTGTCAGGCTTGGTATCCTTTCCGTAAGTATCCATAAGTCCCAAAGCATATTTCAACTCCTCCTCCGAAGCAGCGGTAGGCATATCAATTTTGTTTCCAAGAATCAAGAAAGGAACATCACAGAGTTCATCGGAAGAAAGAAGGGCATCCAACTCCTTCTTAGCCTCAGGGAAACGACCACGATCAATCGCATCCACTAAATAAACGACCCCGTCGACAGTGGTGAAGTAATCCTGCCAGAGACGTCTGGCTGTTTCGTGACCACCAAGATCGAATGTTTTGAATTTGATCTTTCCAATGATTAGCTCATCGGTATTGGGATGCAAAGTGGGGACGTGTACCTGGACGCGGTTCTCCTTCAACATGTGTAAAAGGGTTGTCTTACCAGCATTATCGAGTCCCAAGAAGAGAATTTTGGCATTCTTATGGTATAGTCCTGTAGAGTGAATGTGAATGTATGAGATGAATGTGATTTGGAGAGAATATTGGATAAAAGGGTGTTTGAAAATCACATTTCAGTGTCAGTGATTGTTATGGTTCCGTTTCGGCAAGATCGAGATTTCAAACATGATGCGTGAAAACAAAGGTTGGACGTCGGTCGAGGGCACAGCCGTCTCCTTCATTGTACCTTCACTACACATGGATTTGTACTGTAGCATCCGTTGCAACTTCATCTTGGATAGATCAAGATCAAGATCACCATGAGCAAAGAACTGCAAAAGTACCAACAAAATGAAATAGCCTTTCTATCCGTTTCATTTGAAATTTTTGATTCATTCGATCAGATTGAATTGGAAATACTCACCAAGACTTGCAAGTGCGCTGTACCACCAGTCTACGAGAAACATGATTCAATTAGAATTGATGTATTGAAAGAATATAACTAACTGTCTGTTCCAGCTGAAGCAACACTGTGTCGGTTGTTGGTCGTTTACGAGTAATTTGTTTGTTCTGAAAATGACAAAAAAGCAATGAGCGGTGAGGTGGGGGGTAAACTGTACTTGAAATTATTTGAAACAACCCCCCCCGCCCCCCCACTAACTTTTTCGGACGTGACGCTGCAATAATATTTTTAGCGACAGTCTGAGATCTCAACGGATATCTTTACTTTGTTGCACTCCACATCCAAAGGACCAGAAGCGAAGC
>Ga0209712_10005327_pt1 | contig 10077 bp, 11 predicted proteins | sample ArcOceMetagenome_FD_187443 | JGI IMG/M metagenome (GOLD analysis project Ga0209712, IMG submission 187443) | Marine eukaryotic phytoplankton communities from Arctic Ocean - Arctic Ocean - Greenland ARC118M Metagenome (SPAdes) (version 2) | ecosystem: Environmental > Aquatic > Marine > Oceanic... | reverse complement strand
GGTTGTACACTGTTTGTACATACCGGTAGTTGTACCGTAGGTGGAGGATATCTCTCGATAGTTTAACCTTGGTTTAACGGTTTTAATGTCCCACTACGTTGATCCCAATGATTAATGAGCCTTCTTCTCTCCAGATATCATTGCTTTACAGTATGATAACATAGTATTACTCGTCGGTACCTCACTATTCTTACCATTTCGAAAACATGACAGGCGCTCTTTTCCAAGAGAAAGAGCAGTTCGGTCTGCAAGCAGAGAAGATTCTCCAGAACATCGACATCGAAAATCAGGAAGTTTGAATTATCTTCCATGAAGGACGGCATAGACTAACTGTTTACAATTATTTAGTATTATATAGCAGGTGGGTTGCACCAAGTAGCATAACATATTCTCCACGAGGCACAGTATTAGCATTCCGCTCACTTCTCCTTGCTGGCTTTGTAGCCCGACCTTCCATCCAAGTGCTCAATATATGGTCCTTCTAAATCACCTCCGTACTGATGCTGAGTTATATCTGTCATGCACTTGGTTGGATCTGCTCTAATGCGCGATAGCAGTGGTGCCTCAATTGCACGAGTGAGCATTACAATCGACTCTAATATCATTTTGTAATACTCCACAGAAGCAAAATGATTGTTATCAGACCAAAGACTTGTCCTGGTGAAATTGGCCCCACCGATGAGTTCTGTTCCAATGTTAAAGAAACAAGCATCTTTTCGGTCTTGTGCGCCATTTAGCTTCCTATTAAATCTGACGTTTTTCAGCACATCTGGATGTTCCTTCATGGAATTGATAATTGCAGTATGGTTCACTTCCTTGATAAATTTGAAATCGTGCTGGAAGTAATATAAATACTTGGTCTCGGGCTCCAATAACTCGATTGCCTTATTGAGGTTCCCACCGATATGATTATTCACAGTATTCACAATGACATGGAAATTCTTTCGATGCATGTATTCTTTCATTATATTAAAGGAATACTTGTCAAGCGTAGCCTCCATGTCCCATCGTTCCTGGCCACTTTTCCCTTCACCGTGAGATTCTGCACGAAGATTGTCAACGATGATATATATAGGTGCATCTGATGGCAAACCCTTGATCATTTGGAACGAATTGATAACTTCTTGAAGCATTTGAATCGATGGTGCACTCGGAATCCAGTTTGTACTGATGACAATGGCAGCTTCCTTGTGATTTATAATACCAGTAGTTGCATTATGTTGATACGTGCTCCTCTGGTGGACTCTTGTCGCGTCAGTGAAGTCGCTGGAAATGGATGTACCAAATGAGATCTGCACAACTACCAAGATGGCCAAGAGGCATATCAAGGCTATACCAATGTTCTTGTTATGTATCATTGTGCGCTTATGATATTCTTCAGCGCGAACGAATTATAAGATAAGCAGTCAGTGTGAGAGTATGTTCGAATGTTCAAAGAATGTACATACCCGGGTAGTGTTTGTTTGTCGGTCGTGTTCTTGTTTCTTGTTTCCAGCTGCGCCGCGCTCAAATAAGCTAAATTTATCTCATATCATGTCTTGGGTCTTTTGATTGCCAGGATTGCCTGGTGGGCGGGCAACGGGCATTGCGCACCGGCCCCATCTCCCATATTAATTCCAACAACAACTCCCACCCCATCGAAATGACGGAAATCAAAGACACAAAACCTGTCGATACAAACGAAGGATCCGAAGAACCCGAAAAGAAGAAGATGAAGACATCTGTACCTGAAGCACCTGACTCCGACTGGCCCGCGGCTTGGGTCATGCCGGACGAAGTAGAAGATCAGAAAGCTTCCAATAAGTTGGAACCCAATGTTCCCGTGACACCTGAGCAGATGCGTGATCTTGGCATTGCCTTTTGGAAAATGGATGCTGAAACTTTCACCTATCCCACCAAGGCGATACCTTGGGATCCAAAGGATGCTCTAGATCCTAAATTGGTTCAAATCCGCGACGATCGTGGATATAGTTATGCGGATATTATCACTGTTCATCCTGATCATTTGCCCGGGTACGAAGATAAGGTCAAGGCCTTCTTCGAGGAACACATCCATGACGCAGAGGAGATCCGTTACATCCTTGGAGGATCTGGATACTTTGATGTACGTAGTAAGGACGACAAGTGGATCCGCGTCCATATCAAGAAGGGAGATCTAATGACACTTCCGGAGGGGATCTACCACCGCTTCACGGTAGACGAGGCTGATAGTATTCATGCCATGAGACTCTTCATCGGAGCGCCTGTTTGGACTCCATTCAATCGTCCTTGTGATGAACATCCTTCCAGGAAGAAGTTTGTAGAAGAATTCCTCGAGGAGAAAAAGGAGTAAGATATCTCCAGAATTGTTGGTACCTGGTACAGATTACATCTAAGAACCGACAGCTAAGGGGCGGAAGGAATTACAGGATAGAATTAGAATCGATATCGTCAATACTTGCACACTATCGTAGGAATGGAGTTAATTTATATAACTACTTTAAATCTGGTCAAACTATTTTTCCCAAAATTTGGACACCAGTCTTTGGTCCTTGACATGATATATTGTTTTTTAAGGGAATTGTGTGTGTAGCGAGGATTGCTTCGTAGGATTCAATTGAATCCGTGATTTCGATAAGGCAATCCAGTCAAAGTTGTTAGAGTAGAAGGCTACTCTTTTTTGTTTTATTTTAAGTACAATCAAGCCAAGCGCTTGGTACAAGTACAATCTGTTTGTAAGTGCACGCGTATTGATAATCGTTATCTTCTTCCCAAGGAACGAAATGACAATTGACTCTTTCTGCGCATACGAATGTTGTGACTCCTGACTTTCATGTTGATGTATCATCGTCGGAATGTACAGTTTCCTCGTCCTCGGTTCCAAGAGCGAGCCACAAGAAAGTAACGATAATAATACTCGTGGCTTTATAATAATTTCAAATTCTAAAGAACCTCCTACTCTTTATTTGATTTTGAATTTCTACCAATCTCATATTATTTCGAATTTCATTTTTCCAAATTTCGAATCATTCGTTCCTTTCTTCTCTGGTTTCGCCAAGTGATAAATATCCAGATCTCAATTCAGCATGCCTCCTTTGCGAAAGACTGTAACCCTTGTAACAAGAGGTGATATTTTGCACCAAGACAAGCTGCATCGCCACCTCCAGTTAGATCACAATGTAAACATTCTGGATTCAAACGACGATCTCTGTTTCTGTTTCTCAAACATGAAAGAATGCGATCTTGTCATTTTATCCATATCAGGAAACGAAGATGTTAGGACGGACGAACGTGATGCAATGAACTCATATTTGAAAGAAGGAAAGTCGATTGCACTTTTCGTATCCAGTAGTAGTACATGTACATCTGTTACTGGTACTGGCCAAAGCGTGTTAAACGAATTCTTGTCTGGCTTTGGAATCCGAATCGAAAAAGATGGTGTCGTGCGTACGGTATACAGCAAGTATCTGCATCCCAAACTTGCACTGATCACTGATGGAGTGTTACACCCGAATCTTGTCCCAGAACATTTGCGTCCAAACGACGAATCCGCAGGCATCAAAGACTACAACCGTAACCATGAGAGTCTCAATGGTGCTGGTGGGATGGACATTGACATTGACATTGACGCAGAAGTTGGTTTTGTGTATCCGCATGGATGTACTCTTTCGGTTCAAGCTCCATCGTGGCCCATTTTATCTTCTGGGTCCCTTTCCTTTCCTCTCAAGAGGCCAATCTGCGCAATATGGGAGGATCTATCCAAGAGCAAGGCCGACAGCTCCCAAATGAGAGGAAGACTCTTGACCATTGGCTCTACGGACATGTTTTCCAACGAGTTTCTCGAAAAGGAGTTTAATTCCCATTTACTCGATAAATTCCTTCAATTTCTCCTTCACCAAGATGAAATCAATTCCCTCTCACGCTCTACCATGAACAGCAATGGAATGTTGGAGGATGCTAGACCCGTCCCAGACATTGAAGCATTGTCGGAACGAGTGAAATGTTGTCTACAGGAACATGCGCCATTACCACAGGATTTGAATGCACTGTATTGTCGCAAACCACTCACATTCGACACAAGCATGATACCCAAAGTATTGAAACTCTATGATGAGCTGAATGTGAAACATGAGCCTCTTTCATTGATCAAACCTGAATTTGAGCGACCCTATCCTTCCCTCGAGCCTGCAGTCTTCCAACCAAGGATGATGGACTTGGCGCCTCCGGCATTGGAACAATTTGACTTGGATGAGGAGTTTGCAGAACCTGCAGTACGACTCGCACGACTGACTAATAAATGCAGCAATGGTGTTTGTGATGAGGATGAATTGGAATATTTGGTGCAAGAAGCTGGATGCATTACTGGTTTGGTGGGGCAGGATGATGGCGATATGAACGGAAAAGAGGTGTTGCATAAGCTATTCTTTCAGGTATGTCATTGAATTTCCAATCTGCAATATTGCATTAATTGTTTTTATTTCAATTTCCAAATTCGCTTCTTGTGAAGAGCAGAGTTTTTCTAATTACATTTCATTCTGTTCATTCCATCGGTTTGTAGATTGTGGCAATGAGAAACGAAGAAGCTCTGGAAGCTGCTGAGACGCCTATGCACAATATTGAGATCAAAGCAATGTAGTTGACAGCCTAAACGCCAGGGACGCCAAAGGCGGTCGTGGTTGGGCCCTCTGTGCTTACGCAGTAAACAAGTACTTTTACGATTACATTTTATACAACGATTTGCTCAGATACAAAACTAGCATGCAGCAGGTTTGATGGTACAGTACTTTAGTAATACCGACGCCCAAGAATAAGTATGAAAGTAGACTATCTTGATCAAATATAAATACACATCAATCATAGACACTCTTGTATTCATAACCATCATTGTCGTATTCCTCACCACCATATTCGGCAACCTCATACTCTTGTGTATCATACCCTTTTTTCTTATTCAGCTTAAGCTTCTTCAAGATGGCTTCTTGCTCTTTCGCAAACTTCTCGCATTCCTTTCTCTCAAAAGAAGTCTCATCAAAATATTTATCCCCTTTAACTTCCAAGCCTTCTGAATCCCTCTGTCTGGCAACATCCCTCGCATTTGCAATTCTAGCCGATTCAATAGATGGTTTGATCTGGGAATGATAATCAGCTTTTTGGATCTGTTTTCGTTCTTCATGAGCGTTGACTCTTCCAATATCTTGCCCAAGTCGTGTCTGTTGCGCCACGGCAAGATTTTGTGCTTGGGCACTATTATCGTCGTATCCCTGGAGAGCGGGCGCTACCATGATATCAGGGTCGGTGGTGTCATCTTGTTGGAATGTATCCGGAACTGGGATTGCGACGGCATATGCGTAAGGCATTGATGATTCATCTCCTTTGATTTCACGAGCGATGGTATCGTTTTTATTCATGTTGTGTTTGTTGGTTTTGAGATATATTTTGAGATTGATATGTATCTCGTATTCGTGTGTGTTGTGTGTTCCTATTGTTCAGTGTTGTGTTGTCAGCAGTCTGTGTTCTGTGTTCTGTGTTCTGTGTTCTGTGTTAATCTTCCACTTCTTGATGTGATGTTCAATTTTCAATGTGTTTCTCCTTCCTTCATCAGACACTCTAATTATTATACCGGTCGTTGTTGTACCAAGGGGCATCGTACTACTGTAAATGTTTAGAGTGACATTCACTTTGACACGATTGATTCAATCCCGAGAAAGGCCTAAACTCCAACGGACCAAATATCTTTTGTCCGCGCGCAAGATCCAAAGAGAAGACTGGCGCGAGGGCACCGGCACTGAACCGCGGGTACGACTCACGAGCGAGGCACACGACACTGGCACTGGCACACTGCTGAAATGCCACACGGTACATTGAACAGTCATTGAACGAACATACACATAAACAAACAGTCTTGCTTCTACCAACAGTACGAAGCAACCTACATGTCAGATTGGACACAAGAGGCAAATACTTATCAAGGAGGCAACATGGCCACAGACCCAACCAAAGTGATTGATGAAACCGCAGATCGTTCGAGCAAGGTGCAGAAACGTTTGAAGTCGATCTACTCCAAGACCGTTTTACCGGTTGAAAAGAGGTTCCGATATGATTACTTTTATGAGAGTCCATTTCTTACCGATGTGGAGTTTGATTGTAAGTTTGTTTCCTCTTTGTTTGGGTCAGATTTAGTTGAGCCTGTTCACCAGGTTTAATGCCTACTTTTCTTTTTTTAATCATGTGTTCTTGGATCGGTTTAGGATATCATAGCTGGGTCCTGTGTTCTGTGTCAAGAATCTACTTGCATCTTTGCTGCTCTGTTTGCCCCTCTTCACCATTCGTGACATGCCACAATGCCACAATCTCACACTATTACTTTCCGTCTCTCTTTGCACAGCCAAACCGCAAGTCATGCTCGTTGGACAGTACTCTGTAGGTAAAACATCTTTCATCCGCTACCTCCTCGGACGGGACTTCCCAGGACAGAGAATTGGACCGGAACCCACTACCGACCGCTTCACTGTTCTACTCAACGGACCCGAAGAGCGAACTATTCCGGGTAACGCTCTCTCCGTTCACCCAGATCTACCATTCCGCGGACTGGAACGATTTGGTGTCTCCTTCCTTTCCCGTTTCGAAGGGTCGCAACTTCCCTCTTCGGTATTGAAATCCATCACTCTGATTGATACACCCGGTATTCTTTCGGGAGAGAAGCAGCGTACCAACCGTGGATATGACTTTACAAAAGTCGTCTCTTGGTTCGCGGAAAGGGCGGATCTCATTATTCTCCTGTTTGATGCGCATAAACTTGATATTTCAGATGAGCTCAAGGGAGCTATTGATGCGCTAAAGGGACATGAAGATAAAATCCGTTGTATTCTTAATAAAGCAGATCAGATTGATAGACAGCAGCTTATGAGGGTATATGGAGCTTTGCTTTGGTCGCTTGGGAAGACCATGAGTTCTCCCGAGGTTGCGAGGGTTTATGTTGGTTCGTTCTGGGAGGAAGATTTGAAGAATATGGACAATGCTGATTTGTTTGAAATGGAGGAAAGGGATTTGATGAAGGATTTGGCGATTTTGCCTCGTCAATCTGCTGTTCGTAAGATTAATGAGTTGGTCAAGCGTATCAGGAAGGTCAAGACTTTGTCCTATATCATTGGGTATTTGAAATCGCAGATGCCCGCTCTCATGGGGAAGGAGAAGAAGCAGCAAAAGCTAATCAGTGACTTGCCCAATGTTTTCCGTACCATTATGAAGAAATACAACTTATCCCCAGGTGATTTCCCAGATATCGCAGTTTTTTCTGAAAAACTAAGGGATACCAAGTTTGCAGAGTTCCACGCGCTCAAGGAGGAACAGATTGCTCTTTTGGACAAGTGTTTGACTTCTGATATTCCTAAATTGATGGAAGATCTTCCTAGCGAAAAGGATACCCCAGAAGTTTTGAGAATGAAGATGGGTCAAGCGAATTTGAATAATCCTGATGCAATGAATGTGCCTGTTCCTACTAGAAATGCAAAGTTTGGTAAGGTGGACGAAGGTGCTGCGAATCCGTTTGGGTACAGCGAAGATCAGGAAGACAAATATTGGTAAGATTTTTTTGAATGATGGGTGTTTTCATGTATTGATAGGTGTGTGAACGTAACTCAACTTCTAACGCTTGTAACTTTTCATTGGTGGTAAAGGGCACTTCAAGATTCGGCAGATCGTCTCTATGATAGCTTCCAAGCACTTGGACCTGAAGGTGGGTTTTTGTCCCCCGGAGTTGCAAAGGACGTTCTTCTAAAGACTGGACTTGGAAAGGATCAATTGCGTCAGATTTGGAATTTGAGTGATATCGATAGAGATGGCTACTTGGATCACCACGAATATGTCGTTGCAATGTTTTTGTGTGATGCAGTTATTCAGAAGAAGAAACCCATCCCTAATGAGTTGCCAAATAGCGTCATTCCTCCGTCTAAGAAGTCTTTGTTGAAAGCAAGAAATGGTGAATAAAAAGACATGACATATTATGAGAGGATGGCCAAAGGGGAAAGGAAAGGAAATGAATGAGTTTTGACAACAGAGTTTTACGTGTAGTTCAGAACTAGTGAAGACAAACAAAATGTGTTAATAGTATTGTGTGTGTGTGTGTACGACATTTGTGTATGGCCCTCCTTCCAATAAATTACACGAAAAATCAATGTACCACTTTACAGTTTGAAGTTGCACTTTATAGCATTTTTTCGCTGGATGATTCTATTGATAGGAATTTGTTAATAGATTGCCCGTTCGTAGTTTCAATGTTGTTGTGACGTTTTCATACGTGGCATATGACAGTCCACCAGGAGAATCGCGAAGAATCATTCCTGGTTTTGATGACGGAAGAGCAAATGATCTACCTGGCTCCTTTGAGAAATCACCCTGGATGATAACATCAGCTTTATGTTCAACGTTCTCAACTCTAAAATTTATGTATCTTGCATATGGCTTTACAATATTGTGCTAAGGGAGGTTCTCAATTTGGAATTTCCAATTACTTTTGCGCTACCTATTGTGATATATTATGTGACAAGAACAACCTTCAAACTAGCTATCAAGGCAAAACACTGTGTTTCCTCCTCGTCGTCGTCGGTCGGCCGAGGTATGATACGTCTGGTAGTAGTAGACTATCATAATTTCAAAAGAAATTGATTTTTGAAATTTATCTCTTCCGCAAGACACGGATAAATTGTTGAGTCACAAAGAACAAAGAATAAAACACAATTTCTTTTGGAGTATTATGCATGATGCACCCGTACGAGCGACGAGCGACAAGCGACGAGCTTTGAAACCGGAGATAGAGATGTTCACAGCCCCTCACATTTTCTTATTGCGTACTAAAACATATCAACATGAAGGCTTCCGCTGTAAAAATTCTTGGTTTATCAGCAATTGCACTTTCCGCTGTGACTGTTAATGCTTTCGTTGCTCCCCAGAGCCAGCAATCTTTTGTTGCTAGAAAATCACTTCCGTCTGTATCCTCTGTCTTTGATGCAAGCAATGTAGTCATCCGTAACAATCGTGTTGGATCTACCAGCATGCGTAAGTGAATGCGAATATGTTGTAACAGGAATTAATTTCACGCACTGCAAATAGGTTATGGTCAAGTCTTGATCATCGTGCTTTGTTCTTCTAAATTCTAACTTCTAACCCTCTATGTGTTCCAACAAATAGAAATGGAAATGTCCATCTTTGATGGTGTAAAGGCTCCCGTCCAATCCTACGTAGATATCTGGACCCCCATGTTTCACCAAGCTATTGATATGGGACTTGTTCCCGACTTCCTCCTTCATTGGGGACACGGAGCTGCAATGGGATCTGTTCTTTTGAGTATGGGTCTCATTGGAGCTTACTTGGGATGGCAGATTAGATTTGGCAATGGAGAGGATGTCAATTCATTCACTCTCGGTGATACCATCAGAAAAGCTCATCCGAAGATTATGGGAGGAGCATTCTTTTTCTTCTTGCTTGGCGGGCAGGGAGGTATCGTTCTTTTGGATACCCAAGGACAGAGCATTTTGGAAAGTCCCCATGCCGTTACTGCTCTGATCAGTGTTGGATTGCTCGGTTGCCAGGCAGTCCTACCCAAGTTGTTTGCTACAGAAAATGGACAGCTCGCCAGGAATGCACATGCGTATTTGGGAAGTGCCACCATGGTTGCACTGTTTGCTCATCTTGCCACTGGAATCAACCTTGGAAATTCCTTTTAAAAAATGGAAGAATTTTACTGGAATCGACATATCATAAAATATATCATACACGTGCACTACACTAATAAATATAGATTACATTTATGAACTTACTATGGGACTACCCATATACTTTTGACGACGGAATCCAAAAATATCTACCTCTACATGTATGTAATTGATGTCATTTGTATGAAACCTTTTGGAAAAGGAAAGAAAATTTTCAATGTACGCCATATAGCGTTAACAATGTGAACTGTTGTGTGTCCATACATTTGCCATCTCAGCTCTCTAAATTTAAAGGTGTATCCTGAAAATTTAAATGTCAATTGATGATCGCAATTCACAATTTACCTTCCGATTCCAACACTTGGAACTTGGACCTCATTGCGATTGT
>Ga0209712_10005326_pt1 | contig 10077 bp, 11 predicted proteins | sample ArcOceMetagenome_FD_187443 | JGI IMG/M metagenome (GOLD analysis project Ga0209712, IMG submission 187443) | Marine eukaryotic phytoplankton communities from Arctic Ocean - Arctic Ocean - Greenland ARC118M Metagenome (SPAdes) (version 2) | ecosystem: Environmental > Aquatic > Marine > Oceanic... | reverse complement strand
AGATACAGCAATTAGTCGTAACGATAACAGACCAAGATCTTTACCTACACAAGAAGTTGTAAAATTTTGGAAAGATGTTCAAAAGAATATTGGTAAATTCCAAGGTTTCTTTTCTCAGAACTTTATTGTATTAGATAACAGTGAAGGTTCTGATGTTACAGATATATCAGGCGAAGGTTTTAAATGGGCAACGAAATTTGCCAAACGACCAATACAAAATACGTTAGCAAAAAAGTGGATCAAAAGCAAATGAAATCGTTTAAAAGTTATATAACTGAAGCCGATGCAAACCTGCACATGACTCATCTTGAGGACGCGGTTCTCGATGGTGGTGTAAAAGGAACAAGAAACGTAATTAATTATATTCGTAATATTCGCGATATGCTATCAGGTAATACTAAGGCTCCTGTTAATATTACAACAAAGTGGGACGGAGCTCCTGCTATATTTGCTGGTGTTGATCCTTCCGATGGAAAGTTCTTCGTGGCAAAGAAAGGAGTATTTAATAAGACTCCAAAGCTGTATAAATCAAATGCAGAAATTGATAATGATCTGAGTGGTGAACTCAATAGCAAATTTAAAGTTGCTTTAAAAGAATTCGCTAAGCTCGGAATAAGTGGAGTAGTACAAGGTGATTTCTTATATACGGATGACGATCTTAAAACGGAAGATATTGATGGAGAATCGTGTGTTACTTTCCATCCTAATACCATTGTTTACGCGGTACCTAAAGCATCAGGACTCGGTAAGACAATTTCAGGATCCAAGATTGGTGTGGTCTGGCACACAACATACGCAGGATCAACTCTTGAAACAATGTCTGCAAGTTTTGGTATTGCGATCTCAACAAAACTTAGCAAGGTTAAATCGGTCTGGCACGTAGACGCAACATTCGAAGATAAGTCAGGTACAGCAACATTTACCGACGCAGAGAACAAAGCCCTAACTGCTCAGTTGAGTAAAGCAGGAACGTTGTTTAGAACAATAGATGCTAAGGTTCTAGGCGAACTCGGAACAAACGCAGATTTAAATCAAAAGGTAAATACTTTTATCAATACAAAGGTACGCGATGGTCAACGTATTGGCGCGGTCAAACCTTTCGTTAAAGATTTACAGAGTTACATACAACAGTATTATAAGAAAGAAGCAGATAAGCGCAAGACTCCTGCTGGTAAGAAAACACAAATGGATAAAGCAACGTTAGCATTACAAATCTTTGCTGCTCCAGGTAATACGAAAAAACTCGAAGCTATATTTACTCTATATGATTTGATGGTTGATATGAAATATGTTATCATAGACAAATTAAATAAAGTTGGTGGTATTAAAACACTACTCAAAACAGCAAAAGGATTCGAAGTAACAGGTCAAGAAGGATTTGTTGCGATTGACCATTATGGAAAGAACGCATTGAAGATTGTGGATCGTATGGGATTCAGTCTTGCTAACTTCTCAGATCAATATATCAAAGGTTGGCAGAAATAAGTATTGACATTGCGTCTTAATTTTGTTATAATATAAATCTACAATATGAATAAGGTGATCCTTAATGAAAGACGTAACAGTCATAAACTTCTACGGCGGACCCGGCTCGGGTAAATCTACCGCTGCAGCCGGTTTGTTCTATCAAATGAAAATCCAAGGCTATAATGTTGAACTCACTGATGAGTTTGCTAAAGAGTGCGTATGGGAAGGTAACATCCCTATGCTGCAAGATCAACTCTGGGTTCTTGGCCATCAACATCGAAAAATATTACGACTCTCTGATAAGGTAGATTATATCATTACAGACAGTCCTGTTTTATTAAGTCCAATATATCGTGAAAGATACGGTGAACCATTATATTCAGATCTAATTGATAAAATGGCTTTTGAGTGTTATTGTTTATATAATCATAATATTAACTTTATGTTAAAAAGACCTGAAGGTTTTGACCAACAAGGTAGAGCACAGGATATAGATGAGTGTATTGAAATTGACGAAGCAATCATAGAACAATTTGACCGACTTAATATTGGATATATAAATTTAGACTCTAACGACAACGCAACCGCGGCGATGGAAATTTTAAAACAGCCAGTATATAATTTGGATCGTATGGGATGAACATAGAAAAGAAGATGACCCACATTTGGATAGGACCCAATCCTGCTCCATTGAAGTGGATGAATACTTGGCCAGATAAAATGCCTGACTGGGAGTATTCAGTATTCACAGATGATATGTTACATAAACGTAAATGGTATAATCAACATTTAATTGAAGAGTATTATAGACAGAAGTGTTGGGCAGGAGTTGCTGATTTAATTCGTTATGAGTTAATCTTTGAGAGAGGTGGTTTTTGGCCTGAAGCAGATTCAGAATGTTATCATGATGTTAGTGAACTATTCGTTGAAGATCCAAACTTAGCATATACTGTATTTGAAAAGGAAGATGTAATACCGAGATCTATATCTCCAATCATGGCAGCAAACCCAGGTAATAAATTCCTCGATGTTATATTGAGAAAACTACATACATTAAGACCTGGAGATTTAGATCCAAAGCCACACGAATCAACTGGAAACTTTTTCTTAGCAAGATTACTCGATGACACTCGCCACCTATTACATATCTTTCCTTCTTATACATTTATACCTCAATGGTTTCGTCCTGGGTATCCGAGGTATGATGGACCAGGCAAAATATACGCAGAACAACATTGGGGTTCAACAGCAACAGATTTAGGTCTGCCAGGCACAACAAAACAATACTATGAAGGTATAGAGTGATTCACGTAGAAATATTAGGTTTAGGACATCCAAGAACAGGAACTGGTTATACAAGTAAAGTATTATTAGATTGGGGTTTAGATGTTGGTCATGAAGCAATGGGTAAGCAAGGTATTGTATCTTGGTTATTAGTTAAACCAAAAGGACCATATTTGTCTTGGCATAAAGGATTTGATAGAAGACCAACATATGATCATTTAGTATATAATACACGAGACCCAAAAACCTCTCTTGCTTCAATTGTATATACTGAAACACCACCTTGTGATAAAGATGGAACTAGTTGGTGTGGTACAAAGTATTACGAAAACTTTAACTATTCAAATTTTGATTACGACTCGACATACTTTCGTAAACGGTTTATTGGATTGAATAGCGACAACCCATTAGAAAACGCAATTGATAGTATATGTCAGTTCCATGAAATGATTCTACGTTGTCGCCCAAATGTACAATATAGAATTGAGAACGAAGAACAGAAATTATTTAATTACTTTAAATCTGCATATCCAGATATTCAGTATATAGAACATCCAAATAAAGAAAACACCAGAAAACATAAATCGTTTGAACAAATGGCTGAGGAATTTCCAACACCATCCAAACAACACATAGAAAGAATTAACCATTACGCAATGGCGTGTGGGTATGATAAGGTAGAATTTTGAAAGCTTATATATTAACACATGACCATCCAACATCTCGAGAATACGCAATCACTTGTTCAGATAGCTGCGATGCGGTTGATTTAGACTGGGAGTATTTTGAAGGTTGGTCTCATTGTACTGGTCGTATGGCTTGGTGTGAAACTGGAATCAAAATGAATTTCCACGAACCCATGCAATATGTTGCTGAACCAAACATGCATCACAAAGCAAATACTTGTTCTGCAGGTCATGCTGCTATTTGGAAAAAGATTGCCGAAGGTAAAGACAGTGTTGGTATTGTATTAGAACACGATGCTATTATGTACTATAAACCAGACATACAAATACCTGATAATTATTTAATTACATTAGGATATAAGTTATCTGATATATCTAAGTATGATTATACTGAAGCAAACAAACAACCAAGACAATTAATCGGTATAAGTGGACACGAAGGCGCACATGCTTATATGATGACAAAACGAACTGCACAAAACCTTATATGGGAAATAGAACAAAAAGGAATTCTAGGAGCAGTCGATAACGCATACTTTATACACGGACAACGCAAAACAGCGATACCACTTGTGATTATGTCCCCCACCCCCGCGATAGGACATTTAAGAAAATCAACGATTTGGGACGAGTCAGCACACGTTAACTACGAATTTATACAAGCCTTTGCTAATTATTATAAATAAAAACATTAGTAAACTAAAAATTAGGAATATCACATGGATCGCTTAAAAGAAGCAGATGCAACATCAATGGCGGCAGGATCTATAGACGATTACACCGATACTGATAAAACCAAAGATGCGTCTAATAAAGACATCAAAAAGCGTAAAGATAAGAAAAAAGATCAAGATGAAAACGGTATAATTTCTAAAGACAGCAAAACTACTTTTGACGCAAGCAAGTATGTTGATACTGAACCTCGTATTAACGAAGCTGTTAAGTCGAAGGCTGTCATTACATTTGGTCGTATGAATCCTCCAACAGTTGGCCATGAAAAATTAGTTAACGAAATTATCAAAACTGCAATCGCGGTTAAAGGTACTCCATTAGTTTACCTATCAAAAACACAAGATGCTAAAAAGAATCCATTATCGTATGATGATAAGATTAAATTTGGTCAAGCTCTATTCGGTAAAAAGATTGTCGTTAAATCTCAATCAAAAACCATTATTGAAGTAGCCAAAGAATTACAAAAGAAAGGCTATAAGGATTTAGTTTTAGTTGTTGGTTCAGATCGAGTTAGAGAATTTGAGACTCTGCTAAACAAATATAACGGTAAAGATTATACATTTGATAGTATTGACGTTGTATCAGCCGGTGAACGGGATCCTGACTCTGATGGTGTTGATGGTATGTCAGCAAGTAAGATGAGAGCGTTGGCAGCAGAAGGTGAGTTTGATTTATTTACAAAAGGAATTCCAACAAGAAACGATAAAATAAGGTTAGACTTATATTCAGCAGTTCGTAAAGGATTAGGTATTGATGAAGCAATCAATTATGCAGTTGACCAATTCCTAGCCGAAAGAGTTAAAGCAGGTAAGGTTGATCCTTTATCAGCAATGGGTAAACAAAAACTAACAGGCGCTGAAGTCGCAAGTTATTATAAATCAAATCCAAATTCTAAAGCTGCAGCCAATCGAGATAAGAATGTTAAATTAGGAATCGAGCTTGCGTTGGATTTAGCAGGTAATATGAATTACGCAGTTAAGGAAATTGATAAACTCAAAAGAAACCTATCAAAACATCCTGAAGTTCAAAAGGCTTTAAGATCCGCAAATGAATCCTCCAACGTTGACTTGTATCGAGCAGCATCTATTCAAGAAAGAATGCAAAAAGAAGACGATAAAGAATCCAAACAACAAAAACAACAACCTGGGTATTATAAAGATCTAGGTGGTTCAACTAAAGATAAGCGTCAAGCTCATTTTAATAAAAAGTCAAAGATGGATGATGATAACCCTGATGCTTACGACAAGGCACCCGGTGATGCAGAAGCTGAGACAAAACCATCTAAGCATTCAAACAAGTTTAAGAAAATGTTTGGTGAGGCTGTTAATCGTAATATGGAACGCGCAGGTTTAAAAAGACCACATCAGTTATTAAGACAAGATAATTCTGTAAACTTTGATTATAGATTTAAGATGTACGGTAAAGCAAAAGAAGCAGAAGCCGTTGAGAAACAAAGAGCATCGATTGAATCAGAGATTACAGAACAAAGAATCAACGAGATAGAACAATTAATTGAACAAGTTGAATTCGTATCAGAAAAATCAAATCCAGAAAAATCCCTAAAAGATAAAGCAGAAAAATCAGGTATGCCTTACGGTATATTAAAGAAAGTATTTGATAGAGGTGTTGCTGCTTGGAGAACAGGCCATCGTCCTGGTACAACTCCAGTACAATGGGGATTGGCAAGAGTAAATAGTTTTGCTACAAAATCACCAGGTACATGGGGAAAAGCTGATAAAGATTTAGCCGATAAAGTTAAATAATGGATCGTATAAATAATATTAAAGAAGGTGGCGGAGCTGGTGATTGGGGAACCGATAAAGCTCGAGCAAGACTTCAAAAAGATACGCCTGGTCAAGAGATCAAGCGTAATAAGAAATTAAAAACTTTTAAAGAATTCAAGGACCAGGAAACCAAATGAAAAAATTCAGACATATATTAGAAGGCGTTGATACAGTCAACGAGAACCTTTCTAGCTCATCAAAGGAATTAGCAAAAGAAATTGATACTGCGGCCAGAAAAGAATCTGGTAGTGATAAGACAGATTATCAAACTGTTGCTAAACTTATATCTCAAAACAAACTTAAAGACGCCAAAAAGATTATTGCTAAATTAGACACCGTCGTACTTGAAGATTTGATTACCTTTATAATGGGCCATGAGGATGTATTCAAAGCAATGTATCCTAGAGCTCGTCCTGGTCAATACGCCGCTTCATTCGCAAGAAAGGAAAGCGTTGAGGAAGGTACTTTACCACCTGCTCTTCAAGCCTATCAAGATAAGAAGAATGGCAAGAAGCCTAAAGATGATGAGAAAGAAGTTGAAGAGGCAATGTCACCTGCTGATAAAGCAAAACGTCTTAAGATGATTAAACAAGCTGTTGAAAAGATGAATAAGTCTAATATGGAAAGAGCAAAGAAAGATGCTCTCAGGATGATGAAAGATTCTGGTATGTTTGACGAAGAACTTGAAGAAGCTGCTCCTAAAATGAAAAAGCTTGGTTTCTATGGATCTGAAATCGGCGGTCTTAGACAAGGCAACAAATATTATTCAGCAAAACCTGTAGAAGTTAAAGGTAAAGTTGGATTCAGAGTAACCGATGAGTTTGGTGGTTTTGAAACAATTGATCTCAAAACATTTGCGAAGAGGTTTGGATAATGTCAAAACTATTTGAAGCTATGGCCGATATCAAGTTAACTACTGAAAACATTCAGAAAGTTATTAAAATGTTTCCGAGAGATAACGATTGGAAGAACCTGATAACCAAACATCGTAAAGATATTGACGCTCTTCGAAGAGGTAAAGATTTACCAAAGAAAGTCGAAGATGAGCTATTTAATTGGGCATTGGATAACGGCGAAATCAAAACTGACGACGTCGAAGAATTAGAAGATTTCATTGATAGTATTATGAATGAAGGAACTTTTGAAATTGCTGAATCGGTACCAAAAGCTGTTCAAGGTTTAAATGATCTTGGTAACAAAATGAAAGGCCGAGATCAGAAAGACATAAGACGTATCGAAAAGCTATATAGATCTGGTAATAAGAAAGTATTCCAAGGTGCTATAAGAGCATTGGATACAGACCTTAGAGATCAGGTTAAGGATATTTTTGATGCGTTAGATATGGTTAAGAATGGTGTTATTGAATCGGTTGATCTTGACGAAGCAAAAAAATTAGGCAGCCGAGTAAAAATTACTAAAGGTCGCTTTGCTGGAAAAGAAGGTATCATTAGACAAATGGACAATGGTAGGTTTAAAGGCGCTGATAAGTCCTTCGATATTGATTTAGATAATGGTAAGGAAGCCAACGGAGTGCCTGGAAAGGATATCAAAATAGTTAAAGAATCAGTTGATCTTGACGAAGGCAAAATGAAAGAATTCCACGATATGGTAAAGAAAGGTATGTCAGCCGAGCAAATCTCTAAGAAGATCGGAATTGACGTTAAAGCAATTAAAGACTTTATGAAAGATATGGATTAATGAAAACCTTTAAACAGTATTGTGAAGCAGACGGCTGTTGGTCTGGATACAAAAAAGTTGGAATGAAAAAGAAGAACGGTAAAAGCGTTCCCAACTGTGTACCCGAATCCAAGGAGCTGGAGGAATTGAACACGAATCAACTAATTAAGAAGTTAGCTGCCGATACAATATTCAAAAAGAAATATACTGCAGCTGTTGCCAAAGTAAAAGAAATCATGTTTAAACACGGCCCTAAGCCAAGACATGGTAAAGAATACTATGCAGGTAAGATTGCTCAACAATTTGGATTAGATCCACACGTTTTAGCATTGCTTGTTGATGAACAGTTATCTGAAGGTTCTGAATCATGGGATGACGGATACGAACGCCGAGTTGTTAAAACAACAAAGCCAGAACATAAAGCAGACGGTTATGAATGGCGAATTAAAGGCAAAGATAAACCAGAACTTTCAATCAAATTATATAAAACTAAACCAGATTTTGCAGAATTTGAAAAACAAATGAAGCGGGTCGCTGGACATGAATTCGGAGGATAAAATGTCAAAGGAATTAACAAGGCAAGAACGGTTGGACGCAGAGATCAAGAAAAGTCTTGATGCGAGAACAAAAGAATTTAAAGAAAAAATCAATAAGCTAACTTATGAAAAAATTAAGCAAGCTTTAGTGCCTTCAAAGGAACCATTAAAAGGTTATCCGCATAACGAAGAAGTTACTATTTCAATGGACGAATCCGTTAACGAAGCTCTTAAAGCTGGTAAAGGAAAAGGACTTGCTGATATTGATTACGTAGGTGATAGAAAGTTAACTCAGAAAATCGAAAAGATGTTCAAAATTAAGATCAAGCAAACAGGTAATAGTACTGCTGATGTTACTGGAGAGAAGAAAGATATTCTAAACTTTTTACAGAAACATTACTATTACGATAATTCAGATGTTATGGAGCTACATCCTGAGATCGTTGAAGATAAAGATTTAGAAGAATTTGGTGGCCGTAGTATGTCAGCAGCCGATAAGGCTAATCTTCGTCGCAGGATTGCAGATAAGCGTAAAAAGTAGTTGACATTTAGTCACAGAGTTGATATAATAATATAATGAAGACCATATCCGAATACAGGGTTAATGCCCTCGAAGAAAACACTGAGGTAATCGAATTTGATGACTTGCATGTTGTTGTCTTAGGAACAGGCGATGGAGACGGTACGTTTGCTGGTTTAATGGAAGAAGTTACAGTCAAGCGTAATATTAAATACGATTTCATAGATGTTAAGAAAGCATGGATTGCCGATTCAGATATTGAAATTGGTAATGTTAAGATTCGTAATATTGACGGTAAGAATAAAGACTGTGAAATAGAAATGTATAATTCTATTGTATTTGTTAGAGCAGGAGCCATTGAAACACTATCCTCGCAATCAATGGTTTCTTCTTTACAAGATATTGGTTTCTTAGTTGTTAACGATCTTGATTCTATGCTAGTCTGTGATAACAAAATGTCCAACGCATTATTGTTAGGTCGAAACAATATACCAATTCCAAGAACATCAAGTGTACCAAACGAAGAATCAATTGAAGATGCACATCAACGTGTAGGTGGAAAGTTTCCTGTTATTATTAAAACACTAAAAGGAACTCAAGGCGTTGGTGTAATGAAGATTGATAGTATGTCATCTCTAACAGGTGTATGCCAATCATTATGGAAATACGATGCTGATTTATTAATACAAGAATTCTTTGAAATGAAATCAGATATACGTACATTAGTTATTGGTGGTAAAATACTTGCATCGGCTGAAAGAATACAACCAACAGATAATAAAGATTTTAGAAATAACGTTCACCAAGGTGCTACAACAGAACCTTACGATTTATCGAAGAAAGAGATAGATGTAATTAAGGCAGCGGCACGAGCAAGTGGTGCAATGTATTGTGGAGTAGATCACTTTGTTGATAAGAAAGGCAATCCTTATATTATTGAAGTAAATGGTTCTCCAGGTATTCGTTCTCACTTTGAAGGATATGATCCTTGGACAGAAGAAAAGCTTGGTAAGATATCTGATAAAGAAGTATTAGAACGTATTATACAATTCTTTTCTAAAGATGTCAATAGAAGACCTGTATTTAGACAAGAAGCAGGTTATATAGAAACAATAATATTTGATGGTATGGAAAAGAATCCAGTACGTGCAAAGTTTGATACAGGTAATAGTGCAAAGGCAAGTATGTTACACGTTGATAAATTAGAAGTAAAAGGTAAAAAGGTATTTTGGGAAAAGAACGGATATAAATTCGAAGACGAATTATTGTATATCTCAAGACCAATGCGTGGTCAAAAAGCGTTTGACGAAAGACCTGTTATCGAACACAATATAACTTTTAATAACAAAATACATGTTGCTGAGATTGCTTTATCATTAAAAGATACTGCT
>Ga0209712_10005323_pt1 | contig 10078 bp, 6 predicted proteins | sample ArcOceMetagenome_FD_187443 | JGI IMG/M metagenome (GOLD analysis project Ga0209712, IMG submission 187443) | Marine eukaryotic phytoplankton communities from Arctic Ocean - Arctic Ocean - Greenland ARC118M Metagenome (SPAdes) (version 2) | ecosystem: Environmental > Aquatic > Marine > Oceanic... | reverse complement strand
TGCTTTATAGTCAGCCAAAGATAAACTAGACCAATTCTTCCCGCTTACATATGATTTTTGATTATGTAGCTGAAAGGGTCTACGATTTGCTTTTCCTCGAAAAGGCGAAGATGAAGCAGACGAAATGAACTAGCATCCCCTACATAGAAAGCAAAGGTTTTGTAGTCAGAGTGGACTACAGAACAAGGCGTTCGTAGGATGCAAAGATTAAGCTTCCAATGAGCGACGATAAAGGAATGAAATCAAGCGGCTGGAACCAAGAAATACGAAAATAGATGCGTGATGACACAATAACAACAATTGTTGTTGAATGGTTCGGGACTCGAATTATGCAGGACGACGTTGAATATATTTCCTTCACGCTTTTTCAGTGCTTTTTCGTAGCCTTTTCCTACACATTTTATGTCCACCCATTTCGGGAATGAAAGTCTTAATGACTGTTACATGCAAAAATCTATTTTTTTATATCGAATTTTGTTTCGGAGTTCATAATGAGGAGATGGGACACTAGACACTACAGTCAGTAACTCACTGGCACGACGAAATTGCCAAAACAGCCGAACTCTCGATCCTGCATCCTGCCTCGATCAATTCACAACAATAAAAAGGGAATTATATCAGCTCAATGTCCAAGACAAAATGCCTCTTCAATTCAAGATTAGTTGCAGAAGAAACGAAAAGAGCTGCTGCTACTGCGCGGATAGACGATGATGATGATGGTTTACATTCCCTGTCTACTACTACTAGTGGCGGGACTGTAGATCGTTGTGCTAGGTGTCCAAGCATTTGCCCGACAATCTTTCCTTGGCGGAGGTCACAGTTGGCAAAGCGCGGCAAGTCAGTGAGTACAATATCTATAGCGTCCACAAGTGACAGAAGTCTTTTATGCTCTTGCGATAGTGTAGCGATGCTGAAGGAAGACCTGTCAATCCTACAGATCGACACAAAGGAAGCTGTAACAAAGGCTTGGAAACAAACAGAGTCTTTGGATCAGGAAATAATGAAGAAACGCGCATATATCGAGGAACTCCGATGGCAAATTAATTTCTGCAACGAACGTAATGCGCAAGCACTGAAGTATCTAGAGTGTTCGGAATGTGAAATGGACATGATGCAGACTGCTGATCATTGTGAAGATGAAGAAAACAGTTTTAGCAAGATTCTGCAGTCTTCTCTCTGCACCTTTTGCGTCGACATAGAAAAAAGTGATCTGTTGTATGCAGATATGAGGTTGATGATGGCTTCCCGAGATTTAACCATTGAAGCCATGCAAGAGGCACTAAAAGGAAAGCGGCGGTAACTCGCCAACAAATGCGTCATAACCAGAGTCGACGAATAGAAATATGTGCGTGTGTGTTTCAAAAAATATATAATTTACTGGATGAATTTACATTGCTTATTATAAAGAGAAGTTGCAATCCAAGATCACGAAACTGATAAGCAGACTTGATGGCTGAAATATTTCGTCACGAGATAAAAGTAAAACGCATTGAAAAAACATAAAGTTATAGTTGATTACCTGGCCCTGGCCCCCCTGTTGCCTGCTGTCAACTGTCTACTGTGCGCTGGAATGGAGAAAGTGAATTGTGATTAAAGTCATACGACGTTTTCCAAATGACTCCCGGGGCCATAGTTAAACTACCTTGCTTTACATTGAACCTTGATTGAACATAAAATTGAAACTCTCGTCTTCTCTTCTTCTTCTCTTTTTTTACGTTTGTCCCCTGAAGCATTGACAGACTGATGATCATCATCACAGACACATCCCTATCATACTGAATACCGGTATGTACAACATACTGGACTACTGCTGCTCAGCTCACTACTCATCTGAATTCATCACAGTTCAACTTGAAGCTTTGTTCGACCTTGTTGTTGCGTCACAAATATACATTTCATCATGTGCGGCACAACTATAGTAGCACCTGATTACAATAGAGGATTTGATCGCAAGAAAGGCCTCGCCGCCAAAGTGTTTGTGATGATGACAGTCGTCTTCTGTGCTGCCCTAATTCCCGTAAGTTTGCTAGTATCGATAGCATTGTTGCTCTATGTGGTCTCCATTCATCTGCTTAGCTAACTCCAGCATCAAACCGAATTGCATATTTTTATCTAAGGGATCTTACATGAAGCCTGCAGCAAAATTCTGCCCAAAAGATGAGCCAGATTGTACACGCCCAGAAATATTTGCATTTGAATTTGTAAATGCTGTCACATTCCTATGGCAATCAATCATCGCTATTCGGTCCTTTCACTATAGGAAAACTCCCATGAAAATCTTTCCTCAAAATCCAGTTGGAAGAGTCTATGGGTTCTCGGAGGAATCTGAATTGATATCTTGCATCTCATTGACTATTCAAGCTTGGGGTCTTGTGATGACTCCCTTAATACCAGAGTTCACTTCGCCGATTATGCTTGGCCATCACTTCTGCGCTGCACTTGTTAGCTTTGTGTCGTTGCAGTACCAATACTACTATTACTACAGTGTCTTTTATTTGGCGCTTTCAGAGGTGTCAAGTTTGCCACTTTTGGTCATGTCTTTGTCAAAATACTTCCCCCCAGTGCCTGGATCATTGTATCAGATTGCAGGTGATATTGCTGGACCAGCGTTTGCAGTTACCTTTACATATTATAGAGTGTACCTCTGGCTCAAAGTTACAAGGCAGCTTTGGTCCGATGGGATTTTTGTTCTATCCAAGGGAATCTCTGATCAATACAGGCCGGGAAAGAATTGGTGTTTGTACCTCATCTTGGCAATTTGTACTATTCTAAGCTGTATGCAATTGTTTTGGTTCACTTTGATTGTATCGGAGGTGCTAAAACTTGCTGGGTTTGATGCGCCTGCTCTTAACCCTGGATTTGATTAGGCTGAAATGTCGAAGCTGGCGATTCCTTCAACTTTGCTTGGCTGGAAAACAAGAAGATGCGACGTGTAGTAAATAAACCTCTTGGTTTCGTGTCTTTACTTGTATTTCGAAAACCACAAACATTAGATCAAGGATATTCAATATTAATGTAATAATTTTTTTCTTTAATACACACATTTCGTTATTCTTCTGCATCCAACAGTTTCATGAACATGCCTCCACGGGGAATTATAAACTCTCTGCCTTTCTCTGTCCTTGCACTGAAGTATTCTGCCTTCATAGCGTTTATGTCACACACATCCTTCACACCCTTTATGTTATAAATATCTTTCACGTATTCCATAAGTCCCATGGAGGAAATTCTCCTTGTATTTGTATGGAATAGTACACGATAAATTTCATCCATACGAATCAGCACTGAAAACAACCTTATATCGGATGCCGTGAGCTTACTACCACCCAAGAAACCACGCCTGCGAACTATAGCGTCTGCTGTTTCCAAACTTTCTGTGAGATTTCGTATTGCATCGTCGTATTGGTTCTGCGACGTAGCTAGTCCGCACTGATATACTCCAACTGATAGCGAACTGTGTAACAAACGGTTTATCTGATCGCTTTCTTTTTTATTCCCCGCAGGGAAGAGATTGACTTTTGGTCTCTTCGCCCACTTGTTCAAATCAAAGTTGAGAATCCACATGATTTCTGCTGATGTGTTGCTGACCACACGTTTCATTTTCTTATCCCAGAGCACTGGTACCTTAATGCAGCTGTTGGTTTCGGAGAGGTAGATCTCATTAAAAACCTTAAACACCCCATCATTGTTGATAACTGTATTATCTTTGTCGATGGACCAGAAGCTCACATCATGGTCAGGATTTGCTACAATGGTAGTGTCCCAGAGAGGTTGAGGTTTCCATGAGCATTTGATATATGAAACACCAACTGCGCCTTCGAGACCCTTCAGAGCTCGTACAAGAAGAGTTCGATGAGACCAAGAGCATGCATGGGTGACGAACAGATGGAACCTTTCGGTTTCAATAGTGGCGCCATCATCCAATGCTTTTGGTGCTCCTCCCGTTACGTAAGAATCTGACGGTTTGATGGAAGAGCAATTTGAATCATTGCTAAAGTTCCTTTTCACAACTTTAGCATGATCAATGAGTGCTCGTGCTCGTGCCAAATTATCTTCTAACGAAGGTTTAACATCCTTGAATCGAACACTGCTGGAGCTTGGAGATTTCACCACCGATGCAAAGGATTCTGACGACCCTTGTTTGTTCAGGCTTGCTCGTTTATTCATATTCGAGGCTACCGCTGTAATTCCACTTGCTGATGTACGAACAGATGCTCCACTTTCCAATCCTGCTGTTTTCCAAAATGATGTTTTGGCGTCTTTTTCTCCGTATATTTCCTCGTCGATCACGTTGTCTAGATCATCAATCTTCTCTCCGTCCAGAGAACTGGTAGGGCTTTCTCTTTCCTCGTTGTGTCCTCTGTAACTTTCCATGCTGTTATCTGTTATTTCAGCTGTTACAATCGTACCTGCAGAGAGCAACGAGTCATCTGCAGTATTATTAGAATAATCAATAGACTCGCCATCTGACAAGTGTAGTTCAGAATCTGAATCATTCAACATCTCCAGGGCCTGTTGGAGTTGGTTCTCAACATGAATTGTGTTTACAGAACCATCATTGTTTGTAAACTGGCTTAGATTTTGTGTATCGACATGCTGACTGTCTTCGCTCTTTGAATCATTCAATTTTCGAAGCTCTTCTAGATACATTTCATAACTGATTGTCCTAACACAGTGCTCCATCTTTATTCTCAACTCTGTAATCATAGATAGCGCCTTTTCTCTTTTACTTGTGAGCCGATAAGACCTCTTTCTCTCCAACTTAGTTTCAATCTTTTTTAATTTCTCCAAGAGAAGTGCTTCACGGCGATGTTGTTGTTTACAAACAACCTTGTTCCCAACACCCTTTGCGTTGTATACCATCTCAATTCCTTGAGTATTCAGTTCTTGACGAAGCGGAAGCTCAGGAGGTTCTGCTCCGCCAAGAATAGAATACATTATATCCACGTTGAACCCTCCTATTTTTTCTTTCTTTGTATATTTCCCATCCATGGCGTTGCCAATACAGGGATCTTCTTCAACTGCTACCATCTGGTGGTTCTGTAGAGTAAGAGATGCTGGTGTTTGGTTTGAACTACGGTACTGGTCTTGCGTTGGAAAGAAAGACAAAGACAAGAATTGTTCGCATCAACCAGCCATTCGAACTTTCTTGGTCTTGAATAATGTCAAAATCAGTATTTTAGCCATGAATAGATCGCTATCCCTTTCCCAACGGATCCAAAATAGCCTATCCCCAAAAAAAATCAAAGAAAGATACACCAACCAGTGTTCCCGCAATTTTGAATGTTATTTTATTGAATGAGAGCTATTATAATGAGAGCTATTATGAGCTATGCCAAAAAAACACCACGAACGAAGCCACATCATCAACCAATTGCATCAACATTCAGCATTCCTGTCGTATAATCTATCGCTGCTACCTTATCATCAGAACCAGCATGACCAATCTCAGAATTTCAATTCTTTCTCTCCTGCTTTGTTGCATCATTTCGAAACAAACTATCGTTCAGTCTTTCTCGATTCCGAATAATGTCCACTCTGCAGTAAGCAGCAGGGCGATGGACAGAATTGATCGAGTAAGCTCGAACAGCAGAAATAATGCACCTTTCTCTGCTGCCACTTTAAAAAATTCGCAGAGACAGACATTCCTACAAGCACAAGACGGAAACACTGAGAGCGTCTTGTCGCTGAGTGATAAGGATCAAATCGCTTTAGGAGTAGTGGGAACTAAGATGTCGGTAATCATGCTAGTATCCGAGTACGTTCTCAAAACTACTGGATGTGGCTTGCCTGCAGGACCTTATGGTCTCATTGGTGCGGTAGAGGGAATCAGCTACCTTGGCGTCACTGCTCTTGCTGCTTTTTCCTTGTACACAAAGGTGAAGACTGGAAGCGGATTGCCTGCTGGGCCAAAAGGAGTTTTGGGCCTTGCAGAGGGGATGAGTTTCCTTGCCATTACTGCTGGAATTGTTGTCTTGGCATTTCAAATTTCGGATTTCGGATACATTCCTAATGCTATCCCAATTGAGGGTGGAATATGTCAGTAATGACACATCAACAAGCAGCAATGCATAATCGGTTTCTGAATTTAAATGTTCAACTCATCGTCGCAATGGAAAAGGTTTATAATCATGTATATGGGAATATCCAGGTAATATCTACAACTAGCGCAACTTGACAAAAGAATTCAGATTCTACACCTACGTCGTGTAGCAAGATTCTAGACTATTTTTATCGTTTCTTATCACTCTGAACTCTCCAATTTTTCAAATTATTCGTTGACTGCCAAATCGTAGGCTGTCGCGTGCAGCAGTTTGACTTTCTGCCCATTTTTGCATCCCAAGTTCAAAGTTTGTGATTTTAAAATGCCATATTGAATATTAAAATTGTAATATCAGATGTAGCAGTTGTATTTACTAATTTAAGTATACAATTGATTTTTTCCAAGTGTCAAGAAGTTCAAAGCAAAGAAGAGAAGGTTGAAGCAGCTGGATACATTTTCGAAAGTTTTTGGAACTCGAAAAACGATTGGTTCAGTCAGTATTGCTGTGTGTATGTACCAGTACGAGTATACTATCTTGAATCTTTGACTTCCCGAAGTCTCAGCCACGTTCTGAACTATAACACTCCGCTACCCGCTCATAGTCAAAATTCAAAACAATGAGCAGCTGCATCCATAACATCGCCAAGAAGATTATTGTGAGGGGAATTAAGAAGGAAAATGATATCAGCTCAAACACAGAGAAGCTACTTCTTGAAGCATGTGATACATTGACACTCGCAGTTGTTTCAAGTCAGCCGAAAAGCATCATTAATATGAATGAAAATCCAGGAACTGATGCTGATGTTTACTCTCGGAATGTTGACCTTGGATGGAAGAAATTTGGTACTGAATATGACTCAATTTGGAGGAAGCTTCATTTGAGAGAAATTACGCACCAGATCTCTCCCAATTTCAAGGTACATGTTCTTGGCGAAGATGATCTTTTCACCAGGTATACATGTGTTGAAAAGATCACTGGGAAAGTTATACGCAATACGCTGATCTTCCCTATGAAAGATACGGCGGTCTATACTAATAGTAGCGAAGTGTTGAGCGATGTGGAACTAGGCGAAGGCCAGGCACAGCCCAGGTCCTATAACACTGATTTCGATATGCAGAGTGACGAATCATTTAGTCGTATTTTCTTTTATGGAATGGGAGCTACATTACTCGCTGCCCAAGATTCTTCCGATTCTCCACGATCTGACCTAGGACCATTCGTGGTCGAGATCCCTCTCCACGAGCTTGCAGTGAGAGCCGGCTTCAGGAAGTACGGGTGCCGAATTCACTTTTCACAAGATCAAAAAGTGACCGCCGTCTACGATTATGCAATAGATAAGACTATCACACCCGGTGAAGAAGGCTGGGATCAAGCAAAGTGGCTTGCAAAGGTGAACACGTTCTTCTTCGTCACGGCAAGGGAGCATTTGGTATGGAATCATTTAATCGTGAGCAATGTCGCGACGAGGGAATCAATTGTTCATTTGCAGCCCAACCATCCTCTTCGTCGCCTCATGACAATCTTCACCTATAGAAGCACAGAGGTCAACACCTCTGCATTTGATAGCTTGGTATCCAAGCATTCTTTACTCCATAGAAGTAGTGCCTTCACGTACTCTTCAATGACGAAGCTTTTTGATGCAGCATACGTTTCATCAAATGCATTTGAACCTTTCCCTGAGCGAAATATAAACCCCCCTCTCACGAAGCTCGTGGACGAGGGCAAGTTTCCATTCGTTTCGGAAGGGATCGAATATTATCAAGTTGTAGAGGACTTTGTGCGCGATTGGGTTGCAAAAGCTGGTGAAGATAATATTATGGACCCACAAGGCATGATGTTTTACAAAGGTATGAGGGAGGCAAGTCTTGGTCAGAAGTATGTAATTCCAGAGTATCAGGGAATTGATGATTTGGTGAAGGTTGTCACCCAAATCATTTTTATGGTAACTGCGTACCATGAACTCGTAGGCAATATTGTCGACTACACGTGTGACATTAACAGGGCAGGATTTAGGGTCTCAAATAGCGATGAAACGACTATGGATATCCAGTCCTTGTTAATTGCAGCGGTAATTTCAGCGACAACCTCGGTTCGTATGCCACCATTGATGGCAGAATATCCCAATTTTTTCGGTGCTGGCGGTGCACCAGCTTATGAAAGAGAGGTTTGGAATGTATTTGTGGATAAGTTGAAGGCACAGTCATTGAAAGTCAAAGAAGCAGATGAAAAGAGAGATGTAGAATTCAAGTACTTTGACCCAGAACGTTTCGAATGTTCTGTTTCTGTGTAAAAGATCATTGGTGGTCTCCAAAACAATTTTTTTAAAGAAGTATGGTTTCGAGTAGTGATGTAATAATGTAACAATGTTCCAATCTGGACTCGTCAGTGTTAGCACACTCTTTAGATCCATATATACATAACGAGATCAGACACATCGTTTCACGCACCCCATGCACAGCCACGTAACTGATACTCCTGAATCTCTGCTGTACCCCCCAATGCCTTGTCTATGTAATCTATAGACTCAGGGGAGATACCACAGCTATACATTTACTTGGATACATGCTTACGAAATCCATTACCAAACGTTGTCTCTGACCTGACGCTTCTCATATATTAACTCTCCTCCTTGAAAGACTCTGGTTTCCAGTCACACCGATTCCACATGAATTGATAACCAACCTTATACGCATTTACATCATAGCCCCAGTATTATATAATATCACATCTGTTTAAAAATATATGTGTTTTAAATTTCAATGCGACGACTTTGTTGAAATATTGATCTAATCACACTTCAACTCTGTCCACTTTGGATTATCTCCATTCTCTCCCAACATACGATTTAGCAACGTAGGTGACTGAAAAGCGCAAGCATCAAACAGAAGCCTGAAGGAGTCTAATTCAAAAGCAGCTGTAGCATTCACACTGCAAAATTCATGTTTTTTCGACTCAAACTCTTGCCGCATGGAACTTTCGTCTATATTCTCGCCGACAAATTTGCGGTGTGCCTCAAGATGTCTCTTCCACACCCAATCCATTCGTTCTTGCGATAGGCAAGATTGCGGCAATTCTTTCATGGCCATGTTTACTTCAGCCATTCGCTTCTCGAGTAAAACTGCCGCATCGTGACGCTTGATGCTCACCACGTTCAAATACCATGCCTCTACAATAAGAAGATCTAGATTGAGGGGCAGTGCCGCGGACTTATTCCTCACTGGAAATTTGTAACCCTGCTTCAATAGTTCCACAAGTTGTTGACAACTTCTTTTCGCAGCTGGAAGATTGCATGTAAACTCTTTTTCGATCCCTTCTGGTGCATACATACGAGCGACGTGAATTCTATTAGCCGTTTCGTTGAATGAAGACGAGTGCGACAATCCCAACCGTTCTCGTAAAAGATCGTAGTATTCATAGGTAGCCAATGAATCTCTCATCGATCCTTTGCTCAAAGAATCTTCAAAATACTGTGGAAAAGACATTTGCGCATCTCTTTCAATCAAATAAGTTTGCGCAAACGGAGTGTCTCGATCGCGTGGTCTAGCGACAAAGTACTTGCGATATTGTGAATACATGCTAGGCAACCAGTCCAGCAGCGGCCTGTAGAATATCATAACGTGAACATCCCATTGCTGAAACAAGTTTTGCAAAAGGCCCAAAGTGAACTCATCTCTCGGTAAGATAGAAAAGTCCTCATCTGTATGAAGTGTATAAAGGGGACGCTTATCAGTTGCATCTTTTGCCCTCGTCATGGCATTGTAGTAGGCATCTTTGTACAAATTTTCCATGTCCCGAAATGGTTGGTAATCGCATTTGTCTGATCCTTTGAGAAGGCACTTTTTCATTAGCTGATCAAACTTATCATATTCGAATCCTACAATTTCTTGATAGTTGTCGGAATGAAGGAGAGGCTGAAAGCGTTTGCTGCGAATCACGTTGAGTTGCACTGAAGTAGAGCCTGTCTTCAGCGGACCAACATGCAGTACAAGTTTTGGTTTTTCGTACGCTTGATTAGTGCTCTGCACGACAGAGCA
>Ga0209712_10005322_pt1 | contig 10078 bp, 7 predicted proteins | sample ArcOceMetagenome_FD_187443 | JGI IMG/M metagenome (GOLD analysis project Ga0209712, IMG submission 187443) | Marine eukaryotic phytoplankton communities from Arctic Ocean - Arctic Ocean - Greenland ARC118M Metagenome (SPAdes) (version 2) | ecosystem: Environmental > Aquatic > Marine > Oceanic... | reverse complement strand
CTAAGACTGAATTGTCTGTAGGCACAACTCTCCAGCCTACAACACCTAACGTCTCTTTTTCTAGCTCTTCAGTGATGACCTGTTTGGCCAAGTCAGCTAATGCTTGGTCTTGGTTAAGAAAAATCACACCAACACCGTACATTTTGCCTAGCTTCCAGTTTTGCTGTTCAGCTATTTTGCGAAAAAATGCATCGGGTTTTTGTAGCAATAAACCACAACCATCGCCTGTTTTGCCATCAGCAGCGATACCGCCACGATGCTGCATGCGGTCAAGCCCCTCAATTGCGGTACTGACTAATTTATGACTTGGCTCACCTTTAGTGTGGGCTATTAGGCCAAAACCACAGTTATCCTTTGAATCATTAGGATGATATAAACTCATTAATGCAGACTCCTTCAACCTTCGACTGGGCGGGGTGTTGTATGTTGTTAATGCTAATCATACATCTAACTACGTGTATGAACGTGGGATGGCTTCATGCCCTGGTACTGATTTTTCGGTCGTAATTATTATTAGAAGGCCCGGTCGAGTATCGAATATTTATACTAAGCAGGCTATACAAAATACCGAGGATTATTTTATAAATCAATTCTCTTGTATTGTGTATTTAATGTTTTTCATGATGCAGGGGCTTTTTTGCATTAAAAACATATATAATTCAATGGTATATTGTCTTATGGCGGCTTGGTTATAAGCTATAAATAAAAGCTTTAAAACAGTGCCATTTGTTATTTTTAGGTTAAAAAAAGCCAACTTTTTCTTTTTTTAGCATAGCTCGCATTGAATTAATATTTAGGTAAGATGAATAAATAGTCTTTTAGTGTTTGATATGTACACTTTAATGCTAGGCTAAATTTTGATCCTCGGAATATTCTTGCTAGCATATCGCGAACTGGCAAAAACCACAGATGTTTGAGACCCACTCGTTATGACATATAAGAAGACAAAAATGACCTCAGTTGATCCATGGGTGATCCGTGTTGCTCAGCTCATCAACCGTTTCGGTGCAGTAAAGGCCAGTGTTTTATTTGTTTTTTTGACATTAATATTTACTTTCGCTGGCACCTATTTTCTTAGAAAGCTCTTTGGTGACCAAGCTCATTCTGAAGACTTCCTAATTGCTGTTGTATTGACATTACTCAGTGCGCCTTGGGTATTGTGGGTTTTTAGTGAGCTAGTTAAACAACTGGAACGTTCAAGAGAAAGTCTTGCAGACGCAGTGACTGAGTTAGAACGATTACGCAAGGAAGATGAGTTACTTAATCGCACTTTGCAAAATAATATTAAGCAGCTTAATCATGAAATTGAGCAGCGCAAAAATGCTCAGCTAGAGCGTGAAAGTGTTTTCACCGATTTAGAGCGTGAAATCACTGATAAATCTGAAAAAGAACAACAAGCGTTGCGGTTATCTACTCTACTGAGATCGATTATCGATGCGTCTCCAGACTTAATATATTACCGCAATGAAGAAGGGCAATTTGCCGGGTGTAATAGAGTTGCTGAACAAATGACGGGTAAAACCGAAGAAGAATTGATTGGCTTAACGCCCCATCAAGTTTATGGCGAAGAACTCGCCCGACAAGTGGTTGCTAGTGATCAAGACGTGCTTGAAAACAACCTCAGCATTACCGAAGAACTATGGTTGCGCTTTTCTGATGGTCGCAGCCGCTATTTTGAAATGCGTAAGGTGCCATTTTTTAGCGCAGACGGAACCCGTCTTGGGCTACTTGCTTTCGGGCGAGATATTACTGAACGTAAGCAGGCAGAGGATGCTGTGGCTAAGGCAAGTAAAGATAAAGCTGCATTTATTGCCACCATTAGTCATGAGCTGCGTACACCACTAAATGGTATTGTTGGTTTAAGCAGAATGTTGCGCGATACTGACCTGACTAGCGAGCAGTTTGCTTGGGTCAGTACGATTTATGCGAGTGGTATTACTTTAGGTAATATATTTAACGATATTATTGATTTAGACAGGCTAGACAGAGACAGACTCGAATTATCCCTGAAAACATTATCGATAAAGGACTTCACTCAAGAGCTTGGCAGTATTATAGAGCTGCTAGCTGATGATAAAGAGCTTACTTTTGCTGCAAATGTAGAAGAGCCCTTACCCGCTTTAGTTGAGGTAGACGGTACTCGTTTAAGACAAATTTTGTGGAATTTGTTATTTAATGCAGTCAAGTTTACACAAAAGGGCACAGTCTCATTAGAAGTTAAAGCTGAAACGATAGATGCTGAAACATCTATGGTCACATTTAAGGTATGTGATACGGGTGTAGGTATACCCCAGCAAGATCTAGACAAAATTTTTGCTATGTATTATCAAGTTGACTTACCCGAACATCAAAGTGCAACAGGAACTGGTATTGGCCTTGCCATATGCCAACAAATGGTGACTTTGATGAATGGTGAAATTAGTGTCAGCAGTGTGATAGGTGAAGGTACTTGTTTTACTGTTGACTTGCCCCTTGGTATAAGCAAACAGCCTATTCAAGTTGAAACGCTTAAAGTCACAGGTTTACAAATATTGTTGGTAGAAGATATTGAGTTAAATGTGATGGTCGCCAAAGCGTTGTTGGAAAAACTAGGACAATATGTTGATGTTGCTATTACAGGTAATGAGGCCATTACTATGGCACGTGAAAAACAATACGATTTGATTTTACTGGATATTCAATTACCTGATATGAATGGTTTTGATGTAGCAAATGTTCTGCATGAAGAGTCGTTGGTAGAGCAAACCAGTATTGTGGCGTTGACCGCAAATGTGATTAAAACTCGTCAAGAGTATCTTGATAACGGAATGGATGAAGTCATCTCCAAGCCGATTAAAAAGAGTCGTATTATTGAAGTGTTCAACAGTCTGTTCTGTGAGCAACCGAGGGTGCCCCACCAACCTTCTACAGAGCCTAAAAAAGACATGCTGAACACTGTTCTCGATATAGAACTGTTACAAATGTTGGTGGATACCATAGGCCACGATATGGTGTGTACCAGTGTTAACGTTTTTCAGGAAAAAATGCCTGAATATTTGGAAATTTTGCAGCTGAGCTTAAGTGCCGACGAAAAAGAAGAAGTGTGCTCCCAAGCACACAAAATAAAAGGAGCGGCGAGTTCGGTAGGTTTAACCCGGGTGCAAAAAATTGCTAACGAAATCCAACAAGGTGATCATCCAGCATGGTGGCAAAATGTGCATGACTGGGTAGAACAGTTAGATCAGGCCGCTAGCCAAGATATGCAAAAATTAATTAATTGGTTGGGTCAGCAAGACATAGATGACTAAAGGGGCCTAACCGGCCTCCACTCAAACAATAGTTAATTCATCAAACATTATGATAAAAGTTTTATTTGTTATCTCGTATTTAGATGTAACATATTGGTTATTCGCCATTTAAGTTAATGGCAGTACAAATAGGTTATATAAGTTATGTCAAAATTTGACTCAGTTGATCATTCTCATCGTCGTCGCAATCCTCTAACCGGAGATTGGGTGTTAGTCTCACCCCATAGAGCGAAACGTCCTTGGCAAGGCCAAGTGGAAAAGCTACAGATTGCTGATACTGCACCACACGACCCAGAATGTTATTTATGTTCGGGTAATACCCGTATTAATGGTGAAATCAACCCTGAGTATGTCGGGACATTTGTATTTACTAATGATTTCGCAGCATTGATGCAAGATACTCCTGCAGCACAACAATCGAATGATGACCTCTTTACTTTACAAGCGGCCAGAGGCACTAGTCGCGTTATTTGCTTTTCTCCCGAGCACAACAAAACGTTACCCGAATTATCTTTACCCGCTTTGGAAGGAGTAATTAATACCTGGCAAGAGCAGGTGGCCGATTTATCAAAAGATTATGTTTGGGTACAAGTATTTGAAAACAAAGGAGCTGCAATGGGCTGTTCTAACCCTCATCCCCATGGGCAGGTATGGGCGAACGACTTTATACCCAATGAAGTAGCGAAAGCTGAGGCGAGCCAAAAGACGTATTTTGAAAAACATACTAGTTCGCTATTACTAGATTATGCAAAAAGAGAATCGGCAGATGGTTCTCGCACAGTGGTTGAAACCGAACATTGGATAGCGGTAGTGCCATATTGGGCTGCTTGGCCGTTTGAAACATTGTTAATGCCCAAGTTTAGTTGCGCCAGATTAACCGATGTGAATACAGTGCAAAAAGCAGACTTGGCTATTGCTATCAAAAAACTCACAAGTCGCTATGATAATTTGTTTCAATGCTCTTTTCCTTACTCAATGGGCTGGCACGGTGCACCGAATAATTTAGAGTCGATTGAACATTGGCAAGTTCACGCACATTTTTATCCGCCTTTGTTACGCTCAGCCACAGTACGTAAATTTATGGTGGGTTATGAGATGATGGCAGAGCCACAACGAGATTTAACTCCAGAGCAAGCGGCACAGCGTTTACAGGCGCTCAGCGATGTTCACTACAACGAATCGGCTGGAACCTAGTTTTATGTCAAACAACACATCTATCCCTGAGTCTAACATCTCGCTAAGTATGTTAAATAAACTCGACACCGTCTTTACACAGACATTTGGAACCGCACCAACTCGGCATTTTCAAGCACCGGGCAGGGTTAATCTAATAGGTGAACATACCGACTATAACGATGGTTTTGTTCTGCCTTGTGCTATTGATTATCAAACTTTAGTAGCAGTTACGCCTAGAGATGATATGACCGTCTCAGTAGTGGCTATTGATTACAGTAATGAGCAAGATGAGTTTTCACTAGATTGCGATATTGAAGCTCACTCCACCCAACTGTGGAGTAACTATGTGCGTGGTGTTATTAAACATCTGCAACTTAGAGGGCATGTTTTCAACGGTGCCAATTTGGCTATTACCGGTAATGTGCCGCAAGGCGCAGGATTAAGTTCGTCTGCCTCTTTGGAAGTAGCAATAGGTGAAACCTTCCGTGTTCTATACAACTTGTCACTGACAAAAGCAGAGGTGGCATTAAACGGCCAAGAAGCAGAAAATCAATTTGTTGGATGCCAGTGCGGGATCATGGATCAAATGGTCAGTGCCTGTGGCTCTAAATTTAATGCCTTACTGTTGGATTGCCGTTCGTTAGAGGCAGAGCTTATTTCTATGCCAGAAAACTTGGCAGTGATGATCATCAACTCCAATGTGAAACGTGGTTTAGTGGATAGCGAATACAATACCCGCCGCCTGCAATGTGAAGACGCCGCCCATATTTTGGGATTACATGCGTTACGTGATACCAGCTTGGTCGAATTGCAAAACAATAAAGATAAATTGCCCGAGGTGGTATACCGCCGCGCCCACCATGTTGTTTCCGACAGTGAACGCACCGTTTTAGCTGCGCATGCCCTTAGAACAAATGATGTGGTTCAGTTGTCACACTTAATGGCCCAATCGCATACTTCTATGCGTGACGATTTTGAAATCACTGTGCCACCAATCGATTTCGCCGTAAAAATATTAACTGAATACTTAGGCGATAAAGGAGGCGTACGCATGACTGGTGGTGGCTTTGGTGGTTGTATGGTCGCTTTGATGCCTCACGATATGGTAGAAGGTGCAAAACAGTTGTTAGCTGAGCGTTACCAAGCAGAGACGGCTTACAAGGAGACTATTTATATTTGTAGTGCTAGTGATGGCGCCGGGGAGTTCTGAGGTAACTAGGGTTGTGCTTTTCTTCTGCTGCGAGTTACAACGCCCTGATAGACATAGGATGTTTTTCATTTAATTGAAGTAAGTCCCAAAGGTTACCATATAAGTCTTCAAATACTGCGACAATGCCATAATCTTGTTCTTGAGGGGGCCTAACAAACTGAATACCGTCAGATACCATTTGTTTAAAGTCTCGCCAAAAGTTGTCGGTATTTAAAAAAAGAAAGACACGTCCGCCTGTCTGGTTGCCGATAAAGTTATGTTGATCTGTTTTCGATGCTCGTGCTAACAGCAACGTTACTCCTTTTGAACCTGGCGGTGAAACAACCACCCAGCGTTTGTCTTATTCGGGTTGATATGTATCTTCGACTAACTCGAAATTCAATTTATTGACATAAAAATCAATGGCTTCGTCATAATCTTTAACGACTATAGCAATGTGTATAATTGACTGCTTCAATATCATTTTCCTTTTTGTTTCGCTAATATTACCATTAAAATTCCACCTAAAATCACGCTAGCAGACAGAGCGAGGTGTAAATCAACCGGCTCAGCTACAAGTATTACGCCGCCTAACGCAGCCCAAATTGGAACTGACAATTGACTGACCGCCGCTATGCTAGGTTTTAACTGCGGTAACACTGCATACCAAACTGAATAACCTATTCCTGATGCTAACGCACCGGAACCGATAGTGTATAGCCAGCCTTGTAAACTCAGATGAAGCCCAGTGGTAAAATAGACCCAAGCTAATGCGATTAAGACCAACGGTAGTAGCCGTATAAAATTGCTTGCAGTATCCAACAGAGGTTGAGTCGACTTTGCCCCTATCAAGCTGTACATGCCCCAAGCCATACCAGCTAAACTCATTAATATGCAACCAACCAAGCTGGGTTTTTGAAGTTCTGGATAGATGAAATAGAGAAACCCGAGAAGTGACAGACTAACACCTACAAACTCTTGCTTTCTCATTTTAACGCCTGTTAACCAGCCTTTGAGTAACATAGTAAATTGCACACAAGCGAATAAAATAAGCGCACCTGTTGCCGTACCAAGCGACACATAGGCATAGGAAAATCCAGCGGCATAAATGAATAAGTAGATTGCAGCAGAATGACTACCAAATTTGATTATTTTGCTAATGTTTGTTTTATTTTTTATCGTGACAATAAGCGCCAAGGTGAGCGCTGCTGATAACAATCTAATTACAGTAAAGTCTGTTGGGTGGACTTGTTCGGTGTTAAGCGCTAAGCGGCAAAGTACTGAGTTAGCAGCAAAAGCAAACAGTGAAACTAGAGTGAGTAGAACAGCTTGAAGATTATTCACTGATATTTATAACAGTAGCCAAGTTGCAGAGCCTAAAAATGCAAATATACCGACTACATCAGTGATAGTGGTTAAAATTACGCTGCCTGCTAGAGCAGGGTCTATTTTTAATTTTTTCATTATAATAGGCAAGCTCGCACCTGCTAAACCTGCGGCGATCATATTGATCAACATAGCAAAAGCGATAACTGCGCCTAACATTAAGTCTTGCTTCCAAATCGCAATGACCGATGCAATCAGCACAGACCATATCACCCCATTTAAAAAACCAATGGCGAGTTCTTTACTGATCATCCATCTGGCGTTAGCTGAATTCACATGGCCCAGAGCCATACCACGAATAACTAAGGTAAGGGTTTGATTACCCGCTACTCCCCCCATACTGGGCACTATGGTGTTGAGTATTGCCAACACCGCCAGTTGGCTTAAAGCCGCTTCAAATAAGTCACTGACGGCGGCTGCCATTAAGGCGGTTAATAAATTAACACCTAACCAAATTGAACGTCGTTGGGTACTTTTGACGACAGGTGCGAAGGTATCTTCTTCATCGTCTAGACCGGCCATACTCATCATTGAGTGCTCTGCGTCTTCACGAATAATGTCTACCACATCATCAATGGTAATACGGCCCAACAATTTATTATCATCATCTACTACTGGTGCTGATAACCAGTTGTAACGCTCAAATAAACTAGCGACTTCGTTATCCATCATATTGGCGGGGATGGCTTCTGAATCTTTAATTAGCGATTCTATCGGTGTATCAGCAGCGGCAGTGATGAGCCGCGTGAGCGCCACGCCACCCATTAATTTATCGTTTTGATCCACTACATATAAGGTATCAGTATGCTCTGGCATATCGCCTTTAAGGCGCAAATATCGCAGGATCACATCTACATTAATTCCTTGCCGCAGCGAAATAGCATCTGTGTTCATGATAAAACCGGCGGTTTCATCACCGTAAGACAATCCTAGCTCGGCACGTGCCCTGTCTTGCTCTTCCATTGCAGCCAACAACTCTTGAGCCACTTCTTGTGGTAAGCCACGCAAGGTATCGACTAGGTTATCGGTGTCCATCTCTTCTAGAGCATCGGCGACCTTTTCAGGTAGCATTGTTCTGATAATGCCATTACGTACATCATCAGAAAGCTCTTCGAGCACGTCACTGTATAGATCAGGGGATATGAGTTGCCAAATATCCAAGCGATTGCGGCTGCGACTCGATTCCAAAAGCAAAGCCAGATCACCAGGCTGTAACTGCAGCAACATCTCTTTGGCTAGATCAGTTTGCCCGCTACCTAAGGCTTCATTGATGTCATGAATTTGGTTGTGGCTGCTTTTGGCTTCGAAGGTATTTGGCATGAGGTGTTAATAATTTTCCAATTAAAATGCTACAACAATGTAATGCTCTGATAATAGATGACCAGTCTAATCCAAGCGATGCTAGAGGTCAGCACCTATTTAAGACGTAGGGTAAAATTTTAAATCTAAATCGCTTTTTTATATATCTAGTGTATTTAAAGGGGGAGTGTTTACTGGTAGATAGAGTGACTGTTTATTTTGGTGATGGACCATATCAATATTTTTATATTGAGAATTGCAACGCTCGAACATCCTAATGTTTTTGTATTTCACACTAATCATCTGAATAATGCTTTTTTAAAAAAGTGCAGACCTTCAGTAGTGATGTCTGCATTATATCCAGTCGTATTTACATTTTTTAGAGTAACAATTTTACCGAGGTTGAAACTTGATAGAAAGTATAAATAGACTGCTATTAATTAAAGCCAAAATTATTTTTTTTGTATCAGTTTGGATTGTTTCGGCTATTCATTGGAGCTCTTTTAATTGTTTTTTTGGTTAAAAAACGATCTAAATTACTACTACTCCGTTAATAGAATACACAAAAGATAAATGAGTATTAATCTCGTTTCTTATCTTGACCAACAGGTCAAGTGTTGTAAGCTTTGTTGATCTAATCTTCACCAACAACATATCAAATCAACGAAGTGAAACTTCTCGAATCAAAACAGCTTACTTAAATCAATAATATCTCTGGAGAGAACATGAAATTAAGATACCCAGCGATTGTCACTGCTTTATGCATGTCGTCTGTGCAAGCCAATGACTTAGTTATCACTGGAGTTATGGATGCAACATTAAAGGGCGGAACACCAAAAGTAATTGAGTTATTTGTGGTTAATGACATTCCTGATTTGTCGATATGCGGCCTAGGCTCTGCTAATAATGGCGGTGGTTCCGACGGACAAGAATTTACTTTTGAAGCCGTCGCAGTCACTACGGGTACTTATCTTTATGTCGCTACCGAAAGCAAGAATTTCAACGCTTTTATAGGGTTTGAGCCTACTCACTTGAGCGGTGCAATGGCTATAAATGGCGATGATGGTGTTGAGCTTTTTTGTAATGATACTGTCGTAGACACATTCGGAGATATTAATGTCGATGGAAACGGTACTCCTTGGGAGTACCTTGATGGTTGGGCTTATCGGAATTCTGATACCGGCCCAGATGGTGCTGCTTTTGTTATTGCCAACTGGTCATTTAGTGGCCTTAATGCATTAGACGGTGAAACAACTAATGCTAATGCTTCGTTCAAATTTCCGATCAAAACGTTTGCCCCTGAAACAAGCATTTTTAATAACGATGGCAAGGTGAACAGTCCAGTATTAATTGGCGCCTGCAATGAAACTTCAACATTGATTAGCACCATCCAAGGTACTGGAAGTGCATCAATGCTAGTTGGTGAAACTCTAGTAATAGAGGGTGTTGTGACAGCCGTAACGCCTAACTTATCAGGTTTTTTTGTACAAGAAGAAACAACTGATATGGACGGCGATGCGCAAAGTTCCGAAGGTATCTTTGTTCGATATACGGATAAGCTCCTAAATGAGGGGGAAGTGGTGCGTGTATTAGGTGATGTATCTGAATTTTCAAGTAAAACACAACTTTCAGCGTCAGGGGTATTAACAGGATGTGGAATAGCTAGAGTGAGCACTGCTAATTTAGACCTGCCTGTTACTTCTTTGGATGACCTCGAAGCACTAGAAGGCATGCTAGTGAC